>Ga0207677_10000188_pt1 | contig 49751 bp, 45 predicted proteins | sample KBSMisM42_FD_184311 | JGI IMG/M metagenome (GOLD analysis project Ga0207677, IMG submission 184311) | Miscanthus rhizosphere microbial communities from Kellogg Biological Station, Michigan, USA - KBS Miscanthus M4-2 (SPAdes) (version 2) | ecosystem: Host-associated > Plants > Roots >...
CGAACTGGCCGGCGTTCAATCCGAACAATCGCCAGCGGACCACCCGCGACCACATGCGCAACCGCGCGCTGATCGACACGTTCGAGCCCGGGTCGACGCTAAAGCCGTTCACCGTCGCCGCCGCGCTGGATGCGGGCAAGGTGAGTCCGCAAACGATCATCGACACCGCTCCGGGCACGCTGACGATCGGCCACGCGACGATTCACGACGCGCATCGCGAAGGTGCGTTGACGGTCGAGCAGGTGATCCAGAAGTCCTCCAATGTCGGCGCGGCCAAGATCGCACTGTCGCTGCCGGCAGAAACGATGTGGCAGATGCTCTCGGGCGCGGGCTTCGGCGCGCAGCCGCGGACCGGATTTCCCGGCGAAGTATCGGGCCGGCTGCGAGCGGCGAAGACGTGGCGGCCGATCGAGCAGGCGACGATGGCGTACGGGCACGGCATTTCGGTCAATCTGGTGCAACTCGCGCGCGCGTACACGGTGTTCGCCAGCGATGGTGAACTGAAGCCGGTGTCGCTGCTCAAAGTCGATGGCGCGGTCGCCGGCCGTCCGGTGGTCACGCCGCAGACCGCGCGTGCGGTCCGGCACATGCTCGAGATGGTCGTCCAGCCCGGCGGCACCGCGCCGAAAGCCCAGATCTCCGGTTATCGCGTCGCGGGGAAGACCGGCACCGCGCACAAGCTCGACGGACGCGTGTACGGCGACAAGTACGTCTCGTCTTTTGTCGGCTTCGCCCCGGTGTCGAATCCGCGCCTGATCGTCGCGGTGATGCTGGACGAGCCAGGTGCTGGACAGTACTACGGCGGCACCGTCGCGGCGCCGGTGTTCGCCGACGTGATGGGCGGCGCGCTGCGACTGCTCGGCGTGGCGCCGGACGCGCCGGCAAACACCGTCGTTGTGCCGGCGGACGCCGTTGCCGTGCGCGAGGAAACGTGAACATCGCGACCGTCGCCGATTTCGACGCCGCCGAGCTGCTCGGCCGGCTGAGCGCACCGATCTCGCGGATCAGCTCCGACAGCCGCCGGCTTGGTCCGGGCGACGCATTCGCCGCGTATCCCGGCGCACATCGCGACGGCCGCGCGTACATCCCCGATGCGATTGCGCGCGGCGCCGGCGCGATCCTCTGGGAGACGCAAGGCTTTCACTGGAATCGCGCGTGGAAGCTGCCGCATCTGCCGATCGACGAGCTGAAGGCCAAGCTCGGGTTCATCGCCGATGCCGTGTACGGGCATCCATCGCACGACCTGTGGATGGTCGGCGTCACCGGCACCAACGGCAAGACATCGTGCGCGCACTGGATCGCCGCGGGCCTAGATGCCGCGGGACGGCGCGCCGCGGTGCTCGGCACGCTGGGCAATGGATTGATCGGTGCGCTCGAGTCGGGGGCGAACACGACGCCCGATGCGGCGCTGCTGCAGCAGATGCTCGCCGATTATCGTGCGGCGGGCGCGCAAGCCGCGGTGATGGAAGTCTCCTCGCATGGCATCGACCAGGGACGGGTCAACGGCGTCGCGTTCGACGTCGCCTTGTTCACCAATCTGTCGCGCGATCATCTCGACTATCACACCACGATGGCGGCGTATGGCGCCGCGAAAGCGAAGCTGTTCGCATGGCCGGGGCTGCGCGTCGGCGTGATCAATGCCGACGACGCGTTCGGGCAGAGCCTCCTCGACAGCGCTCGCGGCCACGGCCACAAGGTGCTGAGCTACGGTTTCGGCGCCGCCGACGTCGTCGGCAGCGGACTCACATCGCTGCCGGCGGGAGGCCTGGCATTCACCGTCGAGACGCCGTGGGGCAAGGGCCGGATCACGACGCCGCTGGTCGGTGCATTCAATGCGGCGAATCTGCTCGGCGTTCTCGGCGTTCTCCTGGTCAGCGGCGTCGCGTTCGAACCGGCGCTCGCCATCCTCGCCGGCGTCGAGGCGCCGCCGGGACGAATGCAGCGCCTCGGCGGCGGCGACCGGCCCCTCGTGGTGATCGATTACGCGCATACGCCGGACGCGCTGGACAAGGTCTTGACGGCGCTGCGTCCCGCGGTCGGCGAAGGCAGCGAGCTCATCTGCCTGTTTGGTGCCGGCGGCGAGCGCGATCGCGGCAAGCGCCCCGAAATGGGCCGGCTTGCGGCCAGGCTTGCCGATCGCGTGCTGGTCACCAGCGACAACCCGCGCGGCGAAGACCCCGCCGCGATCGCCAGCGAAATCGTGCACGGCATTCGCGACACGGGCAATCGGCGCTATTCGGTCGAGCTCGACCGCGCGATTGCCATCGCCAGCGCGATCGGTGAGGCCGGACGCGGGGACATCGTGCTGCTGGCCGGCAAGGGTCACGAAACCTATCAGGAGAGCAACGGCGCGCGGCTGCCATTCAGCGATGCCGAGCATGCGGCGCGCGCGTTGATGTCGTGGAGCGGCAAATGATCGATGCGGCGACCGTGGCGCAGGCGATATCCGCCCGGCTCGAGGGGGGCAATGCCTGGTTCGACGGCGTCAGCATCGATTCGCGCGTCGTTCGTCCGGGCGAGCTCTTTGTCGCGATCAAAGGCGAGCGCTTCGACGGACACGAATTTGTCGCGCAGGCATTTTCTCGCGGCGCCGCCGCCGCCATCGTGGCGGCCGATCACGCAGCGGGGATCGCCGCGTCGGCTGCAGGCGGCGGGAGGAGTCTCCTCGCAGTCGACGACCCACTGCAATCGCTGGCGAGCCTCGCCGCGTTCTGGCGCCGGCGCTTTACGTTGCCGGTCGTCGCCATTGTCGGCAGCAACGGCAAGACGACGGTCAAGGAAATGACGGCGGCGATCCTGCGCGCCGCGAACGGCACCGATCGGGTGCTGGCGACTGCGGGCAATCTGAACAATCACATCGGCCTGCCGCTGATGGTGTTGCGTTTGCGCGCCATGCATCTGGTCGCCGTGTTCGAAATCGGCATGAATCACGTCGGCGAGACCGCGCAGCTCGGCGAGATTGCGCAGCCGACGATCGCCGTGCTCAACAACGCGCAGCGCGAGCACCAGGAGTTCATGAAAAGCGTCGCCGACGTCGCGGCTGAGCACGCGACGATCCTCGGCACGCTGCAGCAGCGAGGGATCGCCGTCATCAATGCTGACGACGACTACGCTCCGTTCTGGAACGAAGTGGTCGCGAGGCGCAACGCGGAGGGCGCGGCGCTCACCGTGCGCGATTTCGGCTTGCGCGCGCCGGCCACTGTCATCGGGCGCGTGCGTGCGCAATCCTGGGGCAGCCTGGTCGACGTTGCGGCGCCCGAAGGATCGGTCAGCGTCGACCTCAAATTACCGGGCCGGCACAACGTGGTCAATGCGCTGGGAGCGATCGCCGCTGCGACGGCGGCCGGCGCGAGCCTGGACGCGGTGGCGCAGGGCCTGGCCGAGTTCCGGCCGATCGCCGGCCGACTGCAGGCCAAGACCGGCCGCAACGGCGCGACCCTGATCGACGACACCTATAACGCCAATCCGGATTCGGTTCGCGCGGCCATCGCCGTGCTGGTCCACGCCGCGGGCTCGAAGTGGCTGGCGCTCGGAGACATGGGCGAAGTGGGCCAGCAAGGGGTGGCCTTCCACCGCGAGATTGGTGAATGCGCGCGCGCGGCCGGGGTCGACCGCCTGCTGACCCTGGGGGAACTCACGCCGCACGCGGTCGACGCTTTCGGGGCGGGCGGCGAGCATTTTTCGAGCGGCGAGGAGCTGGTCGCAGCCATCGAGCGCGACCTGGGGCCCGACGTCACGGTACTGGTCAAGGGCTCGCGCTTCATGCGCATGGAACGCATCGTCGCGGCACTCGGCGGCGCCACGGCGGCCGCGCACTGATGCTGCTCGCGCTCGCCAACTGGATCGCCATCGACGTTCGCGCGTTCAATGTCTTCACCTACATCACGCTGCGCTCGGTGCTCGCGACGATGACCGCGCTGGTGATCTCGTTCGTCATCGGCCCGAGGATGATACGCAAACTGACCGAATACAAGATCGGCCAATCGGTGCGCGACGACGGCCCGCAGACGCACCTGATCAAGGCCGGCACGCCGACGATGGGCGGCGCGCTGATCCTGGTCTCGATCATCGTTACGACCCTGCTGTGGGCCGATCTTCGCAACCGGTTCGTCTGGGTCGTGCTGCTGGTGACGCTCGGTTTCGGGACCGTCGGCTGGGTCGACGATTACCGCAAGGTCGTGCAGCGCAATCCGAAGGGCCTTTCGGCGGGGAAAAAGCTGCTGCTACAGTCGTTGATCGGCCTGGTCGCCGCGATCTATCTCGCTTTCTCGGTCTCGGCGCCGTCGACCTCGCAATTCCTGCAGCTGTTTCAGGCGTGGCTCGCGAGCGGCCTTTCCGTCGACCTGTCGCCGAAAGCCGATCTGATCGTGCCCTTTTTCAAGACCGTGTCGTATCCGCTCGGCGTGTGGGGCTTCATCATTCTTTCGTACTGCGTCATCGTCGGCTCGAGCAACGCGGTCAATCTGACCGACGGCCTCGACGGCCTGGCGATCATGCCGACGGTGATGGTCGGCGCCGCGTTGGGCCTGTTCGCCTACGTCGCCGGCCGCGCCGACTTCTCGACCTACCTTTTCATGCCGCACATTCCCGGCGCCGGCGAGCTGACCGTCGTCTGCGCCGCGATCGCCGGAGCGGGCCTGGGCTTTCTCTGGTTCAACGCGTATCCGGCCGAAGTGTTCATGGGCGACGTGGGTGCGCTGGCGCTCGGCGCCGCGCTCGGCGCGATCGCGGTGATCGTCAGGCAGGAGATCGTCCTGTTCATCATGGGCGGCGTGTTCGTCGTCGAGACGCTGTCGGTCATGATCCAGGTCGCTTCGTTCAAGCTGACCGGCAGGCGCGTCTTCCGAATGGCGCCGATCCATCATCACTACGAATTGAAAGGCTGGAAGGAGAACCAGGTCGTTGTGCGTTTCTGGATCATCACCATGCTGCTGGTGCTGTTCGGCCTTTCGACCCTGAAGCTGCGCTAGTGATCAAGAATCGCGACGTCGTCGTGCTGGGCCTGGGTCTGACCGGGCTCTCGGCCGCGCGCTGGGCAGCGCGCCACGGCGCGCGCGTTCGCGTCGCGGACACCCGCACCGAGCCGCCGTTTGCAGCGAAGCTCGCCGCCGAGCTGCCGCATGTTCCGCTGTTGCGCGGACCAATCACCGACGCGACGCTCGCTGACGCCGCGACGATCGTGATCAGTCCGGGGCTGGCGAAGAACCAGCCGCCGATCGTCGCCGCCGTGGCGCGCGGCGCCGAGCTGGTCGGCGACGTCGAGCTCTTCGCGCGTGCGCTGCGGCCGGCGCAACGCGTGCTGGCGATCACCGGTTCGAACGGCAAGAGCACGGTCGCATCGCTGTGCGGCGAGCTCGCGCGCGCAGCAGGCCTGTCCGTCTCCGTCGTAGGCAACATCGGCGAGCCGGTACTCGACGTGCTTGACGGACACGAGGGTGGCGCGCCGTGGCCCGACGTCTTTGTCATCGAGTTGTCGAGCTTCCAGCTCGAAACCACATCGAGCCTCAAATCCACCGCAGCGACCGTGCTCAACGTCAGCGCCAATCACCTCGACCGTTACGCCGGGATCGACGCCTACGCGCGCGCCAAGGCGCGGATATTCGCCGGCGCCGGCGAGCAAATCTTGAACCGCGATGACTTCCGCTCGCTCTCGATGCGGCTTCCCGGCCACATCGTGCAGACGTTCGGCGCGGGCGTTCCCGAGGCCGAACTCGACTGGGGCCTGGTACAGCGCAGCGGGGCGCCCTGGCTCGCGCGCGGCGGCGCGCTGCTGCTTGCCGCCAGCGACCTGGCGCTGGTCGGACGACACAACGCACTCAATGCGCTCGCGGCACTGGCGCTCACCTCGACGGTCGCCAAGATCGACGGCAAGGTGGTCGCCGCGCTCGCCGCGTTTCGCGGCCTGCCGCACCGGATGGAACGCGTCGCCGAAATCGGCGGCGTCCTGTTCGTCAACGACTCGAAGGGCACGACGGTCGCCGCGACGCAGGCCGCGCTCGAGGGCCTGGGCCGGCCGGCGGTGCTGATCGCCGGCGGCGATGGCAAAGGCCAGGACTTCACTCCCCTCAAAGCCGACGTCGTCAAATATTGCCGCGCGGTGATCCTGCTCGGACGCGACGCGCCGGTGATCGCCGCGGCGCTGTCCGGCGTCGACGCGGCGATCGAGTTCGCGCCGGCGCTCGAAGTCGCCGTTGCGCGCGCGATCGCGCGGGCGCGGCCCGGCGATGCGGTGCTGTTGTCGCCGGCTTGCGCGAGCCTCGACATGTTCCGCGATTACGTCGAGCGCGGCGATCGCTTCAAGGCGGCGGTGGCCGCGCACGAGCGCGAGGTGGCCCATGCCTAGAGATCCGGGCTTCCTTGCCGCGCTGCCCCGGCTGTCGTCGATCGCTGCGGCGCCGCGCGAGAGCCGTGTGCTGACGTCCTACGACGCGACGCTGGCCTGGTCGGCGCTGATACTGCTGGCCCTCGGCCTGGTCATGGTCTATTCGGCGTCGATCGCGACCGCGGAAGCGCTGGCATACACCGGCTACCGGCCCTGGTATTTTCTGGTGCGCCATGCGGCGTTCGTCGCGATCGGCCTCGTCGCCGCGCTGTTCGCGTTCCAGATCCCGCTCAAGATCTGGCAGAGGCTCGCACCATACCTGTTCATCGCCGGCGCGGCGCTGCTGATCGCGGTGCTGATCCCCGGCATCGGCAAGAGCGTCAACGGCAGCAAGCGCTGGCTGTCGCTCTACATCGTCAACCTGCAGCCGTCCGAGCTGATGAAGCTCGCCGTCGTCCTTTATGCGGCGAGCTACGCGGTGCGCAAAGCGGCGTTCCTGCACGCCGAGCAGCCGCTGAAGCAGACGCTGTTGCGCGGCTTTCTGCCGCTGCTCGCGGTGATGGTGCTGGTCAGCGCGCTGTTGCTGCACGAACCGGACTTCGGCGCCTGCGTGGTGATCGTCGCCATCGCGTTCGGCATTCTCTTCCTGGGCGGCCTCGACTGGCGGCTCCTGATTGGCCTCGGGTTTCTATTGCCCGTCACCTTGTGGATCCTGATCTGGATCGCTCCCTATCGGCTGCAGCGCTTTACCGGCTTTCTGGATCCGTGGGCGGACCCGTTGGGCAAGGGCTACCAGCTGTCGCATTCGCTGATCGCCTTCGGCCGGGGCGAATGGTTCGGCGTCGGGCTCGGGGCCAGCGTGGAAAAGCTGCTCTATCTGCCCGAAGCGCACACCGACTTCCTGCTGGCAGTCATCGCCGAAGAGCTCGGTTTCGTCGGTGTCGCGCTGGTGATCGGCCTGTTCGCATGGTTGCTGATACGCGCCTACGGCATCGGCCGGCAAGCGGCGCGCCTCGAGCGGCCATTCGCCGCGCTGGTCGCGCATGGCATCGGCCTGTGGATCGGCGTGCAGACGTTCATCAATGTCGGCGTCAACATGGGTGTGCTGCCCACCAAGGGTCTGACCCTGCCGCTGTTGTCGTTCGGCGGCAGCGGCATCGTCGCGAATTGCGTCGCGCTGGCAGTCCTTCTGCGAGTCGATTACGAAAATCGACGGCTGCTGCGCGGGTTCACCATATGACCGGCACCGTGATGATTACCACCGGCGGCAGCGGAGGACACGCGTTTCCCGGGCTTGCGGTCGCCGCGCGCCTGCTCGCCAAAGGCTGGCATGTCTTCTGGCTGGGCACGCACGACGGTATCGAGTCGAGGCTCGTCCCCCAGCACGGCATCGACTACGAGCCGATCCGCTTCGCCGGTGTGCGCGGCAAGGGATTCAAACGCCTGCTGCTCGGGCCTTTCGCGCTGCTGTCGGCTTTCTGGCAAAGCCTCGGCATCATCCGCCGTCGGGCGCCGGACGTCGTGCTGGGACTCGGCGGCTACGTCTCGTTTCCGGGAGCGCTAATGGCGGTCGCGTGCAACCGGCCGCTGGTGATCCACGACGCGAACGCGGTCGCGGGGCTTGCCAATCGCATCCTCGCGTACGGCGCCGACCGCATCCTGCTCGGATTTCCCGGCGCCCTCGGCAACAGGCACGCGCGCAAGGTGGAATGGGTAGGCAATCCGCTGCGCGCGGAGATCGTCGCCGTCCCGCCGCCCGAGCAGCGCTTTGCCGGAAGACACGGAACGATGAGCTTGCTGGTCGTCGGCGGCAGCCTGGGCGCCACCGCGTTGAACGAGCGCGTGCCGGCGGCGCTTGCGCTGCTCGATCGCGAATCGCGGCCGCACGTGGTGCACCAGGCAGGCGAGCGCCACATCGACGCGCTGCGGCGTGCCTACGAAGCGGCCGGCGTCGAGGCGGTCTGCCTGCCTTTCATCGACGACATCGCACGCCAGTACGCCGACGCGGATCTGGTGATCTGCCGCGGCGGCGCATTGACGATCTCCGAGCTCGCCGCCGTCGGCGTCGGCAGCGTGATCGTGCCGCTGCCCGGGGCATTCGCCAACGAGCAATCGCACAACGGGCAATTCCTGGTCGACGCGGGCGCGGCGGTCATGCTGAAGCAGTCGGCGATGACCGCACAGGGCCTGGCCGACCTGCTGCTTGCGATGAATCGCGGCCGAATGCTGGCGATGGCGATCGCCGCGCGACGGGTCGGCCGCACCGACGCCAGCGAGCGGGTTGCCGATGCCTGCATTGCGCTGGCGCAAAGGTCGGCCGCATGAAATTCAAGGTCAAGCGCGTGCACTTCGTCGGCATCGGCGGCGCCGGCATGAGCGGCATCGCTGAAGTGCTGCTGACACAGGGTTACGAGGTCAGCGGCTCGGATGTCGCGCTCTCCGCGACGACGCGGCGCTTGAGCGAGCTCGGCGCAAAGATCGCCGCCGGACACGACGAGCGCAACGTCGCGGGCGCCAACGTGGTCGTCGTATCGACAGCGGTCGCCGCCGACAATCCGGAAGTCGTCGCCGCGCGCGAGCGCGGCGTGCCTGTTGTGCCGCGTGCGCTGATGCTGGCCGAGCTGATGCGGTTGAAGCAGGGGATCGCCGTCGCGGGCACACATGGCAAGACGACGACGACCAGCCTGGTCGCCAGTGTGCTGGCCGAGGGCGGACTCGATCCAACCTTTGTCATCGGCGGTCGGTTGCTGTCGGCGGGTGTCAACGCGCGCCTGGGCAAAGGCGACTTCCTGGTGGCGGAGGCCGACGAGTCCGACGCGTCATTCCTTGTGCTGCAACCGGTCGTTGCCGTCGTGACCAATATTGATGCCGATCACATGGCTACCTACGGCCACGACTTCGCGCGCCTCAAGGATGCATTCGTGAATTTCGTGCAGCGCCTGCCGTTCTACGGCGTCGCGGTGCTCTGTGTCGACGACGCCAACGTGCGCGATATCCTGCCCGCGATCGCCAAGCCGACCGTCACCTACGGTCTCGAGCCCGATGCGCAACTGCGCGCGATCGACGTCGCGCACGCCGCGGGACGCATGCGCTTCGTCGCCACCGGCGCCGGCGGCGCCGACTTGCCGGTCGAGCTCAACCTGGCCGGCGTGCACAACGTGCAGAACGCGCTTGCCGCGATCGCGGTCGGCCGCCAAACCGGCGTCGCCGATGCCGCAATCGCGAAGGCGCTGGCCGAATTCAAGGGTGTCGGCCGCCGCTTCCAGCGCCACGACGACGTCGCGCTGGCCGACGGCGGGACCTTCATGCTGATCGACGACTACGGACATCATCCGGCCGAAATGGCGGCGACGATCGCGGCGGTGCGCGGCAGCTTTCCCGGACGAAGAGTGGTGCTCGCGTTCCAGCCGCATCGCTACACGCGTACGCGCGATCTCTTTGAGGACTTCGTCGCCGTGCTGGCCACCGCCGACGTCCTGCTGCTGGGCGAGGTTTATCCGGCGGGCGAGCCGCCGATCGTCGCCGCGGATGGCCGCGCGCTGGCCCGCGCGCTGCGGGTCGCCGGCCGGATCGAGCCGGTGTTCGTCGACGACATCGCGGACATGGCGGCGGCGATACGCGCCGTCGCTGCAGACGGCGACGTAGTGCTGACCATGGGGGCGGGCTCGATCGGCGGCGTCCCTCATCAACTGGTGCCTGCATGATGATGCTCGAGCCGCTGCGCTTCACGGGCCTGCGCGGCGAGCTGCGCCGGAACGAGCCATTGGCGAAACACACGAGCTGGCGCTGCGGTGGCGCGGCTGACGTCGCGTTCTTTCCGGCCGATCGCGAGGACCTCGCGACGTTCGTGCGGCAGCTTCCCGACGATGAGCCGGTGACTGTCATCGGGCTCGGCAGCAACCTCTTGGTGCGCGACGGTGGCGTGCGCGGCACCGTCGTGCTGCTGCACGCGGCGCTTAACCAGATCGGCTTCGATGGCAGCCGGATACGCGCCGAGGCGGGAGTCGCCAGCCCCAAGGTCTCGCGCTTCGCCGCGCTGCACGACCGGGCCGACGCGGAATTCCTTTCCGGCATTCCCGGCACGATCGGCGGTGCGTTGGCGATGAACGCCGGCTGCTACGGTGGCGAGACCTGGCGCGATGTCGTCGAGGTCGAAGTCCTGACCCGACAAGGCGCATTCGAACGCCGCCCGCCGGAGGCCTACGTCATCGGCTACCGGAGCGTCGTCAGCCGCCGCGGTGCGGACGACATCGCGTTCACCGCGGCGTGGTTCGACTTTCCGCCGGGCAATGGCGCCTATGCACGCGGACGCATCAAGGCGCTGCTGACGCAACGCATCGCGACCCAGCCGCTCGGCCTGCCAAACGCGGGATCGGTATTCCGCAATCCGGAAGGCGATCACGCTGCGCGCCTGATCGAGAGCTGCGGACTCAAAGGATTTGCGATCGGTGGCGCGCGCGTTTCGGAAAAGCACGCCAATTTCATCGTAAATGAGGAAGGGCTCGCGACCGCGGCCGACGTCGAGGCGCTGATCGGTCACGTCCGCGCTGTCGTCCGGCGCGAAACCGGCGTCGATCTCGAGCAGGAAGTTCGCATCATCGGGGAGGCCCGATGAGCGAATTCGGCAAAGTTGCGGTGTTGATGGGGCGAGCCCGACGCGGTGCCGCGCAGCGGCCGGTGCGGGAGGGCGAAGCGGCCCATCAACTCGATGTCGCAGGCAGCATCGCATGAACCACGGCGATGAATTCGGCAAGGTGGCCGTGTTGATGGGCGGCCCGTCGTCGGAGCGCGAGATCTCGCTGTTGTCCGGCAACGCGGTTCTCGCCGCGCTCAAGGGCCGCGGCATCGACGCGCATCCGTTCGACCCGTCCGAGCGCTCGCTGTTCGAGCTCGAGCGCGACGGATTCGGGCGCGCGTTTATCGCGCTGCACGGCCGCTTTGGCGAAGACGGCACCGTGCAGGGCGCGCTCGAAGTGCTGAGGATTCCGTATACCGGCAGCGGCGTGATGGCATCAGCGCTGGCGATGGACAAGTGGCGCACCAAGCTGGTGTGGACCAGCAGCGCGATTCCAACGCCGCGCTATCGCGTCGTCGACGCCGCCTCCGACTGGTGGGCGATCGTCGCCGAGCTCGGCCTGCCGTTGATCGTCAAGCCGGCGCGCGAGGGCTCGACGATAGGCATCAGCAAAGTCGCCAAGGTCGACCACGACGAAATGGCGATCGCCTATCGCGCCGCCGCCGAGCACGACGACCTGGTCATCGTCGAAGAGTTCGTCGCCGGCGTCGAGCTGACGGTCGGAGTCCTCGGCGAGCGCGCGCTGCCACTGATACGCATCGAAGCGCCGCAGGGCAACTACGACTACCACAACAAATATTTTTCCGACGAGACCAAGTACTTCTGTCCGTGCGGCATCGACGCCAAAGTCGAAAGCGCGATCCAGGCGCAGTCGATGGACGCTTTTCGGATCATCGGCTGCACCGGGTGGGGGCGGCTCGATCTGATCCTCCGGCCCGACGGCAAATGGACATTCCTCGAGGTCAATACCTCTCCCGGCATGACCGGTCACAGCCTGGTGCCGATGGCGGCGCGCCAGGCCGGCATGGACTTCGCCGAGCTCTGCGTCCAGATCCTGCGAGGCGCCCATGTGGGATAACCCGCGGCAGCTCAACGCCATCGCGCTCATCATTGCCTTCGCGGCGACCACAATGCTGGTCTGGGGCGCTGTGGCGTGGGCCGTGCGCCAGCCGGTGTTCGCGTTTCACAAGGTCGTCATCGACGGGCCGCTGCAGCGCGCCAATCCGGCACATCTGGAAGCGGTGCTGCGCGAGGAGGTCAAGGGAACGTTCTTCACGCTTCGTCTTCCCGACGCGCGCTCGTCGCTGCAGCGCGTGCCCTGGGTGCGAGGCGTGGCGCTGCGCCGCCAGTGGCCGGACCAGCTCGAGATCGCGGTCAGCGAGCACCAGCCGCTCGCCCGCTGGAACGACGCTGCGCTGATCGACACCGAAGGCGAGGTGTTCAGCGCCGACTTCGACGGCGACCTTCCGCAATTCACCGGGCCGGAGGGGACGGCCGCGGAAGTCGCCGCGCAGTACCGCGCCTTTGTCGCGGCGCTCGCGCCGACCGGGCGCGGGATCAACGCGATTCGCCGCTCCCCGCGCGGCGGCTGGCAGCTGGTCGCGGCCGGCAGCCCGCCATTGACGATCGAGCTGGGGCGCGCCGACCCGGGCGAGCGCCTGGCGCGCTTCGTCGCCTACTACCGCCAGACGCTGGACCCGCTTTCGCGCGGCGGAGCGCGCATCGATTACGCCGATCTTCGCTATCGCAACGGATTCGCCGCGCGCGTGTCCGGCGGCAGCGATCGATCGTCCAGAAAAGCGTCCCGGGGATAGAACAACATGGTCAAGGACAGCAAGAACCTCATCGTCGCGCTCGACATCGGGACATCGAAGATCGTCGCGATCGTCGCCGAGGTCACCGCCGACAAGCGCATGAACATCATCGGGCTGGGCACGCAGCCGGCGCGGGGACTGAAGAAGGGTGTCGTCGTCAACATCGAAGCGACGATGGCGTCGATCCAGCGCGTGCTCGAGGAAGCCGAGCTGATGGCCGATTGCGCGATCACCGAGGTCTACACCGGCATCGCCGGCAGCCATATAAGGAGTCTCAACTCTAGCGGCATGGTCGCGATCAAGGAAAAGGAAGTGACGCAGGCGGACATCGACCGCGTCATCGAGACGGCGAAGGCGATCGCGATACCGAACGACCAGCAGGTGCTGCACATATTGCCGCAGGAATTCATCGTCGACGGCCAGGAGGACGTGCGCGAGCCGCTGGGCATGAGCGGCGTGCGACTCGAAGTGAAAGTGCACATCGTCACCGGCGCGGTATCCGCGGTCGAGAACATCACCAAGTGCGTGCGCCGCTGCGGCCTCAAGGTCAACGACGTGATGCTGCAACCGCTGGCCTCCGCGCTGGCGGTGTTGAACGAGGACGAAAAGGACCTGGGCGTGTGCGTGATGGACATCGGCGGCGGCACGACCGACCTCGCCGTGTTCACCGGCGGCGCGATCCGCCACACGGCGGTCATTCCGATCGCCGGCGACCAGGTGACCAACGACATCGCGATGACCCTGCGCACGCCGACCAAGGAGGCCGAAGAGCTGAAGCTCCGCCACGGTTGCGCGCTGCGCCAGCTCGCCGACCCGAACGACATCATCGAAGTGCCGGGCGTCGGCGAGCGCGGGCCGCGCAAGCTCTCAAGGCAGACGCTGGCCGAGGTGATCGAGCCGCGCATCGAGGAGCTCTACACGCTGGCGCAATCGGAGCTGCGCAGGAGCGGCCTCGAGGAAATGCTTTCGTCGGGGATCGTGCTGACCGGCGGCTCGGCGCTGCTGCAGGGGATGGTCGAGCTCGGCGAGGAAGTCTTTCACCTGCCGGTGCGCGTCGGCGTGCCGGCCTACGTCGGCGGCCTGGCCGACGTGATCAGAAGCCCGCGCTACGCGACCGCCGTCGGCCTCTTGCTCGACGGGCGCGAACATTTTCTGCGCGCGGAAATCGCGCGCGGCCAGACCAAGGGATTGGGCAACGTCGGAGAACGGATGAGGCAATGGTTCAAGGCGAATTTTTGAGCAACGCAACGGCAGGTCAATCGTTTGAAGCACTTCGACAGGAGAGAGGAGCACATCATGTTTGAAATCATCGACCAGAACCCGCAGGAAGCCGTCATCAAGGTCATCGGCGTCGGCGGTTGCGGCGGCAATGCCATCGAGCACATGATCGAACGCCAGCTGCAAGGCGTCGAGTTCATTGCAGCGAATACCGATGCGCAGGCGCTCAAACGCTCGACCGCGCGCATCCAGCTTCAGCTCGGCAGCAACCTGACGCGCGGCCTGGGCGCCGGAGCGAGGCCGGAGATCGGCCGCGATGCGGCGATGGAGGACAAAGACCGGATCGGCGAAATGATCGACGGCGCCGACATGCTGTTCATCACCGCCGGCATGGGCGGCGGGACCGGGACCGGTGCGGCGCCGATCGTCGCGCAGGTCGCGAAAGACCGCGGCATCCTGACGGTCGCGGTCGTGACGCGGCCATTCCTGTTCGAAGGCAAGCGGCAGAGAGTTGCCGAAGCCGGCATCGAGGAGCTGAAAAAGACCGTCGACTCGCTGATCATCATCCCGAACGACAAGCTGATGCAGGTGCTCGGCGAAGACGTGTCGGTGCTCGATGCCTACGCGGCGGCCAACGACGTGCTGCACAGCGCGGTCGCCGGGATCGCCGAGGTGATCAACAATCCGGGCCTGGTCAACGTCGACTTTGCCGACGTGCGCACGGTGATGTCAGAAGTCGGCATGGCGATGATGGGCTCGGCCAAGGTCGGCGGACCCGATCGCGCGCGCCTCGCCGCCGAGCGCGCCGTTGCGAGTCCGTTGCTCGAGGAGATCAACCTCGCCGGCGCCCGCGGCGTGCTGGTGAACATTACCGCGTCGGCCGGCCTCAAGATGAAGGAATATCACGAGGTCATGAACACGATCAAATCGTTCACTGCGGACGATGCGATGGTGATCGTCGGCACCGTGATCGACGAGGCGATGAAGGACGAGCTTCGCGTGACGATGATCGCGACGGGCCTGGGTGGCGCCACCGTCCGCAACCGGCAGCCGCGGCTCGAAGTCGTCGAGCACGTCGTCGACCGTACCGGGACGGACAACGTCGGCATGTCGATCGAGACCGTCGATTACGATTCGCTGGACAAGACGCCTGCGGTCATCCGGCGCGGGCGCACGCCGTCGCCGGCGTCCGGTGCATCGGCGTTCGACGCCTCCGACATTCCGGCGTTCCTGCGCAAGCAGGCGGACTAGGCGCGCATCGACGACGGTTGCCGTGAAGGCGAAGGCGGGGCAACGGGATCGGCTTCCGGCGGAGGCAGGGACGAGCACGCGTAGGTGTCCCGGCCTGTGCTACAATTGTCTGCTAACTCCTTGAGCCGGTTAGTGAATCGCTGACCGGTCCGAAAAGGGGACATCGATGATGAAACAACGCACGCTCAAATCCAAGATCAAGACGACCGGCGTCGGCCTGCACACCGGCGCGCGCGTCGAATTGACGCTGCGTCCGGCGCATCCCGAAACCGGAATCGTATTCCATCGCGTCGACTTGCCTGGCTCGGCGGCGATTCCGGGCGAGGCACGCAACGTCGGCGACACCCGACTTTCGTCGTCGCTGTCCAAGGATGGCGCCAGCGTGTCGACCGTCGAGCATCTGATGTCGGCACTGGCTGGACTAGGCATCGACAATCTTCACGTCGACGTCGCCGGTCCCGAGCTGCCGATCATGGACGGCAGCGCCGCCCCTTTCGTCTTCCTGCTGCAGTCCGCAGGCATCGTCGAACAGGAGGCGGCCAAACGCTATCTGCGCATCAAGATGCCGGTCGAAGCGCGCGACGGCGACAAATGGGCGCGCTTCGAGCCGCATCACGGCTTCGTGCTCGACTTCACGATCGATTTCCCGCACCCGGTGTTCGGTTCGGAGAACCGGCATGTGATCATCGATTTCGCCGAGAATTCGTACATCAAGGAAGTCAGCCGCGCGCGCACGTTCGGTTTCATGCAGGACGTCGAAGCGATGCGCTCGGCCGGGCTCGCGCTTGGCGGCAGTCTGCAGAACGCGATCGTGCTCGACGAAACGCGCGTGTTGAACAGCGAGGGCCTGCGCTACGACAACGAGTTCGCCAAGCACAAGGTGCTCGACGCGATCGGCGACCTGTATCTGCTCGGCCATCCGATGATCGGACGCTACACGGCATTCAAGTCCGGTCACGCGCTGAACAACGCGCTGTCGCGCGCGCTGCTGGACCGGCCCGAGGCCTGGGAGATCGTGACGTTCGACGCCCAGTCCGACGTCCCGCGCGCGTTCCAAGGGTGGCTGCTGGCGCAGCCGGCCTAGCTCGATAACCGTCAAGCCGGTCGAGGCCGGAGCCGGGACGCCGCGCCCCGCGGGATGATCCGGCGCGCTCCTCTTTAAGGAATCCCTTGGTTCTGGTGCGGATGCTGCTGTTTCTGGCGCTGGCGGCGATTGCCGGCGCCGGCGTAGCCTACCTGTTCAAGCGCGACCGGCGCTATCTGCGCTTCATCGGCCGCGTCATCCAATACACCATCCTGCTATTGCTGGGGATCCTGGTCTTTTACGCGTTCGAGCGGCTGGTCGTCGTCGTCTGACTTCGCGCGCCGGGGCGCATGGCGCGCCAGGCGCCTGAGCGCTTGGGCCAGAGGCTCGTCGCCCAAGCGGGAGGCCAGTGCCTCGAGGCTGGTCGCCGCCGCCTCATCCAATTGTTTCTTAGGGGTTTTCGCCGGTTCGGTCACCGCCGGGCGGGCTTGCACGCGCACCCTTATTCCAGTAAATTCCCACCCCTCCCCGGCAAGTTTGTGCAGGACATCGGGCGCGCGTTGCCGCAGCAATGCCGCCGCGGCACCGCTGGCAGCCACAAGTTGGAGCTCCTGGGATTGGGCATCCGCGATACTGACGTGGGTGGCCAGCGCGGGCGGCAACGCCCCGCGCAATCGTAGTTGCAAGCGGAGCTCACGCTCCCGGCGGCGCTGGAGATCGGCCAGCGCGGCTTCGTTTTGGAGTACTTGCCCTAGGAGCCGCATGACGTTAGCATATTTGCCAGAAGCCGGACGCCGCCTCGCGCGCCGACGATCGCAGGGAGATTCCGTTTGAACATTATCCTGGTTTCCGGCGCCACGGCGCGGGCCCGCACGCTGAGCCTCGACTGGAGACACTGGACGGCCGGCGGATTCGGTCTTCTCGCGCTTTTCCTCTCATTCACGCTGTTGTTCAACTATGTGACGCTGCGCTACGCGGCGTCCATCAATCATCCGCTGTTGCAGGCGATCCTGCTGGCCGACCAGCGGGAAGAGGCGCAGAAAACGCAGGAGGTCGTGCAGGGCCACCTGAATGCGATGGCGGTCAAGCTGGGCGACCTGCAGGCGAGGATGCTGCGCCTCGACGGACTGGGCGAGCGGCTGGCCAAGCTCGCGGGGCTTAAGCCGCAGGAATTGCCGGGCGTGCTGCAGCCGGGGGTGACACCGGGACGCGGCGGCCCAGCGCCGACCTTGCAGCGCAATCTGTCGCTCGATGAGTTCAACGCGCTGCTGGCGCAACTCGCGCAGCAGGTCGACCAGCGCTCCGACCAGCTCGGCGTGCTGGAAGCGCTGCTGGTGAGCGATTCGGCCAACAAGAAGTTTCTGCCGACCTTGAAGCCGATCGAGGATGCCTGGTTCTCGTCCAACTTCGGCTGGCGCCTCGATCCGTTCACCGGACAGCAGAGTTTCCACGAGGGCATCGATTTTCCGGCCGACGTCGGCACGGCGATCGACGCCGCCGCGAGCGGCAAGGTCATCTTCGCGGACGTGCATCCGGCCTATGGTAAAATAATTGAAATCGATCACGGTAACGGACTGGTCAGCCGGTACGCGCATTGTTCGGTCCTGCTGGTGAAAGAAGGTGACTTCGTCATGCGGGGCCAGCTGATTGCGAAGGTCGGCACGACGGGGCGATCGACCGGGCCGCATTTGCATTTCGAGGTGCGCCTGAACGGCGTGCCGCAGAACCCGGCGCGTTTTCTGGCAGCTAGCGGCTGACGCCGCAATAACCGCCGGCGCTTGCCGACCGATAGGAGGTTGGCGGGCGAAACGGAAGGGGTGAGGAAGTCCTCACCCCTTGTTTTTTGGGTGCGCCGTGCCCATGGTGGTAAATGGACAAGGTCCGCGGCACTAAAACCCTATGATCTCCAACATCCTCACCAAGATCTTCGGCAGTCGCAATGAGCGCCTGCTCAAGCAGTACAGCCAGGCGCTGCACAAGATCAACGCGTTCGAGCCGACGATGGCGGCGAAGTCCGACGCCGAGCTCAAGGCGATGACTGCGACGCTGAAGGAGCGGGTGACCAACGGCGAGGAGCTCGATTCGGTGCTGCCCGAGGCATTCGCCGTCGTGCGCGAAGCGGGCAAGCGAACGCTGCAAATGCGCCACTTCGACGTGCAGATGCTCGGCGGGATGGCGCTCTACTACGGCAAGATCGCCGAAATGCGCACCGGCGAGGGCAAGACGCTGGTCGCGACCCTGCCTGCCTATCTGAACGCGCTGACCGGCAACGGCGTCCATATCGTCACCGTCAACGACTACCTGGCCCAGCGCGACGCCGACTGGATGGGCCGCATCTACCGCTTCCTCGGCTTGACCGTCGGCGTCAACCTGTCGCAGATGGCCCACGACGCCAAGCAGGCCGCGTACGCGGCGGACATCACCTACGGCACCAACAACGAGTTCGGCTTCGACTACCTGCGCGACAACATGGTGTTTCACGCCGGCGAGCGGGTCCAGCGCGGCTTGTCGTACGCGATCGTCGACGAGGTCGATTCGATCCTGATCGACGAGGCGCGGACGCCGCTTATCATTTCCGGCCAGTCGGACGACAACGTCGAGATCTATTATCGATTGAACGAGCTCGCGCCGAAGCTGACGCGTCAGAGCGAGGAGAAAGGACCCGGCGACTACTGGGTCGACGAGAAGGCGAACCAGGTCCTGCTGTCGGAGGAAGGACACGAGCACGCCGAGGACATCCTGGCCAAGGCCGGATTGCTGCCTGCCGGGACCAGCCTCTACGACGCCGCCAACATCGCGCTGATGCATCACCTGTATGCTGCGCTGCGCGCGCACGGCATCTATCATCGCGACCAGCATTACGTCGTGCAGGACGGCGAGGTGATCATCGTCGACGAATTCACCGGGCGGCTGATGTCCGGCCGCCGCTGGTCGGATGGGCTGCACCAGGCGGTCGAAGCGAAAGAAGGCGTGCCGATCCAGCGCGAGAACCAGACGCTGGCATCGATCACGTTCCAGAACTACTTCCGCATGTACGACAAGCTCGCCGGCATGACCGGGACGGCGGATACCGAAGCGTTCGAGTTCCAGCAGATCTACCACCTCGAGACGGTCGTGATACCGACCAACGTGGCGATGATCCGCAAGGACGAGAACGATCTGGTGTTCCGCACGTTCCAGGAAAAAGTTGACGCCATCGTCGCCGACATCAAGGACTGCTACCAGCGCGGACAGCCGGTGCTGGTCGGCACCACGTCGATCGAGAATTCGGAGCTGCTCGCGCAATTCCTGGTCAAGGAAAAGCTTCCGCACGAGGTGCTGAACGCCAAGCAGCACGCACGCGAGGCGGTGATCGTCGCGCAGGCCGGGCGGCCGAAGGCGATCACCATCGCGACCAACATGGCAGGCCGCGGCACCGACATCGTGCTCGGCGGCGCGATCGAACCGACCTTGCTCGCGATTCGCGAAGACGAGTCGCGCGCGCAGACCGACCGGGACCTGGAGGTCGCGAAGCTCCGCCGCGAATGGCAGGTGCTGCACGATCAGGTGATCGCCGCCGGCGGCCTGCATATCGTTGGCACCGAGCGCCACGAATCGCGGCGCATCGACAACCAGTTGCGCGGCCGTTCCGGGCGCCAGGGCGATCCGGGCTCGTCGCGCTTCTACCTGTCGCTCGAGGATCCTTTGCTGCGCATCTTCGGCGGCGAGCGCCTGTCCGGCATCATGCAGCGGCTGAAGATGCCCGAGGGTGAGCCGATCGAGCATCCGATCGTCAACCGCTCGATCGCCAAGGCGCAGAACCGCGTCGAGTCGCGCAACTTCGACATCCGGAAGCAATTGCTCGAATACGACGACGTCGCGAACGACCAGCGGCGAGTGATCTACCAGCAACGGAACGAACTGCTCGAGACCGAGGACATTTCGGAGACGATCCGCAACATGATCGCCGGACAGATCGAGGACACGGTGCGGCAGTACGTCCCGCCCGAGTCGGTCGAAGAGCAGTGGGACGTGCCGGCGCTCGAATCGGCGCTGGCCGGCGAGTACCAGCTTCGCATCCCGGCAGGCGAGTGGCTGAAGAACGAGCCCGAGCTCTCTGACGAGGCGCTGCGCGACCGCGCGCGCGAGTTCGCGACCAAGCAGTACGAGCAGAAGCTGGGCCTCGTCGGGCCGGAGCTCTTCCACCAGTTCGAGCGCAACCTGATGCTGCAGACGCTCGACCAGCACTGGCGCGAGCACCTGGGCTCGCTCGATCATCTGCGGCAGGGGATACATCTGCGCGGCTACGCGCAAAAGAACCCCAAGCAGGAATACAAGCGCGAGTCGTTCGAGCTTTTTTCCGACATGCTCGACCGCATCAAGCACGACGTGGTCAAGATCGTGCTGACCGTGCAGGTTCGCTCCGAGCAGGACATGCAGGCAGTCGAGGAGGCGCCAGCGGTCTCCAATGTGCAATACCAGCACACCGACTACGATACGGCGCTGGCCGCGCCGCCCGACCAGCCTGCGGCGTCGCCGCCGCCGTTCACGCGCGCCGGACAGAAAGTCGGCCGCAACGATCCGTGTCCCTGCGGATCGGGCAAGAAGTTCAAGCACTGCCACGGCGCGATCTAGCGGCCCGGCCCGCGCGCCGGCCCAAGGCTCGATAGTCCATGACGCGGCCGCCCTGCGGCGCCCGCGAACGCTGCGGTAGAATCCGACCGACGCTTCTGCTCGCGCACCCATGCCGGTCAACTACCATCCGCCTACGCCCGAGCAGCTGTTGCCGGTCGCCGGCGTCACTTTGGGCACCGCCGCCGGTCGCATCAAGAACTGGTCGCGCGACGACGTCATCCTGGTAAGTCTCGATCAGGGATCGCGCGCCTCGGGCGTGTTCACCCGGAACCGGTTTTGCGCCGCCCCGGTGATCGTCTGCCGCGAGCACCTGGCGAACGGACAGGTCACGCGCGCGCTGCTGATCAACGCCGGCAACGCCAATGCGGGAACAGGCCAGCGCGGTGTCGACGATGCGCGCACCTGCTGCGCCGCCGTGGCGCGTGCACTGGATTGCGCCGAATACGAAGTCCTGCCTTTCTCGACCGGCGTCATCATGGAGCGCTTGCCGGTCGAGCGGGTCGTGGCTGCGGTGCCGAAATGCGTGGCCGCGCTGTCGCCTTCGGGATGGGACGCGGCGATGCGCGCGATCATGACTACCGACACAGTGCCCAAAGCGGCATCGTGCCGCCTCGACATCGACGGCGTGCCCGTCACCATAACCGGCATAGCCAAGGGCGCGGGCATGATCGCACCCAACATGGCGACGATGCTGGGCTTCGTCGCCACCGACGCGCCGGTGGAAGGCTTGCTGCTCGGCGAGCTCGCGGCAAGCCTCGCCGCCGCGTCGTTCAATCGCATCACCATCGACGGTGATACGTCGACCAACGACAGCTTCGTCCTCTTGGCCACCGGCAAGGCGGCGATGGCGCCGATCGTTCGATCCGACGATCCCCGCCTGCGGTCCTTGCACGATGCGCTGGAGCTCGTCGCCGTGCAGCTGGCGCAGGCGATCGTGCGCGACGGCGAGGGAGCGACCAAATTCATCACCATCGTCGTCGACGGTGGACGCGACGACGGCGAATGCGATCGAGTCGCGCGCGCGATCGCCGATTCGCCGCTGGTCAAGACGGCGTTTTTCGCCTCCGATCCCAATCTGGGCCGTATCGTCTGCGCGATCGGCAACGCGGCGGTGGAGGATCTCGACCCGGGCTGCGTGTCGTTCTGGCTCGACGACGTGCTCGTCGTCGCGGACGGCGGCCGCGCCGAAGGCTATCGCGAGGAAGACGGCAAGCGCGTGATGGAACAGGCCGAGATCGGCATTCGCGTAGTGCTCGGGCGAGGCGGCGCGACGGCGACGGTATGGACCTGCGATCTGTCGCACGGCTACGTCACGATCAACGCCGATTACCGGAGCTAGCGAATCGTGAACGAACGCGACCTCGACCGCCTGATGGCGCGCGCCGAAAGCCTGTTGGGCCGCCTCGAGGCGCTGCTTCCCGCCGCACCGGCGCCGCCGGACTGGAAGGCGCGGGCGTTTCGCTGGCGCAAGCGTGGACAGCGCGGCTACCTGCAGTCGGTGTCGCGTCCGCATGCGATCAGCCTCGACGACCTGGTGGCGATCGATGCGCAAAAGGCCGCGATCGACGCCAATACCCGGCAGTTCGTCGCGGGCCTGCCGGCGAACAACGTGCTCCTCACCGGATCGCGCGGCACGGGCAAGTCGTCGCTGGTGAAAGCGATGCTGGGCAAGTACGCGGCGAAGGGCCTGCGCCTGATCGAAGTCGACAAGGGCGACCTGGTCGACCTGCCGGACATTGTCGAGCCGATCGCCGAGCGGCCCGAGCGGTTCATCGTGTTTTGCGACGACTTGTCGTTCGACGCCAACGAGCCGGGCTATAAGGCGCTCAAGGTCATGCTCGACGGCACGATCGCGGCGGCTTCGTCGAACGTGCTGATCTATGCGACGTCGAACCGGCGGCATCTGCTGCCCGAGTATTTCAGCGAGAACCTCGAGACAAGGCACATCGGCGAAGAAGTGCATCCCGGCGAATCGGTCGAGGAAAAGATATCGCTGTCGGAACGCTTCGGCGTGTGGATCTCGTTCTATCCGTTCACTCAGGACGACTACTTTGCCGCGGTCCACCAATGGCTGCGCTTCTACGGCGTGCCGGTGCCGGACGAGGGCGCTGCGCTGGAACGCCTGCATCGCGAAGCGGTGCAATTCGCGCTGCAGCGCGGATCGCGCAGCGGCCGCATTGCCTGGCAGTTCGCGCGGGCGCAGGCCGGCGCCCGCGCGCTCGACGGCGGCAAGGGCAAGGGCAGGAACAAGAGCACCAAGTGAGCGAGCGCACGATCGTGCGCGTCGCCGCGGCGATACTGCACCGGGGCGACGGCAAGGTGCTGCTGGCGCAACGTCTGCCCGGAACGCCGTATCCGGATTACTGGGAATTTCCCGGTGGCAAGCTCGAGCCGGGCGAATCGGCCCGCGACGCGCTGCTGCGCGAGCTCGAGGAGGAGCTCGGCATCGTCGTGACGCGGGCCGCCCCGTGGCTCACCCAGCGCTATGACTATCCGCACGCACACGTCCAACTCGAGTTCTTCCGGGTGTTCGAATGGCAGGGCGAGCCGCATGGCCGCGACGGCCAGGCGATCGCATGGCAACAGCCGACCGCGATCGAGGTGGCACCGCTGTTGCCGGCCAATGCGACGGTGCTGCGCGCGCTCGCCTTGCCGGCCGTGTATGCGATCTCGATGGCCGAGGATCTGGGCGAGGCGGCGTTTCTCGCGCGGGCGCGCGTCGCATTCGACGCAGGGCTGAAGCTGGTTCAGCTGCGGGAGAAATCGTTTGCGCCGGAACGCCTGCGCGCGCTTGCCGACGAGCTGCTGGCGATCAGTGCGCCGTACGGCGCACGCGTGCTGCTCAACGGCGACGCGAACACCGCGCGCGAGCTCGCTTTCGCAGGAGTGCACTGGAGTGCGGCGCGCCTGCTCGCGGCGCCGGCGCGTCCCGACGATATGCTATGCGCTGCGTCGACACACGACGCGACCGAGCTCGCGCAGGCGGCGAAGCTCGGCGTCGACTTTGTCGTGCTCGGCCCGGTGTCCGAGACGCCGACGCATCCCAACGCGCGTCCGCTGGGCTGGCAGCGTTTCGCCGAGCTCGCTGCCGGATCGCCGATGCCGGTGTACGCGCTGGGCGGGCTCTCGCCCGCCGATCTCGACATCGCGATCGCGCACGGCGCGCACGGTGTCGCGCTGCGGCGCGCCGCGTGGCCGGCGCTTCCGCGCAGTTAGGTACGACTAGCTAGGACTGGCTACGACCGCTCCGACTTCGCCTGGTCGGCGTCAGGATCGGCCGGGTCTTCCGCGACCGGCACGCGATACGACTCGGCTGCCCAGGCACCCAGATCGATCAGCTTGCAGCGTTCCGAGCAGAACGGGCGAAACGGATTGTCGGACGTCAGGGCAGCGGTCTTGCCGCATTGCGGGCAGCGCGCGCCGCGCCGGCGTTTATCGGGCTGGTTCATGCCGATAATTTTGCGCGAACCGCGCGCAATGCGCCAGTCCGCGCTCGCCGCGCTAGTCCAGCGCCATCGCCAGCACGCTCGCCACGTGCAGCGCATCGCGCTGTGCACCGTCCCTGATCTGGTGCCGGCAGCTGAAACCGTCGGCCACGATCAAGGTCGCGTTGGATGCCGAGCGCACGGCCGGCAGCAGCGCCTGTTCTGCCATTTGCATCGACAGCGGGTGATGCTCCGCGTGGTAGCCGAACGCGCCGGCCATGCCGCAGCAACCCGAGGCAATCGTTGTCGTCGCCAGACCCGGTATCCAGCCGAGCGCCGTCTGGATCGGCGTCATTACGGCGAAGGCTTTTTGATGGCAATGTCCGTGCAGCAGCGCCTCGCTTTGCGGCAGCGGCTTCAATGGCAAGGTCAGGCGTCCGGCAGCGCGCTCCCGCACCAGGAACTCTTCGAACAGCATCGCGTGGCGCGCGACGAGCTCCGCATCCTCCCCTAGGCCGTAGTTTAAGAATTCGTCGCGCATTCCGAGCAGGCACGACGGCTCGAGCCCCACGATCGCCACGCCTCGACGCGCGTACGGGACCAGCGCCGCCAGCGTGCGGCGGGCCTCGGCTTTCGCCTCGTCGATCATCCCCGCAGCGAGAAAGGTTCGTCCGCAGCACAGCGGGCGTTCGCCCGGCACCGCATTGGTGTGCACCGTGTATCCAGCGACCTCGAGCACGCGACGCGCGTCGGCCGCGGCCGCGTGCGCGAAGTAATTGCTGAACGTGTCAACAAAGAGCACGGCTTCACGTTCGCTCGCGTCGTGGGCGTCGTCTGATCTCGTCCGGCGCAGGAAGCCGCCGCGCCACGGCGGCAAGCGGCGCCTCGCCGCAAGCCCGAGCCAGGATTCGGCGAGCTGCGCGGCGCCCGGAAGACGCGTCAGCAGGTTCGCAAGCCATGCGATGCGCGAGACCATCGGCGCATACCGCGGCAGATGCGCGATCAGCCGGTCGCGCAGCGCGACGCCGTGCCGTTGGTTGTAGGCTGCCAGCGCTTCGATCTTCATCTTCGCCATGTCGACGCCGGTCGGGCATTCGCGGCGGCAGGCCTTGCACGAGACGCACAGGTCGAGCGCCGCATGCACGGCTTCGCCGCCCAGGTCCTGGTCGCCGAGCTGCCCCGACAGTGCGAGGCGCAGCGTGTTGGCGCGCCCGCGCGTCGTATGCTGCTCGTCGCGCGTGACCCGATAGCTGGGGCACATGACGCCGGCGTCGAACTTCCGGCAGTGACCATTGTTGTTGCACATCTCTACGGCCTTGGCGAGACCCTGGGTGACGTCGCTGCCGGCCCCGGGCGCGCTTTCGTCGCCGGTCGCCGGATCGCGCTCGACGTTCCATGCCGACCAGTCGAGCTTCGGCTGGATCGGAATCCTGCCGTACTGCGGTCGGAAGCGGAACAGCGAGGTATCGTCCATCTTTGGCGTAGCGACGATCTTGCCGGGGTTCATCCGGTTGTCCGGGTCGAACAGCACCTTGACCGCGCCGAACGCGGCGTTCAAGCGCGGTCCGAACTGCCAGGCCACCCATTCGCCTCGGCACAGGCCGTCGCCATGCTCGCCCGAATACGCACCCTTGTATTCGCGCACCATCGCCGCGGCTTCTTCGGCGATCGCGCGCATCTTGGCCGCGCCGTCGCGACGCATGTCGAGGATCGGCCGCACGTGCAAGGTGCCGACACTGGCGTGCGCGTACCAGGTCCCGGTGGTGCCGTGTTTCCGGAACACTTCGGTCAGCCTGTCGGTGTATTCGGCCAGATGCTCGAGCGGCACCGCGCAGTCCTCGATGAACGAGACCGGCTTGCCGTCGCCTTTCATCGACATCATGATGTTGAGGCCCGCCTTGCGCACTTCCCACAATGCCTTCTGCGCCTGCTCGCTTTCGATCCGCACGACCGCATCCGGCAGGCCGAGATCGCCGCTCAGCTCGGCCAGACGATCGAGACTCGCCGCCTGCGCGGCGGCATCTTCGCCGGAGAACTCGACCAGCAGGATCGCCGCGGGCGCACCGATCAATGCGCGCTCGATCACAGGACGGAATGCGGGATTCGCGCGCGCCAGATCGACCATCGTGCGATCGACCAGCTCGACCGCAGTCGGCTTGAGGCGCACGATGTGCTGCGCCGCCGCCATCGCCTGGTAGAAAGACGGAAAGTTGACCACGCCGAGCGCCTTGTGCCGCGGCAGCGGCGCGAGCGCCAGCGTCAGTCGCGACGACCAGGCGAGCGTGCCTTCGGAGCCTACCAGAAGATGGGCGAGATTGACCGACCCATCGGCGGTGTACGGACGCACGCTTTGCGGCGCAAAGAGATCGAGGTTGTAGCCCCCGACCCGGCGCAGCACCTTCGGCACGCTGCGCTCGATCTCGTCGCGCTCGGCCGCGGCGATTCGCCTGAGCCCGGCGACGATCTCGCCGCAGCGGCCGTCGCGGCGCATCCGATCGATCGGCCCGAATGCGATCTCGCTGCCGTCGGCCAGGATCGCATCGATGCCGGCGACGTTGTGCACCATGTTGCCGTATTCGATCGATCGCGAGCCGCAGGAGTTGTTGCCCGCCATGCCGCCTATCGTGGCCTGCGCCGACGTGCTGACGTCGACCGGGAACCAGACGCCGTGCGGCCGCAGGAAGGCGTTCAGCTGATCGAGAACGACGCCGGGCTGCACGGTGGCTGTCATCGTGTCGTCGTCGAACGCCAGAATGCGGCACAGCGACTTGCTGTGATCGATCACCAGCGCATCGCCGACCGTCTGCCCGCATTGCGATGAGCCCGCGCCGCGCGGCAACACCGGAACGGCAAGCTCGCGCGCGACGGCAAGTGCGTCCCGGACGTCGTCCTCGTCGCACGGCACGACGACCCCGATTGGGTCGATCTGGTAGATCGAAGCGTCGGTCGCATAGCGCCCCCGCGAGGCCGCGTCGAACAGCACATCGCCGCGGCACGCCTCGCGCAGCCGTCTCGCGAGCAACGACGAGTCGAAGGCACGCTTGAGCCGGCCGTCGATCGCGACCGGTCGTTCCAGCGCGGAGTTCATCTTGAGGATTTGCCTTAGAATCGGGATCGCAGTTGTACAATGCGACTATACCTCGCCGGCGATGGCTTCGATAATGGCCATGGCGATTTCCAGCGATCGGATTCCAGCGCAATCGACCAGGCGCATGCTGAAACTCGACGACCACCCGAGCGGCCGGCATTTTCTGCAGATTCCCGGACCGACCAATGTGCCCGATCGCGTGCTGCGCGCGCTCGATCATCCGACGATCGACCATCGCGGGCCCGAGTTCGCGCGGCTGACCCTGGAAATTCTCGATGGCCTGAAGCGCGTCTTCCAGACATCGTCGCCGATCGTCATCTACCCGGCGTCGGGCACCGGCGCGTGGGAAGCGGCGCTGGTCAATACGCTGTCGCCCGGCGATCGAGTCCTGATGTTCGAGACCGGTCACTTCGCGACCCTGTGGCGCAAGATGGCCGACAAGCTCGGCCTCTCGGTCGACTTCGTTCCCGGCGATTGGCGCAGCGGCGCCGACGCCGCGGTCGTCGAATCCAAGCTCGCGGACGACAAGGCGCACGCGATCAAGGCGGTGCTGGTCGTGCACAACGAGACGTCGACCGGCGTCACCACCGCGATCCCGCCTATCCGCGAGGCGATCGACCGCGCCGGCCATCCTGCGCTGTTGATGGTCGACACGATCTCGTCGCTGGCCTCGATCGATTACCGGCACGCCGAGTGGGGCGTCGACGTCACCGTCGCCGGCTCGCAAAAAGGGCTGATGTTGCCGCCGGGGCTCTCGTTCAATGCGGTCAGCGACAAGGCGCTCGCCGCCAGCAAGGAGGCGCGGCTGCCGCGATCGTACTGGGCCTGGGACGACATCATCGCGATGAACCGGCAGGGCTATTTTCCGTACACGCCGGCGACCAATCTGCTCTACGGACTGCACGAGGCGATCGACATGCTGCTCGGCGAAGGCTTGCCGAACGTGTTTGCGCGCCACGATAGACACGCCGAAGCGACCCGGCGCGCGGTGCGCGGCTGGGGGCTGGAAATCCTGTGCCGCAACCCGGCCGAATACAGCAGCTCGCTGACCGCGATCATCGTTCCCGAGGGTCACGACGCCGATGCTTTCCGCCGCGAAGCGCTCGCGCGCTACGACCTGTCGCTCGGCACCGGCCTCGGCCGCCTTGCGAAAAAGGTGTTTCGCATCGGTCACCTGGGATTCTTCAACGACCTGACGCTGTGCGGAACGCTGTGCGGCGTCGAGATGGCGCTGGCGGCCTCGCGCGTTCCGCATAAATCGGGTGGCATCGCTGCGGCGCTATCGTTTCTCGCTGGCGCGTCGAGCATCAAATCCGGCGCTGCAACGCTCGCCGCCAGCACGGCCTGACGCGTCGCATCGAAAGTCGAAGCAATAAAAAAATAACTGATTGTGTTTGAACTTCGGAGGAATCGCCATGAGGATGTCGAGACTGTTGTGGATCGGGTTGCTTGCCGTGTTCAGCCAGCCCGCGCTGGCGCAGCTGGAGCTCAAGTTCGGCCATGTCGGCGAACCGGGATCGCTGTTCGACGTCTCGGCGACTGAATTCGCCAAGCGCGCCAACGCCAAGCTGGCGGGCAAGGCGACGATCGTGGTCTACGGCTCGAGCCAGCTCGGCGGCGACAAGGAGATGCTGCAGAAGCTCAAGCTCGGCACGCTCGACTTCGCGCTGCCTTCGACGGTGATGTCGTCGGAGGCCGACCTGTTCGGCCTGTTCGAAATGCCGTACCTGGTCAAGGATCGCGGCCACATGCAGAAGATCGAAAAGGCGATCTTCTGGCCGAAGCTCGAGCCGGCGGCGGAAGCGAAGGGACTCAGGATCCTTGCCGTCTGGGAAAACGGCTACCGCCACATCACCAACAGCAAGAAGCCGATCGTCACACCCGCCGATCTGCAGGGCATCAAGCTGCGCATACCCGAAGGCAAATGGCGGCTCAGGATGTTCCAGGCGTACGGCGCGAACCCCAGCCCGATGAAGCTTTCCGAAGTGTTCACCGCGCTGTCGACTGGCGTCATGGACGGCCAGGAGAATCCGCTGACGCAGATCTGGTCGCAGAAATTCCAGGAAGTGCAGAAGTATCTTTCGCTGACCGGCCACGTCTACACGCCGGCCTTCGTCGCCGTCGGTGCGAAGCGCTGGGACAGCCTGCCCGCCGACGTGCGCAAGGTCCTCGAGGACACGGCGAAAGAAACGCAGGCGTTCGTCTACGAGCGCGCCAAAAAGGACGACGACGAGCTGGTCGCCAAGTTCACCGCTGCCGGCGTCAAAGTCAACCAGGCCGACAAGGACGCGTTTATCGCGGCGAGCAAGGGGATCTACGACGAGTTCGGCGCCGAAGTCTCCGGCTCGAAAGCGCTGATCGAGCAGGCGATCGCGCTGGGCAAATAAGCGTCCGACGGGCGAGGGGAGCGAGCGTGACGTTGGCGCGAATTCGTGGCGCATACGAGAAATTCCTCGAAGCGATCGTCATCGTGCTGATGTCGGCGATGGCGATCGAGGTGACCATAGGCATCGGGTTTCGCGCGTTCGGCCGTTCGCTGTCGTGGTACGACGAGGTCGCCGTCATCCTGCTCGCCTGGCTCACCTTCTACGGATCGGCGCTGGCGGCGCTGAAGCGCGCGCACATCGGGTTCCCGGGACTGGTCAAGTCGATGCCGCCGCGCCGGCGGCTGGTCTTCGTGGTCATCGGGAAGTTCCTGGTGATCGCCTTCATGGCGCTGCTGGGGTGGATCGGCTTTTCGATCCTCGATGTGCTGGCGACCGACTATTTGATCAACTTTCCGGCAGTCTCCGTCGCGTGGACGCAGTCGGTCATCCCGATCAGTTGCGCGCTGTTCATCGTGGCCGAGCTGTTGAACATGCCCGACACCCTCCGGGCCGCCCGCGGCCTCGCCTCCACCGAGGCGAGCGACCTCGCCGAGCGCCTGCATTGACCGCCGCTCGGTCGTTCCCCTTCTGACCCGACATGCAGATACTCGTCCTGTTCGGCGCTGTGCTGGTGCTCGTCCTGTTCGACATTCCGATCGCGATCGCGCTCGGGGTCGTCGCCGTCGTCGCGCTGGTCGCCACGCAGGGCGTGGACATGCTGCCCAATGTCGCGATCACAATGTACAACGGCGCGACCAGTTTCCCTCTTATCGCGATCCCGCTGTTCATCCTTTCCGGCGCAATCATGAATGCGTCGGGCATCTCGCGCCGGCTGATCGCGTTCGCATCGGCGCTGCTCGGCTGGATCCGCGGCGGCCTGGCAATGGTGTCGATCGGGACGTCGCTCTTTTTCGCCGAAATCTCCGGCTCGGCGGTCGCCGACGCGGCCGCGCTGGGCTCGATTCTCATCCCGGCGATGCGAAGTCGAGGCTACAGCAAGGAGTTCGCGGCCTCGGTCATCTCGTCGTCGGCCACGCTCGCGGTCATCATCCCGCCGTCGATCCCGATGCTGCTTTACGCGGTGATCGCCGGGACCTCGGTGGTCAAACTCTTCGTCTCCGGCATCGTGCCCGGCATTCTCGGCGGCCTGGGCATGATGGGCGTCGCCTACTGGTTCGCTCGCCGTTACAACTTTCCGGTCGAGCAGTCTTTCCGCTGGGCCAACGTGCGCAAGACGTTCCGGGAAGCGCTGTGGGCGTTCCTGCTTCCGGTCATCATCCTGGGGTCGATTTTCGGTGGCATCGTCACCGCGACCGAGGGCGCGGCGATCGCGGTGGTGGCGGCGCTGTTCGTCGGCTTCGTTGTCTACCGCGAGCTCGACGCCCATGTGTTGCGCACCTCGATCGTCGAAGGCGGCATTCAGACGGCGGTGGTGATGCTGCTGGTGGCGGCCAGCGCGCTGCTGGGCGTTTATCTCACCGAGACGCATCTGCCCCAGCAGCTCGCGCAGGGCATCCTGAATTTCACCGCCAACAAATGGGCGGTGCTGGCGATACTGAACGTGCTGTTCCTGATCCTCGGCTTTTTCCTGCACTCGGCCGCGGCGATCATCCTGGTCGTGCCGGTCGTCATGCCGCTGGTCACGGCGGTAGGCATCGACCCGGTTCACTTCGGGCTGATCGTCACGATCAACCTCGGCATCGGCCAGCAGACCCCGCCGGTGGCGAGCGTGCTGATGACCTGCTGCGCGATCGCCAAGGCCGACATGTGGGAAGTGACCAAGGTCAACGTGTACTTCGTCGCCGTGCTGCTGGCCGTGCTCATCCTCGTCACCTACGTACCCTCTGTCGGCATGGGACTCGTCGACTTCTTCTACAAGTGAGGCCATGACGGCCGCCGTTCTCGTCGAACGCGACGGCGCGATCGCCACCGTCGTGCTCGATCGTCCCGACAAGCTCAACGCCTTGTCGCTGGCCTCGTGGACCGAGCTGGGCGCGCGCATGCGCGAGCTCTCCGCCGATGACGATTTGCGCTGCGTCATGGTGCGCGGCGCAGGCACGAAGGCGTTCGCCGCTGGCGCCGACATCGCCGAATTCCCCGACGTGCGCGCCAACGCCGCACAAGGCAAGGAATACGGCGAGCTGATCCATGCGACGATGCGCTCGATCGGCGAGTGCCGGCATCCGACAGTGGCGATGATCCACGGCGTGTGTGTGGGCGGCGGGCTCGAAGTCGCACTGATGTGCGACCTGCGCATCTGCGGCGCCGGAAGCCGCTTCGGCATCCCGATCAATCGTCTCGGCCTGACGATGGGCTACGGCGAGCTCGCCGGCCTGCGGGCGGTCGTCGGGCCGGCGGTGGCGCTGGAGATCCTGCTCGAAGGCCGCATCTTCGGCGCGCAGGAAGCTTTCGACAAGGGACTGGTGCAGCGCGTCGTCGCCGACGATCAGGTCGAGTCGGAGGCGCGCGCCGCGGCCGAGCGCATTGCCGCCGGCGCGCCGCTGGTCGCGCGCTGGCATAAGCAGTTCATCCGGCGCTTGAGCCCGACGCGAGAGCTGTCGGATGCCGATTGGGCCGAGGGCTACGCCTGCTTCGACACGGCGGATTTTCGCGAGGGTCTAGCCGCGTTCCTCGCCAAGCGCGAGCCGCGGTTCCGGGGAAAATGATGGGACCGCTCTCGGGACTCAAGGTCATCGAGCTCGCGCACATTATGTCGGGACCGACCGCCGGCATGCTGCTCGCCGACATGGGCGCCGACGTGATCAAGGTCGAGCGCGTGCCCGACGGCGACGACACGCGGCGCTTCACGCCGCCCGAAGTCAACGGCGAGTCGAGCGCATTCATGATGATGAACCGCAACAAACGGGGCATCGCGCTCGACTTGAAGCATCCGGCGGCGAACGCGGCGCTGCGGCGGATCATCGACCGCGCCGATGTCGTAGTCGAAAATTTCCGCGTCGGAACGATGGAGCGGCTGGGGTTGGGCTACGACGTGCTGCGCCGATCCAATCCGCGGCTGATCTATTGCGCATTGTCCGGCTACGGCCTGACCGGACCCGATGCGACCAAGGGCGGCTTCGACCTGGTCGCGCAGGGGCTTTCCGGATTGATGCGCATCACCGGCGATCCGGGCGGACCGCCGACCAAGGTCGGCTCGCCGGTCACCGACATCAACGCCGGCATCCTGGGCGCCCTGGGCATCGTCAGCGCCTACGTCCATCTGCTGAAGACCGGCGAGGGGCAGCTGGTCGACACGTCGCTGCTCGAAGCCGGCGTCATGCAGACGTTCTGGCAGAGTGCGATTTTCATCGGCAGCGGACGCGAGATCGGTCCCTTGGGCTCCGCGCATCCGATGACCGCCCCGTACCAGGCATTCGAGACCGGCGATGGCTGGATCACCGTCGGCGCGTCGAACCAGGTCAACTATGTGCGCCTAACGCAGGTGCTCGAGGCGCCGGAACTGCGCGACGATCCGCGATTCGCCGACAACAAGCTGCGGATGGCGAACCTCGAGGCGCTGGTCGGCGAGTTGACGTTACGGTTCAAGCGCAAGCCGTCGGCCGCGTGGCTGGACGCGCTTGATGCGGTGGGAGTTCCGGCGGGGCCGGTGAAAACGATCGAGCAGATGCTGGCGGATCCACAGGTACATGCGCGCGGCATGGTCGTCGACCTCACGCATCCGCGGGCCGGCGACACCCGGGCGATCGGCTGCCCGATCAAGTTCTCGGCCACACCTTCGGGCGTCACTCGGCCGGCGCCGATGCTTGGCCAACACACGTCCGAAGTTTTGGAGGAATTCGGCTTCGGCGCAGACGAAATACGCGAGCTGCTCGCGGCGGGGGCGGCCGTTCAGGGCTGACGGCGAGCGTGGACTATTCCTACGACGACCGCTTCATCGTCAGCTTGAACATCGTCGTCCAGCCGTCCTTGCCCTGCATCTCGCTCCATGCTTCGTACGACGTGTCGCTCAATCGGGTCCAGCGCACGCGGTAGGTCATCGCCTGGCCGTCGGCGACGTACTGCGTCGGAGGGAAGATCAGCGCTTCCGGCATGCTTTGCATGTTGCCGCGGCTGATGCCGCCCAGGTTCTCGATATAGACGAACTCGACGCGCTTGGCGGCCGAATCCCAGTAGTAGGTGGTCTCGCCGATGTAATCCGGCCTCCCCGGAGTGCGCACGGTATGCGTATCGCGCAGCGCCTTGCCGTCGTAGAGCCACGCGAAGCAATGCTCGTCGGTCTCCTTTCCGCCGGGGAAATCGCCTTTCCAGCAGTGCCCGGCGAGGAAGGCCATCGGTTGCAGCGGCTCGATCGGCGCGGCAGCGGCCGATCCGCTGAACGCCGCGGCGGAAACGAGCACGCCTGCCAGCGTGATACGAAGTTTCAGTCGCATCATTTGCTCCCTCGTGAAGTTGATTTCTTGCGCGGCGATCGTGCGCGCGACGGCTGCTGTGCCGCCTCGCGCTCCAGATGTTCGAAATGGATGCGAAGCTGCCTGACCGAGCTGTCGAAGTACGCCGGATCGCGATGGGTGCGCGCCTGCATCACGCCGCCTTCCATCGCGGTGAGGACGAAGCGCGCCAGCTCGCGCCGGTCGAGCGTGCGCGGCAGGCGCGGTCCGGCCGCGACGAGGCAGGCCTCGACGGCGTCGGTCCACGCCTTGAAGTTCGCGGCAAGGGCCTTCCGCACCGGCGGGTCGGGCTCGTGGATCTCGAGCGCGAGACTGCCGATCGGGCAGGCGTAGACGCAATCGGTCTGCACGACGCCAAGCCGGTAGCGCGCGAGTAGCGCGAATACGCGCTCGATCGGATCGTCGACCCCCTTCCACGCGGGTGCAAGCAGCATCGGGTCGATGCCGGCGCGGTAGGCGTCGAGCACCGCGAGCAGCAGATCCTGCTTGCCGGGAAAGAAGTGATACAGGCTGCCGCTGTTCACGCCTGCCGCGTGGAGGACGTCGGCCACACTGGTCGAGCCATAGCCTTTCTCCCAGAACAGCTGCATCGCCGTCTGGATCAGGCGGTCGCGCGTGGAGGGCGCCGGAGCGGGGCTTTTCATGAGTTGATTGAACGATCAACTAAGAGAGTAAACGCCGTCGGCCGATGTGTCAAGCAAGGCCCGTCGCGAGCACCTGGCGCGGAGCAATAGTAGAATTCCACTTTTCCGGCGCGTCGCTGGCCGACTTCGCGCCGGCGCCACCGTTCCGCCGATCCGTCCGACGCACTAAAGCGCCGGACCATAAACGACGACAAGACACCGTGTTCCGCTTTTTCGAACGCCTGGTCGATCCTTATCCCGAGGCGACCCCCGAGACGCCGCCGCGCGGTTTTTTCGCGTTCCTGTGGGCGTGCTCGAAGGGACTCCGCGGGTATCTGCTCGCCACGACCTTGTTGACCGCCGTGATCGGCGCGTTCGAGGCGCTGCTGTTCAGCATGATGGGCAGCATCGTCGACTGGCTGGCGCGGGTGCAACCAGCGGAGCTCTGGGCGAAGGAAGGAGGGCGCCTGCTGCTGCTGGGCGGCGTCCTCGCCGGCAGCATCTTGCTGATCGCCGTGCAGTCGATGGTCAAGCAGCAGACGCTGTTCGGCAACTTTCCGATGCTGCTGCGCTGGAACTTCCACCGGCTGATGCTCGGGCAGAGCATGACGTTCTACCAGGACGACTTCGCCGGCCGCATCGCGACCAAGGTGATGCAGACCGCGCTCGCCGTGCGCGACACCTGGCTGATCGTCTGCGAGCTGCTGGTCTTCGTCGTCATCTACTTCGTCACCTTGCTCGCAGTGCTGGGGAATTTCGACTCACGCCTGATCATCCCCTTCCTTGGCTGGGTCGTGCTGTACATCGCTGCGCTGTACTTCTTCGTGCCGCGGCTGGGGCGCGTCGCGCGCATGCAGGCCGACGCGCGCTCGCTGATGACCGGTCGCATGACCGACGCCTACACCAACATCGCGACAGTCAAGCTCTTTTCGCACGCGCGGCGCGAGGCGTTCTTTGCGCGCACAGCGATGCAGGAATTCCTGAACACCGTGCACACGCAGATGCGGCTGGTTACCGGTTTCGAGATCGTCAATCACACGCTGTCGATGGGACTGATCGCCACCAGCGCGGGCGCCACGCTCTGGCTGTGGACGCAAGGCCAGGTCGGCGTCGGCGCGGTCGCCGCCGCCACCGCGATGGCACTGCGCCTGAACGGCATCTCGCACTGGGTGATGTGGGAGATGGCGACGCTGTTCGAGCACATCGGCACCGTGCAGGACGGCATCAATACGATCGCACGGCGGCAGACGGTCGTCGACGCTCCGGAGGCGAAGCCGATCACCGTCGCGCACGGCGACATCCGCTTCGAGCAGGTGAGCTTCGCCTACGGAGGCAAGCGCGACGTGATCGAAAAGCTCGACCTCCACATCCGTCCGGGCGAAAAGATCGGCCTGGTCGGACGCTCGGGCGCGGGCAAGTCGACCATCGTCAACCTGCTGCTGCGCTTCTACGATGTCGAGAGCGGCCGCATCCTGATCGACGGCCAGGACATCGCGCAGGTGACGCAGAACAGCCTGCGCGAGCAGATCGGCATGGTCACGCAGGACACCTCGCTCCTGCATCGCTCGGTGCGCGAGAACATCGTCTACGGCCGGCCCGATGCGACTGAGGAGGACATGCTGGCCGCGGCCAAGCGTGCCGAAGCCGACGAATTCGTCGGCGGCCTGACCGATCCGAAGGGACGCAGCGGCTACGACGCGCACGTCGGCGAGCGCGGGGTCAAGCTTTCCGGCGGCCAGCGCCAGCGCATCGCGATCGCGCGCGTGATGCTGAAGGACGCGCCGATCCTGCTGCTCGACGAGGCGACCAGCGCGCTCGACTCGGAGGTCGAGGCCGCGATCCAGCGCAGCCTCTACCGGTTGATGGAGGGCAAGACCGTCGTCGCCATCGCGCACCGGCTCTCTACCATTGCAGCGATGGACCGGCTGATCGTGCTCGACCGCGGACGAGTGGTCGAGGAGGGCGATCATCGCAGCCTGCTGGCGCGCGACGGCCTGTACGCGCGGCTGTGGGCGCATCAGAGCGGCGGCTTCCTCGGCGACGATCTGGCCGACATCGCCGGCGATGCCGACCAGGCGATCGCGCAGGCGCGCGCGCAGGACAGCGAGGCCGACGCCGCTGCCGACGATGCACGTGCGCGCCGGCCCGAGGCAACGTTGATCGGCCACGACCTGCCCGCCGGCACCGAGCCGCCGGGCTGAAGCGCCGGCCGGCTAGAGCGTCTGCAGGAAGGCGATTAAGTCGCTCTTTTCCTGATCGCTCAGGTTCAGGGTGAATCGCGTGTTGTAAAAGTCGACCGCCGCGCCCAGATCCGCGGCAAAGCCGTTGTGGAAATACGGCGCCCGCGCGGCGAGCCCGCGCAGGATCGGTCCCTTGAAGCGGCCGATGTCCTTCCATTTCCCGCTGAGGAGCGCCTTGCCCGGATCGGTGATCTGGATCGTCTCTCCAGTTTGCAGATTGCGCAGCGTATACAGCGGCAGATCGGGCGTCCGACGCGACGCATCGGCGATACCGATGTCGAGTGGCGCCGGCACCGAGTGGTTGCCGGCATTCGGCGTGTCGTGGCAGGTCGTGCACGTGCCGGGAATGACTTTCAGCTTGAGATCGTCGTTCAGCCCCTTGACGTCGGTGATGTTGATCAACCGGGTGTTGAAAATGGCTTGTCCACGGACGACGGCATCGCGTGCCGCGACGCGGCTGTTCGCGTTCGCATTATCGCTGGCCGGGGAGTGGTACCAGGCGTCGTAGGTGTGGAACACGGTCGAGTTGAACTTCGCTCCGGTCCGGTAGTCGCCCGCGATCGCGTCGTTGACGCCGAAATACGAGTCCTGCGCCGACAAGTAGTCCGGGCCGCCGAAAGCCCGGCTCGCATTGAGTTCTCCGGCGTTGACGTCGAATACCTGCGCTGTGTACAGCGAGCTTTCGAACGCGACGATCGCCTGGCGCTGCGCGTCGCTCAACGGAATCGCGCCCTGAGCGTGTCCCATGGTGGCGGCGTTCGATTGATCGGCGAGGTCGAACGGAATCGTTGCGAAGCAATTGGTCGTCCCGATCACGCAGTCGTGCGACGCCGCATCCTTGAACGTCTCGCGGCCGTCCCACATGACGGTGCTAAGGAACTTGAGGTTGGTCGCCGGCAGCGGACGACGGAACAGCGACAGGTCTTGTGCGCTGGCGTGGCCGTACGGGTCATCCACGGCGATCAGCTCGAATTCCACGCCGGGCCCGCTCGGCATGCCGATGCCGACGCGGATCAGGCCTTTGGAAAGCAGCATGCTGTAGGCGCTTCGGCGCGCGTCGACCGTCGACACGTCGAGCTCGGGCGCATTCGACCCGTCGACCGTGCGGAATACCGGATCGGTGCCATCGCTGGCGTCGAAGCGTTCCTGCAAATGCGCGGGCGTGACCGTCCAGCCGTCGCTGGGCTGATGACAGCTGCCGCAGCTACGGCCGTTGGTGCCCAGGCTCTGGAAGAACGGACCCGTCAGGTCCACCTTCCCCGTGGTGCTGAAAGTCGCGGCGAAGCCCGTGGGATTCGGGAAGCGCAGCATATTCGGCAACGACGTATCGCCGGCGAGACTCGGAATGCTGACGAGCGACAAGGCGGCGAGCAGCATCCAGATCGGACGAATGCGAAAGCGATGATTCATGGCGACCTCCCTGGATCCGGTGGCGCGCAGGCGCCAATCAGAACGTGTCGATCGGCTCGGCCGGTTCTTTGGCCTGGTCGGTGTAATGATCGGGAAAGTAATCGAAGGGCTGGTCTTGCGTTGCGCCTGACTTCGCCGCGGTATCGGGTGCGGGGAAGGACGGCGACGCCGCGCGCTGCGCTGCTCCGCTGGCATGGGCTCCCCCGAAGCCTAGCATCTCGGCGGGCTGCAGTTCGACAATCAATGCTGCCAGTGCGATGACGATCGCCACCGGATAGAACCACCGCGGCAGCTTTACCCGGCGCACTCCTTCGGGACGTGTCGGACCCGGATCCCGGCTGCGGACCGGATGAAACCGACGATGCAGAATGTTCATGAGAGCTCCTTTGCTGGCCCTCCCTTTACTCTTAATCGGAAACGAGTTCGGAAAGGCGACAACGGGCGGCGGGGCGTTCGATGGCGCCCGGAACAGTCGGCAGTTAGGCGCGCGTCGCGCGCCCGGCTAGGAGTGCTTGCCGGCGCCTGCCTGGGTCAACAGGCGCTCGGCGAGGCGGGTCTGCGGATGCTCCGGGCCCAACGTGGGGCGGAGGTGCTCGACCGCGGACGAGAGTGCCTGCGCGGCGTCCGGTGACGCGCCGGAGGCGAGCAGGGCGCGACCCTCGACCAGATACGCAAGACCCAGGATGGACGAGTGCCCATTCGGGGTCGTGACGTCGACGTTCACGCGGATCGATCGCTCGGCGTCGGCCAGGGCGGCGGCAGGCCGGCCGAGCGCAAGCTCGATCTCGGCGCGGCGCGTCAGAATGCGCGGCAGCACGTCGGGCCGCCTCTTGTCGCCTTCGGCGATAGCGATGGCCTTGTCCATTTCGGCGATCGCGCGCTCCCTATCGCCGTGTGCCGCGGCGAGAAGTCCGCGCTCGGATGCGATCGTCCCGAAGCAGGCGCATTCGGGTGGATAGGCGCGGTGGAATTCCTGCTCGAGCTCGCTTAGCGTCTGCATGCCCTGCGCGTACTGGCCGCGCGCGCGGAAGACGCGCCCGCGGGCGCCCAACGCATAGCGTGCGATTACCTCGTCGCCATCGGCGCGCGCCCGCTCGTAGGCCTGGTCCGCATAGCGTTGTGCCTCGTCGATGCGGCCAAGCTCGATGAGGATGGTCGCCAGGTTCGAGAGCTCCATCGGCGAGACATTCTTTTCGGTGCCGTCGGCACTGCTGATGCGCATTGCGCGGCGGAACAACGCCTCGGCCTGCAGCGTCTGGCCGGTGTCCGCGAGCGCCAGGGCCCAGTTGTTGTACAGCGTGCCCGCGTTCTCGGTGTTCTCGCGCCCAAGCTCGACCGTGCGCGCATATGCCTGCTCGAACGCCGCGATCGCGGGACCGTACTGGCCGGCGACACGGTAGGCCTCGGCCAGGTCCATCAGCATGTTGAGCTCCAACGCAGCGGACCGGTAGCGCAGCTGCGGGAGGAGCGCCAGCGCCTGCTGCGTGCGGGCGAGTCCCTCGTCGGTGCGATAGTCATCTCTCGCGACGATACTGCCGTCGCTCAGACACTGGATGCGGTCGAGCGCGTATTGCGGCTCATCGGGTAGCAGGGACATGCCCTCGCGAAACAGCGCCTCGGCGCGCTCGCCGCCGCCAGTGCCGCCGCTCAGGGCCGCAGCCAGGTAGCAAGCCGCGCGCGCATGCGTCGTCAAATCGGTCTGCATACGCGCGATGTCGTAGGCCTGTGTCAGCACGCGCAGCGCGTCATTCTCGTGGTCCATGATCCGGTACTGGCGGCCGATTGACATCAGCATGTCGGTACGATTGACGTCGGCGCCCGCGGGCTGGCGCTGGACGAGCGCTTCGGCGCGCGCGAGAAGCTCCCCGGCCGTGAATGGCTTGCCCGAGGGAGCCGCATCGGAGAGCAGGAACTGGTTGAATTCGTTGACCGACGCGGCGCGCGACAGCTCGCGCAGCGCGAAGTCCCGCTGCTTGGTCGCGACGCGCGCCTGCTCGTCGGCGCGGGTGCGTTCGGCTTCGGCGACGCGAGCCTGTTGCGTGGCGCGCTGCGCTTCGATGATCGTTCCGGCCAGGCCGGCCAGCAGCGCCAGCACCGCGGCCGAAGCGAGCGCGACCGGGATCCGGTTCCGGCGCACGAACTTGGTCGCACGGTAGGTAAGCGAATCGGCGCGCGCGCTGACCGGTTCGTGATCGAGATAGCGCCGGATGTCGTCGGCGAACGCGGTCACCGACGCATAGCGCTCGATCGGATTCTTCTTCAGCGCCTTGCCGACGATGTTGTCGACATCGCCGCGCAGGACGCCGGCGAGGCGCTCCGGCGTGGCCGCGCGTTTTGCCGCGTTGTCGAGCAGCGCCTGACCGTCGAGCGTCTTCGCCGACGTGACGGCTTCCGAGAGCCGGGTCGGCGAAGTCTCGACGATCGCCTTGACGAGGTCCGCCGAGGAACGCGTGCTGCCGCCGGCTGGATGCTGGCCCCCGAGCAGCACGTAGAGCAACACGCCGAGGGCGTAGACGTCGGTCGCGGTCGTGACCGGCAAGCCTAAGAGCTGCTCGGGCGCGGCGTATTCGGGTGTCATCGCGCGCCCCGCTTCGCGCGTGAGTTCGGTGGCCTCGCTGGGGTGCAACTCGTCCTGGAGCAGCTTGGCGATGCCGAAATCGAGCAGCTTCACCGTGCCGTCGTTGGTCACCAGCACATTCGACGGCTTCAGGTCGCGATGCACGACGAGATGCGCGTGGGCATGCGCGACCGCCGCCAGAACGTCGAGAAAGAGCTTCAGCCGCGCAGCGACGTCGAAGCGCTGGTCGTCGCAATACTGGTCGATGGGCTTGCCATCGACGAGCTCGAGCACCAGATACGGCTGGCCCGTGGCGGAGACGCCGGCGTCGATCAATCGCGCGATGTTGGGATGGGTCAGCCGCGCGAGAATGCTGCCTTCGCGGCGGAAGCGCTCCTCGCCGGTGCGGCCCACCAGCGCGGCGTTGAGGAACTTGATTGCAACCTTGCCCTCGAAGCGGCCATCACTGCGGCGGGCGAGCCAGACGCTGCCCATCCCGCCGTGTCCCAGCGGCGCTTCGAGCGTGTACGCGCCGATCGTCTGGCCGGCAAGCGTCGCCCGCTCCGGGCCTTCGGGCGTGTGCTCGAGAAAGCGCTCGTCACCGATTGCGCGCGCTTCGTCGAGCAGCGCCTCGACCTCTTCGGCAAGCTCCGGGTCGCGCCCTCGCAGCTCCACGAGCCACTGCGTCCGCTGTTCCGCCGGCAAATCCAGAGCCTCGTCGAGCAATGGGCTCAGCCGCTGCCAGCTCGCGTGATCGATATTCACTCCGGCATCCTCGGCTTCAAATATCTGTATATCGGAATTCGACCGCGAAAACCGACAAGGCCCCGATCATGGCTACATCGAACCCTCGCGCAGGCTCCGACGCAGATAGATTCGCGCCTTCTCCCAGTCGCGCTGCACGGTTCGCTCGGAAACCCCGCGCATCGCCGCGATCTCCGCGAAGGAAAAGCCGCAGAAGAACTTAAGGTCAACCACCTGCGCCAGATCGGGCTCGAGCTTGGCTAGGCCGTCGAGCGCGTCGCCGACCTGCGGAAGATCCATCTGGTCCGCCGTCTCGTTGCAGATGTTGGTGTCGAGCGCGGTGATGTCGAACTGGCCGCCGCGCTTCTGCGCATGGCGGCTGCGCGCATGGTCGATGATCAGGCCGCGCATCGCCCGCGCGGCGTAGGCCATGAAGCGGGCACGGTCGGGAAAGGCGGTCGCGTCGCGCTCTGACATGTTGATGAACGCCTCGTGCAGCAAGGTCGTCGCGCCCATCGAAACCCCGGCGCCGCTGCGCCAAAGCTCGGTTCGGGCTAGCCGATGCAGCTCGGCATAGAGCCGCTGGAAGAGCTGCTCCCGCGCGGCCGCGTCGCCTTTTTCCGCGGCGGCGAAGAGCGCGGTCAAATCGAGTTCCACGTCGTGCGCCCCCGGATGGGCAGTACGCCCCGGGAACCAAAAAGTATATGCCCTGCGGCGCAAGTCAGCTGTCAGGAAACCCAGCCAACGGGTGGAATGTACGGCGAGTGCTACGGCAGCGAAATCGCCGCAAGCAACCCCGGACGGGCGATCACCGCCGCACCCAGCACCATCAGTGCAACGCCGGCCACCTTCGCCGCGACCAGGCCGTACTTCCAGTTCTTCTCGACAACGATCAGCGCGAAGATAGCGGCCATCCACAACAAGTTCATCAGCCCGACCAGCAGCAGCACGGTCATGATCGCCCAGCAGCAGCCGAGGCACAGCGCGCCGTGGACCAGTCCGGCGCGCAGCGCGCTGAGCGAGCCGCCGGCGAAATCGTGCGACGCAAGAAAGGCGAAGGGCCTCTGGCAATGGTCGAGACAGATACGCTTCCACGCGCTGAATTGATACGCGCCGGCGACGATCAGAATCGTGCCGGCTAACGCTGGCAGCCACCGCAGCAGCGCCGGATCGTCGCTCAACGGCGCGAAGGCCTTGTAGACCAGGAGCGGCACCGCGCCGATCGCCGACCACACCAGCAGGTAGCCGGCGATGAACACCAGCGTGGGAACGACGCCGCGGCCGCGCCGGCGCGTGACGCCGAGATGCGCGAGTACCATCGGCGCGACCGCCGGCAGCATCATCGCGACCATCATCGTCACCCACATCGCGAGAAAGACGCCGGCGCTCATGTCGCCCTGCGCCAGCCAGCCGATCTGCCCGAATCCCATCACCATGCCGCGCATCGAGACCGCGTCCTGGATCGTGCTTCGCCACGCGAACGCCGACAGCGCGAACAGGGCGACGACGACCGTCAGGTTGACCCGCCACGACAACAGCGCGAACGCCGCGCGTGGCGAGTCTCGTTCGGGCGATGCGCCGGCAACTTGCATCGGTCAATCCGGGCCGCGCCAGTTGAACGCGAGGTGCTTGCTCGATTTGCCGCTTCGGCTCCACTGGAAGCCGAACATGTCGACCCGGTCCGCGGTGGCAGTGCCCCATGTCGCCACGGTGCCGCTGGGGCCGACCTCCGAGCCGGGCGGATTGACCGTCTGCACGCGCTTGCCCGCCGGCGTGGTCGGGCCGGTCAGCGCTTCGGCCTTCGCCTCCACCCGTCCGGCAACCGATGCGCTCCAGTGCGCGAGGTCGCCGGCGATGTCGACCTCGATGCGCGCAAATTCGATGCCGCGCACTTCCGCCACCGTTTGCGCGAACTGACCCGGCCACCCGCCGGCCTGGCCGCCGAAGATCATCTGCAGCGCCTCGCGCTGCTTCGGGTCGCCGCGCTCGTCGAGGATGATGCCCATTGTCGCCTTGGCACCCGCCCAGATATTGCCCTCGAAGTGGCCGAGCGCCACGACGTTCAGCCCGTCGATCGGGACGTCGCCGTAACGACCCTTGCGCACGTGCCACACCAGGATGCCTTCGCATTCGTTGTCGGTCGGCGGTTGCGCGAATTCGCAAGGACAGGGAATGTCGCACCTGCAGACGTCGAACCAGTCGCCTTCGGCCTGCCATTGCGGGACGTTTGCCATCGGGATCTCCTCGCTTAAGGTCAATCCGACGCCAGTCTAGCGAATCGCACCGCAGCCCGGAAGCGGGCGCGCGACGGCTTGTCCACCGCCTTCCGTTCCAGATGAGCGTAGCGGGACGACCTAGCGCAGCCGGACGACGATCTTGCCCCGGCCGTGGCCGGTTTCCATCGCGCGCTGAGCGTCGGCGACTTCTTCCAGCGTGATCGTGCGCTCGATGTGCGCCTTGAGCGCATTTTGGCGCACGAGCTGCAGCGCTCGCTGCCAGATGCGGGCGTCGTGGCGCAAGGTGAACGGAATTGCGCGCTGGCGCGACGTGAATCGGGCTAACACGGCCGACGCCGCAGTGCCGAGCAGGGCGGCGACGGTACCGCTGGTGTTGATGTAGACGCCCGACGGCGTCATCACGTTGCTCGCAGCGACAAAGTTCGACGCGCAGGCGGCGTCGAAAACGACGTCGAAGCGGTCGCTGCGGCGCGTGAAGTCATCGTGGGCGTAATCGACAACGTCGTCAGCGCCTAGCTCGCGCACGAATGCGGTATTCACTTCACTGCAGACGCCGATGACGTACGCACCCAGATGCTTGGCGATCTGCACGGCGAAGTGCCCGACGCCGCCGGCAGCGCCGGTGATCAGCACGCGCTGTCCCGGGCCGACGTGCGCCTCGTCAGTCAGCGCCTGCAGCGCAGTGCCTGCGGCGACCGGCAGCGCCGCCGCCTGCGCGAAGTCCACATTGTCCGGAAGCGGCAGCACGCGCTCGTCGGACACCACGATAAAGTCGGCAAGGGCGCCCTCGCGTCCGAACTGCTGCAGCGAGCCGAAGACGCGCTCGCCGACCCGGCGCGCACTGGGGCCGGCGCCGAGGGTGACGATCTCCCCGGCGAAATCGGTGCCCACTCCGCGCGGCGGCGAGCGGAAGAGCGGCACCAGGCGCACATGCCCGGCGCGAATCTTCCAGTCGATCGGGTTGAGGCAGCCCGCGTGCACGCGCACCTTGACCTGGCCCGCCTCGGGCGAGGGCTCGGGCACCTCGTCGATGCGCAGGACGTCCGGCGGACCATAGGTGTGGAATCGAAGCGCGCGCATGTAGCCGATAGTAATACCTCGGCCCGCACAACGCACGATACGAATCAGCGCGCCGCGCGCGGCTGGCCGCGACAGCCATTCAGGAACAGATTCACGACGTCGCCCGCCCAGGCATCGATCTCGGCTGAGGGCATTGGGGCGCCGAAGCCCATGGCCCGGCGCTGCGGCAGCGCGATGACCATGTAAAGAAACTGCTGGGCGGCGAATGTCGGGTTGGCCAATGCGAGCCGTTTGGCGCCGACTTCACCTTCGAGAATGCCGACGATGAGCCGGATCGCCTCCTCGGTAGCGCCGGTCGTGACAGCGGCCAGCTGCGGAAATCTTCCCGATTCCGCGACGATCATTCGATTCAAAGCGATCGCCTGTGGCGACAGCGCCGCGTGCAGGATGAGTCCTGCGAGCCGCCGCAGGATCTCACGCAGGTCGCCTTCGAGCAACGGTATATCGGCGGGCGGACGCAGGCCTTCGATGATGCGATGGACGACGGCGACAAAAAGCGCAGGCTTATCGGGGAAGCGATGGTAGAACGTGCGCTTGGAAATTCGGGCGCGTCGCGCTACCGCTTCGATGCTCGTGGCGCCGTAGCCGTGCGACAGGAAAAGATGCGTGGCGGCGTTAAGAATCCGCTCGCCTAGCTGTGCCGCGTGCTGCCGGGAAGGGCGACCGCCGCGGCCGGCAGCCGTGGCAAGTGCGGCGGCACGCGTTGCGGACGCCGTCTTCTTAGCTCGAACTCGCGGTGTCGAACCGCCCCCGGCCGATCGCCTCATCCGCCGACGCGATCAGCGCTGATAGTCGTAGTAGTTGGGAGCAGCAGGGGAATCTTGGTTGTAGTAGTCCGGCGGCGGCCCGTAGTTGTAAGCCGGCGCCGCCGGAGCCGCAGGCGGAGCGTAAGACTGCGCAGGCGGAGCGTAATTCTGTGCGGGCTGAGCGTAATAGCGCGCGGGCGGCGCGTAGGCAGGTGCAGTGCGGTAATAAGCCGGCGCTGCGGGCGGACCGTAGGAGACCGGAGCGGGCGCACGGTTATAGTAGCGCGCGGGTGGCCCGTAATAGGCAGCCGGCGCGTTGTTGTAGTTGGAAGGCAGCGTCGAGTCGCTGGCGGCGGGCGGGCCATAAGCCGCAGGCGCGCCATATCCCGCGGGCGATGCGTAGTACGGTGCGTTCACGGCAGCGTTGAGAGCGACGAACGGCAGTGTGACGACTGCAGCGGTGGCGGTGACGACCGCAGCCGCCAAGCCGAACGGCCACAAGCAGCCGTAGCAACCGTGACCGCCGTAGCCGTAGCCGTGGACCGCGTAACTCGCGTGGCCGTGGCCGCCGCCCCAATTACCGCCGTGACCCGAATGCCGGTTGGATCGAGTGTCGGCAAAGGCGGACGACAGCGGCGCGAGGGCGAGAGCAACGCCAACGAGAGTGCCGAACGCAACAACTTTGGTCTTGCCCATGTCTTGCTCCTCGTCGTGGCGCGGACAGGTCGCATCCGATTGGACCCAGGCTAGCACGTTCCGTCATAACGCAACGCAACCGTAGCGTATTGTTACATTAGAGTCCCCGCACCAGCAGCCCGACCCCCGACACTGCAAGCAGCAGGCTCACCGCCACCTGGAATTGCTTCTGGCTCAGCCGCTGGAACACCGCGAGACCGCCGACGGCGCCGATCAGCGCAAACGGCACGAAGCTGAGATCCTGCGCGATGCCTTCCTGGATCGGCGACTGCCAGCGCAGGCACGCGATGGTCACGATCTGCATCGCCAGGATGTACGGCTGGTAGACGGCACGCTGCTTCAGCTTGTCCCAGCCGCGCATCGAGCACCAGATCGTCACGAATGCGCCGGGGAAACCTGCGAGGCCGCCGGCGATTCCTCCCAGCCCACCGGCGAGCGCATCGTGCCACGCGTTGCCGCGCACGACATGTTCCTTCCGGCGCAGCACGAGGTAGCAGGCGTATATCGTCAGGAACGCGCCGAGGCTTGCCGCGTAGACGGGGGCGTCGACGTGAACCAGCAGCCACACGCCGAACGGTATGGTCGCCGCGCCGGTGACAACCATCGGCCAAAGCGAGCGCCAGTCGATCGACTCGCGTATTTTCCATACGGCATACGACTGGGTCGCAATCGAGCACAGCACCATCGTCTGCACGGCGTGGACTGGCTCGACACCGAGATAGGCGAGAGCGCAGCCGGCGATCGCCGAGAACGCGAATCCCGCGATGCTGGACACCAGCGCGGCCAGCAGCAACGCCGCGGCCATCGCGATCGCGATCCACGCGCCGTCGTGGTGCTGGGCAATCGCGCTCGCCAAGGTTCCGGACGACATGACCGTCCACAGCGCGAGCGCGGCGAACGTGGCTCGTGCAAATGCTGGCCCTGCGAGCCAGCGGCTGGCAACTCCGGCGGTGGAGGTCGTCATGCGCCACCCCACCAGTCCACTCCGACGTCGTTAGCGCGGCTGCTGCTGCCGACACCGGCGACCAGACAGATCATCACGGCCAGCTCGAGCAATTCCTCGTCCGAAAGCGGGAACGGCTGCTCTTCGCGAGGATTTGCGTCTCGCCCGACGGTGTTCGTCGGCGAGCACGCGGCGGTTGCGGCAGCATTGGTGCAGATGGTGTCTTCCATGGTGGTCCTCCTGTTGATGGCGATAATTCACATGTCCAAAGCCGGGTCGTGTTGTCACAACACGAATCGCTTCCTGCGCTTCCGCGCCGCCGCGGCGGTCTTGGTCTTTCGCTTTGGTTGCTCCGGCGCCGGTTCGCTTACGGATACCGCGCGCTTCGGTTCGACCGCGGATTTCGGATCCTCGGGATTCGCTGGACGGTCGCGACGGAGTGCTTCGTCGCCCGGCGATTCCTCGAGGTCGTCGATTTCATTCTTCATTTCGCGTTCACCGATCGTGCGGCGACTCACTTGAGGTACGACGTCGAGCAGTGGGCCTTCTTGCTGTTGACCCAGTTCTGCTGGAGCAGGTAGTCGTGGGAGCCGAGCTTGACGTTCGCCTCGGCGGACTCGCCCAGGCGATTCGTGACGGCGTAGGTCGTGCCGTACGTGTCCTCGCACTTTTCGGAGTTTTCCAGGCCGTACCGGTCGAACCAGCCTTTGCCGGTCGGGTTCGTCACCACGCCGTTAAGGGCGTGAGCCAGCCACGCGGCCATCGCGTCGGCGGCGTAGTTGCCGTTCGGCGATACCTTGTCCGGGAATTGTGTCGCGCAGCCACCGGGACAGCGCGCCGGGTGGCCGACAAACACATACCTGAATTTCGCACCGAGGACCTCCGACTCGCCGTGCAGATCGCAGCAGGTAAGACAAAACTGCGTCGCGCCATCCACCAGCGCGATATCGGGCGACGTCAGGACGACGTAGATCGCGGAAGGATCGAAGGGAAGGCCTGAGTTAAGAACCCTCTGTGCGACGACATCCGCGACGTCCGCCTCGGTCAGCGTGGCACCGTGCGAATACGCATCGGCGTCGGCGCCGGCAAGGAACAGAGCGCTGGTCGGGGTCTGGCCGCTGGCATCCGGATAGCCGCTGTTGATCCGGAAATACGGCGACCATCCGAGGTTCGATACGAAGTCCGCCAGGAGGATCTGGTCGTCACTCCTGTTGGCCCAGTTGCCGTACCAGATGAGATAGATATTCTGGGTGCCGAGCAGGACGGGTCCGTTGTGGTAGAGGATCCTGCTGTCGGTCCTCGTCGCGCCGCTGCTGGCGGGACTGTTGCCGTTCTGGGCCGAGGCTGGCCCCGCCAGGACGGACAGAGCGAGCGAAAGCGCGATCGCGAGACGTGTGATGAGCTTCGTTTTCATGGCGGTTCTCCTTTCGGTCTTGTTCAAGGGACGACGATTTCTTCTGCGTCGAGATAGCTTTCAATGGCTCTGCACGTGCGCAATATGCGAGCGCGGGACTTGCGGATCGCTTACCGATCCGCTTGCCGGCGTCACTTCAGATAGGACGTCGAGCAGTGGCCCTTCTTGCCGTTGACCCAGTTCTGCTGCAGCAGGTAATGGCGAGAGCCGAACTGGACGTTGGCCAGTGCGGACTCGCCCCAGAGATTCGTGACGGGATAGGTCGTGCCGTACGTCCCTTCGCACTTTTCCGAGTTTTCCAGGCCATACCGGTCGAACCACCCATCGTTTTCCGGATTGGTGACCACGGCGTTGAGCGCGTGCGCCAGCCACGACACCATCGCATCGGCAGCCATATCGCCGTTCGCCGTGTGGACGCCGCTGGGCTGCGATCCGCAGCTCCCGGGACAGCGCGCCGGATGACCGACGAACACCCACCTGAACGGCGAACCGGCGACTACCGAGTCGCCGTGAAGGTTGCAGCAGGTAAGGCAAAAGTGCGTCGCACCATCTTCCAGCGTGACATCGGGCGACGTCAGGACGACGTAGATTGCGGAAGCATCGAAGGGGAGCCCTGTGGCTCCTCCGGTGAGGATCAATTGCGCGACGACGTCCGCGACGTCCGCCTCGGTCAGCGTGGCACCGTGCGAATACGCATCGTTGGCGGCGCCGCCGTAGGTCAGCGCACCGTTTGGCGCTTGGCCGGCGCTGTTGGGATAGCCGTTGTTGATCTGAAAATAGGTCGACGATCCGAGATCCGATATGAAGTTCGCCAGAATGATTTGCCGATTGATGTCCGACGCCCAGTTGCCGTACCAGACGACATAGATGGTCTGGGCGCCGAGCAGGACGCGCCCGTTGTGGTAGAGGATCCTGCTGTCGGTCTTCGCCGGGCTCCCATTCGTCGATGCGTTG
>Ga0207677_10000195_pt1 | contig 48707 bp, 38 predicted proteins | sample KBSMisM42_FD_184311 | JGI IMG/M metagenome (GOLD analysis project Ga0207677, IMG submission 184311) | Miscanthus rhizosphere microbial communities from Kellogg Biological Station, Michigan, USA - KBS Miscanthus M4-2 (SPAdes) (version 2) | ecosystem: Host-associated > Plants > Roots >...
AGCCATGTGTGTGGAGGGCTGTGAGATGGTGAACGTAAGACGTAAGACAAGAGCCAAGCTGATCCTGCTGCTCACGGGCACGCTGGTAGCGGGCGTCACCAGCGCGCAGGCAGCGTTCTGGAAGCGTGGCGCGGCAAAAGCGCCTGCGCCGGCTGCTGCCGCTTCGCCCGCCTCCGCCGGCATGTCGCTCACAGCGGTCGACGTCGTGACCTCTCCGTCGCCGCGCATCATCCTGCGCACCACGGCCAGTCCGGTCTACAACTCCTACAGCCCGATGCCCGATCTGTTCGTGATCGATCTGACTGGTGCAGCGAAGGCTGCTTCGCTTGCGATACCGTCCGTGCTGCCGCCGTCGGTGGGATCGGTCTCGGCCGAAGAAGTCACCGACATGGGCAGCCGCCTGACGCGTGTCAGCGTCCATCTCAATCAGCCCGGAACGATCGAAGCATCCGCTGAAGGAAACGACATCATCATCAGTCTTCCGGCTGTCGCCGCGCCGGCGGTGGCCGAGGTCGTTCCGCCTGCGCCGAAAGCCGCCGATCCAACGCCTGTGGTTGCCGCCGTCGTCGAACCGCCGCATGCGGAGCCTGCGCCGATTCATGTCGAGCCGGAAGCGGTGAAAACCGAGCCGCTTGCCCAAACGATTGCCCAGCCTGTCGAAGCGCCGGTCGTCACCGAGGCATTGCCGGCGAATAAAGCGACGACGTTGAAGAAGATCGAGACCAACGGCGCCGGTTCGGCCATGGAAGTACGGCTGGCCACCGACGGCGACGTCGCCTACAACGCGTTCAAACTCGAGAAGCCGTCGCGGATCGTCATCGACCTCACCGGCGTCAACGACAAGCTCGCGAAGAACATCATCAACGTCTCGGACCCGGTCGTGAAGCGGATTCGCGTCTCGCAGTTCAAGAGCGTGCCCGAAGCCGTCACGCGCGTCGTGCTCGACGTCGATGAGAAGGCCAGCTATCACGTAACGAAATCAGGCGATGCTCTGAACGTCACGTTCGGCGCCGCGCCGGCGGTCATCGTCGCCGCGCCGACGCCGGTTGTGACTCCCGCGCCGAAGAAAGAAGAGCCGCTTGTCGCCGCGGCGCCGGTCGCTCCTCCCGTGGTCAAGACCGCTGCCCCCGCGCCGGTGAAAACAGCTGCGGCCACCGACATCCCGTCGCAGGTTCCGACCATCGCGGAAAACGCGACGTGGAAGATGCCGGAGCAGCACAAGCCGGCCACCTCGGTCATCAACGCGCCGCAGACGCAGACGCCGCCGGCATCGAAGAAACGCCGCGGCACCACGACGCAACCGGCCACTACCGAACCTCCCGCCGTCGAGCCGGCGCTCAGCAGCGAGAACGTATTCACCGAGCCCGCGCCGCAGCCGTCGACGACGACCGGAACCACCGGTACGATGCTTTCGGCTGGGGCCACCGCGGGCGGCCGCACGCTCAGCAGCGCCGAAAAGACTTACACCGGTGAGCCTCTCTCGCTGAACCTGAAGGACGCCGACATCAAAGACGTCCTGCGCACGTTCGCACAACTCACGGGCCTGAACATGGCCATCGATCCGAACGTCAGCGGTTCGGTCACCGTCGACTTTGTCGACGTGCCGTGGGACCAGGCGCTGGAAGTGATCCTTCGCCAGAACTCGCTCGCGTACGTGCTCGAAGGCAACGTCATGCGCGTCGGAACGGCCGAGCGCCTGTCGGCGGAAGGGGAGTCGAATCGCCGCCTCAACGAGCAGGAAAAGCTGAACGTTCCGCTGAACACGGTCGGGTTCAAGCTCTCGTACGCGAAAGCGACCGACGTCGCGGGGCTGCTGCGCGAGATGGCATCGCCGCGCGCGCGGATCATCGTCGATCAGCGTACGAATCAGCTCATCATCAGCGAGATCCCCGGCTACCTGCAGACGATGCGCAACCTGATCGATTCGGTTGACGTGCCGACGCGCCAGGTGGTCATCGAAGCGCGCATCGTGGAAACGACCAAGCTCTTCATCCAGCAGTACGGATTCAACTGGGGATTCAAAGGAACGATGGATCCGTCGCTCGGCACGGGCACCGGCCTGGTGTTCCCGAACCGGATCGACACGGTAGGCGGCCCGTTCAACTTCGGCGCCGGCCTCCCCGTGCTCTCATTCTCGCTGCAGAACGTCCTCGGCACGTTTACGCTCGACCTGGCATTGCTCGCCGCGGAGAACGAAGGGATCGCCCGCATCATCTCCGCGCCGCGCGTCATGACGCAGGACAACACGCCGGCCGAGATCCAGAGCGGCTTCCAGATTCCGTATCAGACGCGAATCAATTTCACGACGACCGTGCAGTACGTCGACGCGACACTGCGTCTGTCGGTGACGCCGCAGATCACCGAGGCGGGCACGGTGATTATGGAAATCCAGGTGCAGAAGAACGAGCCGGCCACCGGTCTGAACATCGAAGGCGGCTCCGGCACGCCGCTGTCGACGCGGCGCGCCTCGACGAAGTTGATGGTGCGCGACGGCGGCACCTCCGTCATCGCCGGCATCTACCAGGTCAAAGAAAACAACAGCCAGAGCAGGATGCCGTTCGTACATCAGATCCCCATCATCGGAGCCTTGTTCCGCACGCGGAACTACAACTCCGAGCACGACGAGCTGTTGATCTTCATCACACCGCGAATCGTGAGGGCATCGTAGAAATCGGTTGCAGCGAATAATCCGGGAGAGTTGGAGGGGTGGTATGAGGATGAAACAGATTGCATTGATTGCCGCGATTGCGCTGCCGAGCGTGGCCATCCTGTCGTGCAACTCGATTGCGCGCGAAAGCGCTCCGGTGGAGTTGATCGTTTCCGGAACGCAGAACATCAATCAGGTGGATCTTCAGGCCGGCGCCTCCGGCTGCGCCACATCGCTCGGTACCGTCGAGCTACGGGTTCTGACTCTCCAGCAGGCCGACGCGCAGCATCCGGTGAACAACACGTTCAACGACGTCAAAATCGACCGCTATCAGGTCACGTATCAGCGCACCGACGGAGGCAAGCTCGTTCCGCCGTCGTTCGTGCGGTCGACGTCGCAAGTGATCACGGCGGGCGGAGCGGGGGCGACGCTCAGCGACTTCGTCGCGTTCGAAACCAACGCCTTCAACCTGGCGCCGTTCGCCGCGCTGCTTCCGCAGAACGGCGGAAAAGACCCGGAGACGGGCCTCGGCTTTGTGAAAATGGACATCATTCTTACCGTGTTCGGCGAGACGCTGGCCGGTGAGCGCGTGCAGGGTACAGCCAAGTTTCCGGTGAACTTCTGCTACAACTGCGGCGGCTGTTTCTAGTTCCGGCCGGCCGTTCGCGGACGGATCCGTGTGGGTGTGACGAGGAGTTGACGGGGGTAGACATGAAGCAGACGACACAGCGATTCATCCTTCTGGCGCTCATCGCGCTACTGGCGCTTTTCGCGGGTTGCAAAGGCGAGTCGCCAACCGCCCCGCCTCCCATCACCGGCACCAGCGGAAACGGCTCGGGAAGCACGGGCGGGACGCCGCCGCCGAGCGGGGCAAACATCGCCCTGACCGTCTCGACGTCCACGCCGTTCACCGGCTCGATTTCGACGATCACGGCGACGGTGACGCAGAACAACGCGCCCGTTCCGAACGGAACCGCGGTCGAGTTCGCGACGACCTCGCTGAATGCGAACTTCACCGACACCGCGGACAACCCCACCACGTTGATCCGCACCACGACCAACGGCGTCGCCAAAGCGACCGTCACCTCTTCGACGGCAGGTCCGGTAGTCGTCACGGTCACCGTCAACAACGTGACCAAGAGCGTCACGCTCAACTTCCAGGATCCGGTCATCCCGAACCCGCCGACGTCGACGACGCCGACGATCAGTTCCATCACGCCGACCACGGGACTTCCCACCGGCAATCAGACCGTGGTCATCACGGGCACGAACTTCCGCGTCCCGGTGCACGTCATTTTCGATCCGGGCAACGGGCTGGCGCCGAAGGAAGGCTTCGTTACCAACGTCACTCCGACGCAGATCACCGTCACCACGCCTGCCTTCGACCTCGGCGTGGCGCAGCAGGTCGTGGCCAACGTCACCGTCATCGTCGAAGCGGGAACGCCGACCGAACAGCGCGTCACCAAGACCGCCGCGTTCACGATCACCGCGCCCGTCCTGACGCCGGTGATCCGCGCGCTGAATCCGACCAGTGGTCCGATCGACGGCGGCACGGCCGTCACGATCACCGGCGACGCCTTCGAGGCGCCGACTCAGGTCTTCTTCGGTTCCGCGCAGGCACAGGTGATCAACGTCCAGTTCCACACGATCCAGGTCATCACGCCGACGGCGCGCGATACGAATCCGAACGGTTCCGGTACGGTCGTCGGACCGGTCGATGTGCGCGTCCTCAACGTCAACTCCGGTAAGTCCGCCACTCTCGCCGGGGCCTTCCGGTACACGGCGAAGATGCAGATTACGGCCATCTCGCCGACCTTCGGCAGCGCATTGGGTGGAACGGACCTGTTGATCGACGGCATCGGCTTCACCTCGCCGCTGACGGTCGACGTCGCGGGAGTCCGCGCCTCCGTCATCAGCGTCAGCGGTACGGAGGTGCGCGTACGTACAGCCGCGACGGCAAGTCCGTGTGGCGGTGTTCCGCCAGGCCCGGTGATCGTCACCAACGTCGACAACGGCGATACCGATACCTCGAAGTCGACGTTTACTTATGTCGGTGTGCCTTCCGTCATCACCAGCGTGACGGGGACCGCGCCGATTACCGCCGGCAACGCGCTCACCGTCAACGTGCAGAACCCCGGTGTCGGGCTCCTGGGCAGCGCGACGATCGGCTTTACGGTCGGCGATCAACCGGCCGCTGTGACTCCGCAGACGATCAACACAGGCACGGGCACGCAACCGTTCACGGTTATCGTCCCGTCCGGCCTGACCTTCCCGACAGTGGCATGCACTGTCGGGGGCATCGCAGGCACAAAATTCGGCCCCGCGTCGTTCGGTGTAACTTTCACAAACGTCACCACTGCGTGCACCGCGACGAAGGCGAACGCGATCACGATTACGCCAGAGGATACGGCAACAAACCCGAACCCCTGCGTGTTGCCGCCGCCGCCGTCTGCCAACGTAACCGCACCGAACGCTGGTTGTGCTAACGGAGGTAGCGTAGTGGCTGCGGGAAGTGCAACGGGTACGGCGACGATCACCATTCAAAACTCGGGTGGACAGCCGTTGACGATTGCGGCGGCCCCGGCGATTTCCGGTGCAAACGCAAGCGACTTCACGATCGCTCCGAGCACTGCGAAGACCGTCGCTCCGGGGGCGTCGGCCACGTACACAATCACTTTCGATCCTTCCGGTACCGGTTCGAGAAATGCGACTGTGACATTCTCAACCAACGATCCCGTGAATCCGACCGTCCCGGTATGTCTTACGGGTACAGGCACCTAGCGACACGCATGAGCCCATCTCACAGGACCGCCCCCTTGACCGGGGGCGGTTCTTTTCTGCGGCCGAGGTTGCGCCGCCCACTGTTGTTGAGCAGAATTCGGACTTTCAGCAAATGGCGCAACCCGGCATCACTGCCAAAATCGAGGAATTGCAATTCCGGATCAAAACCGATCCGAAGAGCAGACTCTTTTTTCCGCTCGCCGAGGAGTTTCGCAAGAACGGCAAACTGGCGGAGGCGGAAGACGTTCTGCGCAAAGGCCTCGGCTTCCACGCCACGTACCTCTCCGCGTGGGTGAGCCTCGGCCGCGTCCTTCGCGAGCAGCATAAGAATGCGGAGGCGGTCGAGGCGCTGACGACCGCGCTGCAGGTCGATCCCGGCAACGTCGTCGCCGCGCGATTACTCGCTGATGCTTATCTCGACCTCGGCGAAAAAGTCGAAGCGATCAAGAAGTACAAACTCGTCCACGCCCTGATGCCCTCGGACGAAGAGCTCCAGGCGAAGATTGATCAACTTGATCGCGAGCTCAGTCCCGCGCCGGCTGAACAGATCGCGGCGGAACCGGAAGCCGCGCCAGAGCCGGCGCCCGCACCTGAGCCCGAGCCCATCTTCGCGCAGCCGGCGGATGTACCCGAGCCCGAGCCCGAACCGGAGTCAGTCTTCGCGCAACCTGCTGTTTCCGCCGAGACAACCGAATCGCCGTTCGACGAAACCGCGCCGATCATCCGCACGATGGAGCGGCCGTTCGACACCGACGACGAAATCCCGATGGCCGCGCAACACGACGAGAGTCCATTCGAAGAGCCGTCCGGCTACACCGCCGCGGCGCTGGAGATCGAGCAGCCCGAAGGGATGCACGTCGAAGAAGCGCCGCTGGTGGCCGAAGTTCCGACCGTGTGGGAAGAGCCGGATGCGGACGTCTTCGCGCCCGCCGAGCCTGAGCCCGCGCCGCCGGAAGAGGACGACCTCACCTCGACGACCACGATGGCCGACCTCTACGTGAAACAAGGTCTGGTCGGCGAAGCCCGCAAGATCTATCAGCACATGCTGGAGCGCGATCCGTCGAATGAAGAACTGCGCTCCAAGCTCGATGCGCTCGATGAACCGGCCGCCGAGACTCCGCCGTTGGCCGCCGCAGAATCGATGGGAGACGAAGAAATTCGCCAGCCCGGCAATCCCGCCACGCTTCACAACCACGCCAAAGTCATCGTCCTCCAGCAATGGCTGACGAAAGTCGCGAAGCGGGAGCAGCCGGATGCGTAGCGGCGTCTTTCACGACGTTCTCGCCTCGATTCAGGCTCGCGTCGAGGGGACGCTTGCCATCAGTCTCATCGCGCTCGACGGCATCGCCATCGAGACGATCAACACCGATTCCGTCCCGCTGGACGTCATCGGCGCCGAGTTCGGAGGCTTCATCAAATCGGTGCGGCTGTCGAATACCGACCTGAATACAGGCGACGTTCTGCAGTTCGCGCTCTTCACCGAGAAGTACATCACCTTGCTCTCGGCGGTCACGCCGGAGTACTTTCTGCTGCTCGTGATGCGGCCGGACGGCAATTACGGCCGCGCGCGGCACGAGCTTTCGAAGGCGAAGTACGCGCTTCGCGACGAGTTGGTCTGAGGTAGCTAATTTGAACTTCAAAGAGATTCTCGAGCTCATCGACAAGGTTGCGGACCGCGGCATCGGTGCCGTGGAGATCGAACAGGCCGGCCTGAAGCTGCGCATCGACGGCAAAGCCGCGCCGCAGCCGCAGGTCATCCACTCCTACGCCGGCGCGCAACCCGCGCCGCCCGTTGCGGCCGCGCCGCCTCCACCCCCGCCGCCGACCGCTGCCGAAAAAGCAGCGACGGTCAAAGCGGAGGAAGACGCCGCTGAAGCCGGCCTGCACATCATCACCTCGCCGATCGTCGGAACGTTCTATCGCTCCGCCAATCCCGAATCCGATCCGTTCGTCAACGTCGGCGACCGCATCTCGAAAGGGCAGGTGCTCTGCATCATCGAGGCGATGAAGCTGATGAACGAGATCGAGTCGGACGTCGACGGCGTGGTCACGCGCATCTATCCGCAGAACGGACAGCCGATCGAATACGGCGAGAAACTCTTCGCGGTGAAGCTGTCGTAACGCGATCTATGCCGACAATCTCGAAAGTCCTCATCGCCAATCGCGGCGAGATCGCGCTGCGCGTGATTCTCGCGTGCAAGGAAATGGGCCTGAAGACCGTGGCCGTCCATTCCGAGGCCGACCGCGACGCGCTGCACGTCCGCTACGCCGATGACGACGTCTGCATCGGCCCCGCCGCGTCGCGCCAGAGTTACCTCAACGTCTCCTCGATCATCGCCGCCGCCGAGATCACCGGCGCCGACGCCATCCATCCTGGCTACGGTTTCCTCGCCGAGAACGCCCACTTCGCCGAGATCGCCGGCGAATGCCGGCTGACGTTCATCGGACCGACGCCTGAGTCGATCCGGCTGATGGGCAACAAAGCGGTTGCGCGCGACACGGCGAAGAAAGCCGGAGTCCCGATCCTCCCCGGCAGCGACGGTCCCGTGCGCACGTTCGAAGAAGCGCGCGAGATCGCCCAGACCATCGGTTACCCGGTCATCCTCAAAGCCTCGGCCGGCGGCGGCGGACGCGGCATGCGCATCTGCGGCGATGAATCCGGCCTGCAGAGCGCCTTCGATACCGCCCGCAATGAGGCCGAGCGCGCATTCGGTTCCGCGGACGTCTACCTCGAGAAGTATCTCGAGCATCCGCGCCACATCGAGATCCAGGTCTTCGGCGACACTCATGGCCGCATCGTCCACCTCGGCGAGCGCGATTGCTCGATCCAGCGCCGCCACCAGAAACTGATCGAAGAGTCGCCGTCTCCCGCGCTGACGCAGGAGATTCGCCAGGCCATGGGCGATGCCGCGATCAAGCTCTGCCAGTCGGTGAATTACGTCAACGCCGGCACGATCGAGTTCCTCTTTCAGGACGGCGAGTTTTACTTCATGGAGATGAACACGCGCATCCAGGTCGAGCATCCGGTGACCGAGGAAGTGACCGGCATCGATCTCGTCAAAGAGCAGATTCGCGTCGCCTCCGGTCTGCCGCTGTCGGTGCCGCACGGCGACTTCCGTCTGCGCGGCCACGCCATGGAGTTCCGCATCAACGCCGAGGATCCGGTCACGTTCGCGCCGAATCCGGGAAAGATTCGCGAGTTCCACATCCCTGGCGGCCCCGGCGTTCGCGTCGACACCGCCGCGTATCGCGACTACGTCATCCCGCCGCACTACGACTCGCTGATCGCAAAGCTGATCCTGCGCGGAAAAGATCGCGCCGAGGTTCTGGCCCGCGCCCGCCGCGCGCTGGAGCAGTTCATCATCGAAGGCGTCAAGACCTCCATCCCCCTCGACCGCGCCATCGTCAACAACGAAAAGTTCATCCGCGGCGACTTCTCGACGAGATTCATGGAGGAGTTTGAGTGGGGGAGGGACAAGTAGATCAGTGGACTAGTAGATCAGTGGATCAGGACGGAGGGATTAGTAGATCAGTCGATCAGTGGATTAGTCGATCAGAACGAACCCTGCGCACCAGCGGTCTCTCTGATCTACTGCTCCACTAATCCACTGCCTGATGAAGTAGATCTGTGGATCAGGACGCCGGAAATCGAAGCCCCCTGATCTACTGATCGACTAATCCACTAATCTACTGCCTCATGAAAATCTACCTCGTCGGCTTCATGGGCGCCGGCAAGACGACCGTCGGGCGCGAGCTGTCGGCGCGCGTCGGCGCTCCTTTTTTCGACCTCGATGAACTGATCGAGTCGGCGGAGAAGTCGTCCATCAAGGACCTCTTCGCGCAGCATGGCGAGCCCTACTTCCGCAAGCGCGAGCGCGACGTGCTCCGCTCCACGCGCCATCTCGAAAGCGCCATCGTCGCCACCGGCGGCGGGACGTTCACCTTCGACGAAAACATTCAGTTCATCCAGTCCGAGGGTCTGTCCGTATATCTTTCGGCACCGTACTCGCTATTGAGGAGCCGTATCGGCGACAAAGCCGCCGAGCGGCCGCTGTTCCGCGACGACGTTGCCGCTCACGAGCTGTACAACAGCCGCATCCGCTACTACCGAATGTCCGACATCACCATCGAAGTGCGCGAGGAAGAGACGACGAACGAGATCGTCGAGCGTTTGCTGCTCGAGCTGCCGAAGGGCTTCCTCGATCCCGGCCGCCGCGGACCGTCGCGAGGTGCCCGCACGTGAGAGCGCTCGTCGTCAGCGACCTGCACTCGAATGCGGAGGCGCTGCGCGTGGTGATGAACCGCGTCCGCCGCAAGAAGTTCGATCAGGTCATCTGCCTCGGCGATTTCGTCGGCTACGGCGCGCAGCCGAACCAGGTCCTCGACACGATGCGGACGATGAAAGCGCCGAAGCTCTACATCCGCGGCAATCACGATCGCGTCGCCGCCGGCCTCGATGATGCCGAGGGGTTCAACAACGCCGCGAAGGCCGCCGCGCTCTGGACGCGCGATCACCTTTCCGCCCGCAACCGCCATTTCCTCGCCAGGCTCCCCCTCGGGCCCGTCGAGCGCGACGGTGTTCTGCTCTGCCACGGCGCGCCGCACAACGAGGACGAATACGTCTTCCACGAAGGCCACGCCCGCGACATTTTCGCGGAGACCACCGCGCCGTTCATCCTCTACGGCCACACGCACCTGCCGGTGATCTTCTCGATCGACCGTCACCACCGCGTGCACGGCGCCGCGGTGCGCAGCGACGTCGTCGTCCGCCTCGACCGCGACCACCGCTACCTGATCAATCCCGGCTCGGTCGGCCAGCCGCGCGACCGCAATCCCGCCTCGTCGTTCATCATCTTCGACTCGAAGAAGTTGACCGTGCAGTTCTTCCGCGTCCCCTACGACGTCGAGAAGACGCAGGTCTCGATCCTGAAGGCCGGCCTCCCCGAGATCCTCGCCCAGCGGCTGCAATACGGGACGTAACTCATCGGACACATCGATGCGATGGGGCGAATACATCGATGTATTCGGCCAGATACATCGATGCATTCGGGCTGATACATCGATGTATTCGGGCTGATACATCGATGCATTCGGGCTGATACATCGATGCATTCGGGCTGATACATCGATGTATTCGAGCTGATACATCGATGCATTCGAGCTGATACATCGATGTATTCGGGCTGATACATCGATGCATTCGGGCTGATACATCGATGTATTCGAGCTGATACATCGATGTATTCGGGCTGATACATCGATGCATTCGGGCTGATACATCGATGTATTCGAGCTGATACATCGATGCGATCGACGTTGTCCTCTAAACGTGTCAGTCGAGCCACGGTTACATGGCGATTCAGGCCTCCCCGAGATCCTCGCCCAGCGGCTGCAGTACGGGACGTAATCCCGACTGCGCCGCGTTAGCCGCATGAGAGGGTAGCCAGGGGTTGAGCGAAGCGACACCCCTGGAAAACAAGCGGGGCCAGGAATTCGTGCCGCGTCAGCGGTCGACTACTGGCTAAGACGCGGCTGACCCCTCCGCGTCCCCCGCGTCTCCGCGTGAACCCGGTTCCCTCGATCGTTTCGCGACCATGATCATCCTTGGCGAGTCGGGGAGAAACGGACTCCGATCGAAATCCCCCCAGACATTCTCAACAGTCAGAGGGGAAACATCCTCCACCGACCACGAACGCATCAAAGCGTCGACGTCCACGCTCGATGCACCCTTCGTGTAGCGGTAATGCGCGTTAAATACTGATGAATCGTCAGTCGCCGTCCACGATTCCTCGACCATCAGATCGCCGTGTTGATGCCGAGATGCACCAGCTTCCCGACGATACAATCCCTCGATCACGACGCGGCCATCGCGCGTCAGATGATCGCGAATGAGCTGCAACACGTTCGCGCGATCGTCAATCGAGATCAGATGCGCCATCGGATCATCGGCGAGCACGATCAGATCGAATCGTTCCGCGAAGGCGAATTGCCGAAGGTCGGCGGCCACGAGCTGCGCACCCGGCACGCGCCGCGATGCACGACGCAGCATCTCCACCAGCAGATCGACCGCCGTGACCTCCGCACGCCGCACGAGCACCTCGGTGACGCGCCCCGTTCCGCATCCCAATTCCAGGATCCGTTTCGATCCCGCCGCCATCGCCTCCCAGAACGGAAGGTCGCCGCGATCGGCGAGCGATTCGTCATAAAACGGAAGGATCGCGTCGTAATAGCGCCTGACCTCATCCTGCATCAGGATCGCTCGATGCAAACCTCATGGCGCGCCTGATTTTCGTAACCGGGACGTCCTCCTCGGTGGCCGAGGGGAGCGGCACGTGGGTGGGGATCTCGGTCCTGCGCGATGCCATCGTCGCGCTCGGCCACGAAGTCGAGATCATCTCCCGCCCGCCAAACGTTTCCCGCCTCGGCTTCAACATTCGAATCCGCAAAACGCTTCGGTCGCTGCAAGCCGATGCCGTCGTTGGATTCGACCTCGACGGCGTCTTCGCGCCGAGGGGGCTTCGCCATATCGCCGCGATCAAAGGGGTCCTCGCCGACGAGGCGAAGCACGAGCGTGGCGTGAACAGGATCGTGCTGGCCATCGAAGCGCTGCTCGAACGCCGCCACGTTCGCCGCGCCGATCGCGTGATCACGTCCAGCGACTACTCCGCCGGCCAGATCGCGAAGTTCTACGGCGCCGCTCGCGACAAGATCGCCGTCGTCCCCGAACCGATCGACCTCGACGCCTGGCAACGCGCGCTGTCCGAAGCGCCGCGCGAGGAAGGCCCGCCGCGCATTCTCACCGTGGCCCATCTCTATCCGCGCAAAGGCGTCGATACGCTTCTTCGCGCCTTCGCGCGCCTGACCACCGACGCCGTCCTGCGCATCGTAGGCGCCGGCCCCGAACGCAACCGCCTCGAACATCTCGCCCAAACCCTCAACCTGACCAACCACATCCACTTCCTCGGTCACCTCCCCTTCGCCGCCCTCATCGCCGAATACCGCAACGCCACGATCTTCGCGTTACCGACCGAGCAGGAAGGCTTCGGCATCGTCTTCCTCGAAGCAATGGCGTCCGGCCTTCCGATCATCGCCACGCGCGTCGCCGCAGTGCCCGAGGTGGTATCAGATGGATTGCTCGTCAATCCTGGCGATGAACCCGCGCTGACGGAATCGATCGAGCGACTCCTCGGTGACGTGAATCTCCGCGCGAACCTCGGCAACGCAGGCCGCGAACGCGTTGTGCGTTTCGCGGCGCCGCAGGTGGCAAAGCAGTTCCTGGACGCCGTCGGAATCGCACAGTCGTAGACCGTGTCTAACGGACTGCTCGCCGCCGAGGAAGTGGAGGAGTGACCATCAGATCCACCGTCGTGATGCTCATTCGGTCTGAGCCATTCGCGACGAGGCGAAATGTGTAGAGGCCTTGAGCGTCAGGAGCAAAAACTGGATTTGAGACAATCGTCGAGGAAAGATCCGCGATTGAGTTGACGGGACGCCGCACGACGCTCCACTGCCAGGACGTCGCTGTCATTGGCGCCGACCCGAGCTGGCGGACCACTCCCGATTCTCCAAGAGTATTGTCAATGGTCGCCACGTCGCTGAGGGCAGGCTTGGCGACGCGAACGGCATCGTTGCCCGAATCGACGATGTAGAGAGCGCCGCCGGAGCCCAACGCCAATCCCAGAGGCCCATTGAATCGTGCTGCGGCTCCAGTGCCGTCCCCGGTCGCCGGAATTCCCGCACTTCCGGCGATCGTCGACACGTCGCCGGCCGCCGTGATTTTCCGCAGCGTCGCATTGCCGCTGTCGGTGACATAGAGCGTTCCACTGCTATCGATCACAATGCCGAACGGAATATTGAAACGTGCTGCGGTCCCGTTGCCATCGGTATTTCCTGCTTGATTGGACGATCCGGCCACCGTAGTCACCACGGCTGCCGGCGTGATCTTCTGAACCGTGTGGTCGGAACACGTGGCGAATAGGTTGCCTTCGTGATCGAGCGCCAGCCCATACGGGCTGCCACTGAGTCGCACAAATGTCGTAACGGCTCCATTAGGCGCGATCTTACGAATGAGTCTATTGGAGATGTCCGCTACGTAAACCGTTCCACTTTCGTCAATGGCAATCCCGCACGGATACGAGAAGCGCGCCGCGGTGCCGATTCCATCAACCGCCCCCCTGTCGCCAGCCGCGCCAGCGACCGTCGACACGATCCCGTCTGGTGTGATCTTGCGGATCGTATGGTTATAGGTGTCCGCGACATACACATTTCCGCCCGAGTCGAGGCCAATTCCAGATGGAGAACTGAACCGCGCGGCACTTCCGATCCCATCATCGCTTCCCGCGACGCCAGGCTTTCCCGCCAGCGTAGAGACGACTCCCGCCGGCGAGATCTTGCGGATCGTTTGATTCAATGTGTCCGCGACATACAGAGTTCCGGAGGAGTTAATCGTGACGGCCTCCGGGTACCAGAACCGCGCGAGATCCGCCGCCCCGTCACCGTTTCCGGCGAGCCCGTAGTATTGCGGCGGCGCTGTCTCTCGCGGGAGACCTGCGCCTGCAAGCGTCGTTACTACACCGCCACGGGTGATCTTGCGGATACTGTGATTGTAGGTGTCGCTAACATAAACGTTTCCGTCGCTGTCGGTCGCCAGTCCTTCAGGGGATGCAAACCGCGAATCACCACCCGCGCCGTCGGCATAATCGAACATCCCTGCGCGGCCAGCGAGCGTCGTAACCACGCCCTCGGGTGTGATTTTCCGGATCGTGCTGTTGTCGAATTCAGCCACATAGACATTTCCAGCGGCGTCGGCTGTCAGCCCTTGCGGACGCGCAAAACGCGCCGCACTTCCGGTGCCGTCTGCGCTGCCAGTCGTCGAAGCGCCAGCCAGCGTAGTCACGACTCCAGTCGCTGTGATCTTGAGTACGTAATGGACGTCCTGAACGGTGACGTAGACCACCCCTCCCACTCCAGCAGCCACCCCACGCGGCACCCGGTCGACTTTGGCAAGAGTGGTCACAAATCCGGCAGGCGTAATCTTGCGAATGGTGCGATTAAAGCAGTCAGCGACGTAGAGGTTTCCGCTCGTGTCTATGCTGATATCTCCCAGGTCGCCTCCAAAGCGCGCGCTGCTTCCTGGTCCGTCGACCAGGCCGGGCGTGTGCGCGAGGCCAGCCAGAGTCGTGACCACTCCTGAAGGCGATATCTTCCGAACTGTGTAGTTCGCCGAGTCAGAAACGTAGACGTTCCCCTGAGGGTCGACGGCGACTGCGCAGGGCCAGTAGAAGCGTGCTGCACTGCCCGTTCCGTCCACGCTGCCGGCAGCCCCTGCCAGGCCGGCGAGTGTGGTCACCGCTCCGGCTGGCGAAACCTTTCGGATGGTGTGGTTGTCGTGATCGGCAACATAAAGATTGCCGAGCGTATCCACGGCCACTCCCAGGGGATAGTTGAATCGGGCCATACTTCCTCGCGCATCGACGGCGCCGTAGGTGTCCCGAGGACCTGCGAAGGTCGTTACCGTCAGCATCTGCCCCTGAAAATTGAACGGACTGGCGAGGACCATCAGAGCGACGAGAACAGCGGGGACACGAAGGGGCTTGGCCATTCGGGCATGATAGCCGCGGTGAAGCCCGAAGAAGAGTTTGGCGCGGGAACCACTGACCTACTCCCGTGACGCCCTGTCCTCGCATGAGGAGAGCAGACGTCATCGCGCACGGCGCCGCACACGCTAAACTCCTGAAAATACGCGCGGAATACTCTTCCGTGGCGTGGCATGCGGCCCGCACCCCGGCGTCGCAGTTCGAGAGGAAATCATGCGCAAGTCCACACTCCTTTTTCTTACCGCGCTCGCGACCATCGCGCTCCCTTTGTTTGCGCGCGACCGCAGCCACTCTTACATCACCTATGACGACGGCGGGACGACCATCCGGCAGTCGGAGGATGGGCGCGACGTTGATGCGCGCGTCAACATGCCGGTGTTTCCGGGCGATGTGGTCACCACCGGACACCGCGGGCGCACCGAGATCCGGATGGCGGACGGCAACATCATCGCCCTCGATCGTTCGACCTCCGTCGAATTCAAATCGATCCTCGACTCGTACGACGGCGACTCCGAGCAGACTGTCGTTGAATTGAAGTACGGCCACGTCGCCATTCAGCGCGACGACGAGACGCGGCAACTTCTCCGCCTCGACACTGCAAATGCCAGCTACGCCGCGACCGAAGTGGCCACGTACTCCGTCGAGGCCGACGCCAAGAGCAACGACCGCGTGAGCGTGTTCGACGGGACGATGGAAGTGCGCACGCCAGCGCGCACGACGCGCGTCCGACAGGGGGAAGAGGCGCGCATCGACGACGGCGGCATCTACGATCTCGTCAGCGCCCACAACACGGCCGACGAATTCGAGCGTTGGTTCATCCAGCGCGCATCGCGGTACAACACCGCCAGCGGACGCTATCTCGACAGTTCGCTCGCCTACTCCGAAGCCGACCTCGGCACCAATGGCTCCTGGTTCTTCGCCGCCAACTACGGCGGCTGGTGCTGGCGTCCGCATGTTTCCGTCGGCTGGCGTCCGTACTACAACGGCTACTGGCGGCACAGCCCGGGCGGCGTCCTCGTGTGGGTTTCGTACGATCCGTGGGGTTGGGTGCCGTACCACTACGGCCGCTGGGCGTATGAAGCCGCGTACGGGTGGGTGTGGCTCCCCGGTGCCGCGTACGCGCCTGCGTGGGTTTACTGGATGTACGGCCCGAGCTACGTCGGCTGGGCGCCGATGGGGTGGTACGACTGCTATCGCCCGTACTACGACTGGGCCTACCGGCCGTATGCGCGCGCCGGATTCGACATCGGATGGGGATGGTCGGGCCGCGTCCGTCCCGGCGAAGTCGATCTCCGTCCCTGGACCTTCGTCACTCCGAATCAGCTCATGAATCGTCACGTCGATCAGGCTTCCCTGACGGCGGACTTGATCCGCGAGCGGCTGCGCCGCGATGGCAATACAGGCCTCGTCAGCAGCGCGCCCGCGCGTTTCACCCGAAATGAAATCAGAGATCCGAACGCGGCGGTGGGCAATGTCTATCGCCGTGGTATCGGTAGTGGTACCGGCAGAGAAGGTTCCGGGTCCGCGGCGGATATGACTCCGTTCTTCCGCCGCGACCCGGAGCTTTCCAATTCGATCCGCGAGCGCGTGGTGCGCGCGCGGCCGGTGGAGGGCGGAGTAGTCATCGCCAATCCGTCGCGCGTAGGCGCACCCTCCGGTGTGCCGACGCCTGGCACGTCCGGAACGCTCGAAGGCCGCGTGAACCGCGGCGGCGACGGCACGATCCCGCGCGGCGGCGAGTCGCCGGTCATCGTCCGCGATGGACGTCCCGTGCATGTCGACGATCCCGCGAGCGGTCTTCGCCGCGGCGATGCTCCGTCCGGAACGACGACTACGACCACTCCGACCGACTGGCGGCGTGGCCGCGCGGTCGACGGCAATTTCCGCCACGGCGACACGACGCAGACGCCGTCAGCCGATACACCGCGCACGATCACTCCCGATCGCGGCGGCATCGACCGCAATCGCGGCAACAACGGCGACAGCGGACTTCGCCGCGGCGACGCCCCCTCGGGCGACACCACGACGAAACCGGCCACGGGCTCCGACAACTGGCGCGGACGCGCCGTCGGCCGCCGCGACGACGCGGGAACCTCGCCGGCGCCGTCCGGAAACTCCGGCAGTCGCGACGTCCCGCGGCGCATCATCGACGGCATCGGCGGCGCGCGGATCTTCCACGGCGAAACGCCGTCGGGAGATTCGGGAACGCGCCGTGACTCCGGCTCGCGCGACTCCGGCCGCAACAGCGGAAGCTCAGGAGGCTCGACGCCGACGCACACGGAGCGTTCTTCGCCTCCGCCGTCGCATTCGGAGCCGTCGCACGTCGATCGCTCGTCGCAGTCGCACGACAGCGGTTCGCACCAGTCGCACAGCGACGGCGGCGGTCACTCGAAGAAGGATTAGGTTCGCGGGCGGGGAGCGGGGGAGCAGGGAGTGGGATTCTGACACCCTCCTGATCCCACACTCCGCTCCCGCTCCCCGCACGCGGATACAATCCGGTTCGAATGACGGTTCCGCTGTTCTTCGCTCTCTACTGCCTCGAGGCCGGTCTCTTTTTCATCGTCGTGCCGTGGACGCGCGTCTGGAGCATGAATCCGATCCTCCAGGCGTCGCCGCAACTGCTGCTCCTGGCGGGCAATCCATTCGTACGCGGCTTCGTCTCCGGATTCGGCGTCGTCCACCTGCTCATCGGCATCAAAGACATCCTGAAATTCGCCCAGGACCGGCGGGAGAGGCAGGGCGAGTAAGTGGCTCCGCGCCGTAAGGTTCTGTCGTACTTCATTCCGCTGATCATCAGCGCGATTTCGTTCGGCGCCTATTTCGCGCTTGGCTACTTCCGCAAGAACCCTCTGCTATTCAACGATGTCGATGTCCGCGAGCCGGTCTCCAACGCGCTGCACTTTTTCGGCTGGATCGCGCTGATCATCTTCGTCGTCCGTGTGATCGACGCCTTCATCTTCGACGTCGTGATCTCGCGGCGTCGCAACGTGGTCGCGCCACAACTCCTGCGGCAGATCGTGGCCATCGTCCTCTACGGCGTGCTTTTTGTCATCGCCTTCAAGGCCATTCTCAAGGTCGATGTCACGCCGGCGCTTACGGGCGGCGCCGTGGTGGCGGCGGTCATCGGCCTGGCGCTTCAGGAAACGCTCGGCAATCTCTTCAGCGGGATCGCGCTCCATCTCGAAGGCGCGTTCGACGTCGGCGACGTCCTCCATTCCGGCGAGTACGTCGGCGTCGTCGAGAACGTGAGCTGGCGCGCCACGCGGATGCGCGGCTTCAACAATCAGACGGTCGTCCTCCCCAACTCCCTCATCGCCCGCGAGCGGCTGGAAGTCTTTCCTCACGGCAATCTCAACGCGCGCATCCTGCAACTCGGCATCGACTACAACGTCGCGCCGTCGACGGTCATCGACATCGTCAGCCAGGCCGCCGCGCATGTCGACGGCGTCGCGCGCGACCTGCCGTGTTTCGCCCGTGTAGGAGCGTTCGCCGATTCCGCTGTGATCTACGAGATCAAGTACCACACGCGCGATTACGCCAAGCGCGACCGCATCGATGCCGACATCCGCAAGGCTGTCTGGTACGCGCTGCACCGCAACAAGATCAGTTTCGCCACGCCGGTGCGCGCCTTCCAGACCTACACGCCGCCGGAAACGCGTCACGAGGTGGCAACGGGCGAGGTGCTGTCGCGCCTGCGCGAAGTGGACATCCTCTCGCCGCTCTCCGAGGAGTCGCGGCAGAGCATCGCGGCAGGGACGAGGGTGCATTTCTATTCGAAAGGGGAGACGATCCTCCGCCACGCCGCCGCCGGCGATTCGATGTTCGTCGTCCACTCCGGCACCGCCTCGGTGCGCCTTCCCGACGATTCGCACGAAGGGTGGCACGAGGTGGCCCAACTCGGTCCCGGCACGGTCTTCGGCGAGATGGCCCTCCTCACCGGCGAGACCCGAACCGCCGACGTCGTCGCCATCACCGACGTCACCGCCCTCGAAATCGGCAAAGACGCGCTCCAGCCGATCCTCTCCGACCATCCAAACCTCGCCGAAGCGATGACCGCGAAAGTCATCCAGCGCAAAGGCCACCTCGACGCCATCCGCAGCGGCGGCCCCGAGGAAGAGGAACGGACGATCGTGTCGCGGGTGCGGGAGTGGTTCGGGTTGTGAGTCGATGAATTTCGTGCAGCGTTGGGTTCACGGGGAACCGGTTTCACGCGGAGACGCGGAGATCGCGGAGATGGATGTCTCTCACTCCGCGTACTCCGCGTCTCCGCGTGATGATGGTTCCCTGTAACGTACGTACACGCCGGCCACGATCGAGACGCCTACACACGCCTTTGGGTTGCGGGCAAGGCCCGCGCTGTGCCTTTGTGGTGAAAACGCTTTACCGCATGTACGTTTCGAGATTTGCGACGGTTGAGGCAGTATTGCTCCATGGATCTGCGTGAACTCGTGCGAGCGATTCTGGCCGGCGACCTGCTAACCGCTCGTCAATGGGTTGCGGACGCGCAACGCGCCGGCGTCCGATGGGACAATTTGCAACCGCCGTCCGGGCTCGATAAGCGCGCAATGTCCGTCGCTGCCGGCATTGCGGAGTTGCTCGCGGCGAGAGCCGGCGCGGCGCCCCCTGCCTGGACGGCTGCCGTCGGATCAACCGACGAGCCGCTGTTGCTGGACCCGGGCTTGGAGGACATGCCGCGCACCCTGGCGCATGCGAAGAGCGAAGGTCCCGAACCGTTCCGTCGCCGCAACCTGATCGCTTCTGCGGATTTCCTGAGCATCCGGTAGACCTCATGAAGCGCCTGCTCATCGTTGAAGACAAAGAGTCGCTTGCGCATATGTTGCGCGAGACGGTCGAGGCGGAGGGGCTGGAGGCGGACGTCGCCGGCGATGGGCGGGAGGCGATGACGCGGATTGCGTCGGGCCGACGCTACTTCGCGGTGCTCACCGATCTGCGGATGCCTGGCGCGGACGGCATCGCCGTTCTGCGGCAGGTCAAAGAGAGCGATCCCGATTGTCCGGTCATCGTCATGACCGCGTTCGGGACCATCGAGAACGCGGTCGAAGCGATGAAGCTCGGCGCCTTCGACTTCGTGCAGAAGCCGGTCGACGTCGATCATCTGCTCCTGCTGCTGCGGCGATGCCGCGAATATCGCGAGCTGCGCTACGAGAACATCCTGCTGAAGGAGGAGTTTCGCCAGCGCTACCGGCTTCCGGCGATCGTCGGCGAGTCGCCGCGCATCGTCGAAGTCTCGAACGCCATCCAGCGCGTCGCGCCGACGGAGTCGACGGTCCTGCTGCAAGGCGAGTCGGGCACGGGCAAGGAGCTCTTCGCGCGCGCCATCCATCAGCTCTCGCCGCGGCGCGACCGGCCGTTCGTTGCGATTAACTGCGCAGCCATTCCGGAGACGCTGATCGAGAACGAGCTGTTCGGACATGAGAAAGGTTCTTTCACCGGCGCGACGGGACGCCAGCTCGGAAAGTTCGAGCTGGCCGACAGCGGCACCATTTTCCTCGACGAGATCGGCGACCTCGGACTCAGCGTTCAGTCGAAAATTCTGCGCGTGATCCAGGAGCGGCGCTTCGACCGCATCGGCGGCACGTCCACGCTCGACGTCGACGTGCGCATCATCTGCGCGACCAATCGCGCGCTCGCCGATGAAGTGAAGGAAGGCCGCTTCCGCGAGGATCTCTTCTTTCGCATCAACGTCTTTCCGGTCACCGTCCCGCCGTTGCGCGCGCGCCGCGAGGACATCGACGCGCTCAGCGACTTTTTTCTGCAGAAGTTTGCGCGCGAGCTGAAGAAGCCGTCGCTGCGCATTTCGCCTGATGCGCGCGACGCATTGCGCGCGTACGACTGGCCGGGCAACATCCGCGAGCTGGAGAATTGCATTGAACGCGCGGCCATCCTCTGCGACAACGCCACGATCGAACGCTCGGACCTCCACCTCGGCGTCGCCTCGACGGACGCGCTCCGCGATGCGCTCGACCTCTCCGGCACACTCGCCGAGGCCGCGGAGAGGGCAACGAGGGTCGTCGAGCGGCTGAAGATTACGGATGCGTTGCAACGCGGCACGCGCGCCGAAGCCGCGGAGTCGCTCGGCATCTCCACGCGCACGCTCGCCGCGAAAATGAAAGAGCACGAGATCGATGACTGATCGCAGCATTCCCACCGCCCGCGACGTCATCGATCACCTCAACGAACGCTTCGCCGCGCGCGGCCTGCCGTATCGGCTCGACAGCATCGCCGTGCTGCCGTACGTCTCGCCGATGTGGCTCGCCAACTGGTCGGTCCCCCAACTCGACGACGCCCCGGAGCGCGACGCCATCGACGAAGAGATCGCCGAAGCACGGTGGAAATGGCCGCAAGTTCTCGACGAAGAATGGGAAGCGAATCCGCCAAAAGCAATCTGAATTGCGCCGCGCGCGAGTCATCGCATCCGCACATACCTCCCGCCCGGCAGCGCCTTGAGCCAGCCATCCAATTCGAGTTGCAGCAGCGGCGCGGAAAGTCCCGCCACGGATTGGCCCAACGCCTCGGCCGCAGTGTCGATGTGGATCCCTTCGTCGCGGCGAAAGGCTTCGAGCACTTCGCGCAGCGGTGACGGCGGCTGCTCCGGAGCGGCCGGCGGCACGTGCAATTTCGACTTCAGCTCGTCGAGGATGTCGTTCGCGTCGTGAACGAGTTTCACGCCGTACTGAATGAGCCGGTGCGTCCCCTCGGAGCCAGGCGAGAAGATCGAGCCGGGGACGGCGTAGACCTCGCGGTTTTGCTCCGCCGCCGTGCGGGCGGTGATCAGCGATCCGCTGCGGCCGGTCGCCTCGACGATCACGGTGCCGAGCGAGATGCCGCTGATGATGCGATTGCGAACGGGAAAGTTGTATTTGAACGGCGGCGTGCCCGGCGGGAACTCGCTGAGGATCAATCCGCGCTTTTCGATATCGCTGAAGAGCCGGCGATTCTTCGGCGGGTAGACGCGGTCGATGCCCGTGCCCAGGATTGCGATCGTGTCGCCTGAGGCATCGAGCGTGGCGCGATGCGCGGCGGCATCGACGCCGAGGGCCAGGCCGGACACGACGGCCAGCCCGACGGAGACTAGATCGCGCGCGAGGTGCGACGCCGCACTCAGCGCGTACGGCGAGGCCTTGCGCGAGCCGACCATCGCGATCGACTGTCTGCTGGCGAGGGCCAGATTCCCGCGGTAGAAGAGCGCCAGCGGCGGATCGACTAACTGGCGAAGCAGCGGCGGGTAATCATCATCCGCGAGCGTGACGGTTGAGCTCCGCACCACGTCGATCTGCTTGCGAAGTTCATCGTTCCGCCACGGTGCGCCGGCGTCGGCTCCGTCAATACTTAGCAATTGCCGCAACATGGCTGGGGATGCGCTGCACATCTTCGAGAGAGGATCGAACGTTTCGATGAGGAGACGGATGCGGGACGGCGGGAGCGGTAGTAGGGCATACGCGATCAGACGATCGCGGAGCGGGACTTCGGGCATATGCGTGTTGGTGCCGCGGGAGGGAGCGATGCGTGTGGGACGCCGTCGCGACAATGGTAATCTCAGCAGCCTGTTCCGGTAAAGTCGCGGAGGGAGATCGACGATGAAAGGGATGCTTCGCCTCTCGATTCTGTTCGCCACGCTGACCCTGTCGATCGGCTGTTCACACAATTCCGATCTCACCCGCCCGTCGGCCCAGGACAACTTCGGCGTGCAGATGGCGCGCATGAATCTCTGGCGGGAAGCGATGTTCCGCTTCGAGCGTGCGATCGAAATCAACCCGTCCGACGCGCAGGCGCACAACAATCTGGCGGTCGCGTACGAGGCCAACGGCGACTTCGAGAAGGCGCGCAAGGAGTACCTCGAGGCGCTGAAGCTCGACCGCTCCAACCCTTACATTCAGAAGAACTACAGCCGCTTCGTGGAGTTCCTGTCGCGAAACAAAAAGCGGCAGGCGGCTGCCGCGGCGAAAGTTACGTCGGCACCGCCGGCGGGCGTCACCAGTTCCGGCTCGAACCGTCCGAATGGAGCGGACGTTCCGCCGCCAACCGGGCTGACTCCGCCGTCGCCGCCGCCCAGTGATCGTCCGCAGCCGGCGCCTCAGCCTCCGCCGCTGATGCCCGCGACAAAACCGCCGGGAGGTGTTTTGTGAAACGCGTTTCCGCAGCCGTTCTCGCCGCGCTCCTGCCGCTTGCCGCATTCGCGGGAGTGACGGAAGTCAAACTGAAGCTGCCGGTAAAGCCGAAACTGCAGATCTCGGGCGAGGAAAAGGTCGCCATCGCCCCGTTCGTGATCGCCAACCGCGAGAAGAAGAACGATCGCGCCTCGAAGATCGACGTGCAGGCGGAGTTTCAGCGCTATCTGAAGAAGCAGTTGACCAAGAACACGAAATTACGCCTTGTGGACGTGCCGCAGACGCGCCTTCCCGGCACCGACATGAAGGCCCTCGAGGCCAATCGCGATTACTGGAAGAGCCTCGGCGCATCCACGGGAGCCGATTTCATCGTCTCCGGCGTCGTCGATTTCGACGTCAACGACAAATCGGGCTACAAGACCGAGGAGTATGTGTCGCCTGCGGACGGGCGGACGTATTACCGGCAGGTGCTCGTGGAAACGACCGGCTTCGTTTTCGACATCGACATCGCCGTCTTCAATGCGGACACCGGCGAGAAAGTGATCGAAGACAATTTCCGCGATTTCAAAGAATTCGATCAGCGCAATTACGACGAAATCCTGGGGCTTTTCGAAAATCTCCGTTCCATGGAGACGCAGCTCGTCGGTATTTTCGTGCCCCAGGAGACATCCGCTACCAGATACGTGTTTACGGAATGAGACCGCGGCCACGGAGGCTCATTTGAAGCGAACGATCGCTCTGCTATTCTTCGTCTCCATCCTCTTCGCGCCGAGCGCCTATCCATTCGGCCAGAACAAGATCGTCTACGACAAGTTCCATTGGAACATCTACCACGCCACGCATTTCGACATCTATTTTTACGATGAAGAGAAGCCGGCGCTGGAAAAAGTCGTCGACATGGCCGAAAGCGCCTATGACGATCTGTCGCGCAAGTTCAATTTTCAGATCTCGAAAAAGATCCCGATCATTTACTACGCCACCCATTCGGCATTCGAGCAGACCAACGTCGATCTGAATTTCATCCCGGAAGGCGTCGGCGCGTTTGCGGAACCGACGCGCAACCGGATGGTCATCCCGATCGACACGACCGACGAGAAGTTGCTGCAGCTCATCCAGCACGAGCTTACGCACGTCTTCGAATACGAAATCCTGTTTCAGGGGAAACTCGGCAGAGAGGTTACGTCCAATCCGCCTACGTGGCTCATGGAAGGGCTGGCCTCGTTCATGGGCAACGACGAGGACTCGAAGGACCGCATGGTTCTGCGCGACGCCGTCGTCAACGATCAGGTGCCCGCCATTTCGCACGCGCAGGGGGGCGGATATTTCGCCTATCGCTTCGGCCACGCCGTCTTCCAGTACATCCAGCAGAAGTACGGATGGGAAGGGCTGCGCGATTTCATTTACGAGTATCGCAACACGCTCGGAAATTCGGTCGACAAAGCGCTCAAACGCGCCTTCGATCTGAAGCCGGACGAATTCGACTCGCAGTTTCGCACCTGGCTTCGCAAGCAGTATCTGCCGGCGCTCGTGGCCAAGGGTGAGCCGCAGGAGTATGGCGATCCGTTCAAGATCGCCGATTATGTCGAGAGCGAAGACATGTCGCCGGTGCCGTCCCCCTCGGGCGATCTTCTGGCCTCCTTTGCAACGTACAAAGAGGACGTCGACGTCATCCTATACAACATCCCCGAGCGGCGCATGCTGCGCAACCTGACCAGTGGATTTACTTCGAAATACGAATACGCGATCGCCCAGATGCTGACCGTCGGTCCGGTCATGGGGCGCGACATCGCCTTTGCGCCGAGCGGCGACCAGATCGCGCTCTTCGTCAAGAAAGAGCGCGGACGCAATCTTCTGCTGATCAATGCGCTGACCGGCGCGATCGAGCGGTCGGTGAAAATGGATCCCTACGAGCAGCAACTTGCGCCTGCGTATTCGCCGAACGGCAAAACAATCGCATTCGCGGCGTTCAAAGGGAACGTTCCCGACATTTACCTTTACGACGTTGCCAGCGGCTCGATCACGAATGTCACGAATGACAAATTCTTCGATGGCGCGCCGACGTTCTCGCCAGACGGTAAATGGCTGGTTTATTCGTCCGTCGTCAATGGCTACGCGAAGCTCTTCAAGCTGAATCTGGCGAATTATTCGGAGCGCTACCAGCTCACCACCGGCGACTGGAACGACATCGACGCCTGGTTCTCGCCCGATGGCAAGCGCATTTTCTATACCTCCGACAAACAGACTGGCCGCAATATCGAACAGGCCGCGCAGATCTTCCAGAACGCCGAGGCCAAGGCGAAGCCGGATGGCCCAACACCGCCGGCCGATCTGACGAAATACGCGGCTTACAACATCTATTCGCTGAATCTCGACAATGGCGACGTGCTCCAGTACACGGACGTAGTCGGCGGCTGCTTCACGCCGATCGTCTTTACCGGCGCAAACAGTCGCGAGCGGATGGTTTTCGCGTCGTACTACAAACGCCACTGGCGCCTTTATTCGACGACCACCGACAAGCCGATTCACGCTGCCGAAAAGACCACGCTGCCGTCGGCGCCTCTGCAGGCTTCGGCGCGCACGTTGTTCCAGCCGCCGGTCGAGGTGACCATCGATCCCGAGAAGATCGAGAAGCCGGGCGGGTTCAAACTCTTTATCGACGACGTCGAAGTCAACGCCGGCGTGACGTCGGACAACCTCCTCGTCTCGCGCTCGGTCATTTACATGAGCGACATGCTCGGCGATCGCCGCTTCATCGCTTCGCTCGATTCCGTGTCGTCATTCTCGAATTTCGACTTCCTCTACCTCGACCTTCACAACCGGACCAACTGGGGCTTCCGCGTCTTCGACAGCCGCGCGTTCTACTCCACGCTGTCGACCGAAAACGACTTCTCGATCGATCGTCATCAGTTGTATCGCGAGACGGGCGCGGTGGGCATCATCAGCCATCCGTTCGATCGCTACCACCGCGTTGATTTCGCCGGCGGCTTCGAGGCGCGCGACATCGAGTATCCGTTCCTCGACGATGCGGGCAATCTCTTTTTCGTAGCCCGCCGCGACAATTTCCCGGTCGTCTCCGCGAGCTTCAGCGGCGACACGACGTCGTTCAAGGAGTTCGGGCCGATCTCCGGACACCGTTACGAGATCGGGACGCTGTTCGCGCCGAACATTCACCGCAGCGCCACGAACAGCGTCGGCCGCAGCGGCGGATCCGTTCTGACGAATGACTACACGCTCGATGCGCGCCAATACCTGCCGATTTCCTCGCGCGCGCTCCTGGCCACGCGTCTGTTCGTCGGCTACTCGCGCGGCGACTTCCCGAATTTCTATTACTTCGGCGGCCTGAACACGGTGCGTGGCTACGAGTTCCGTTCGATCATCGGGACGCAAGCGGCGTATGCGAACATCGAGCTGCGCTTCCCGCTGATCGACGTCCTGGCCACGCCTGCGGTGACGTTCACCGGCATCCGCGCCAATCTGTTCTTCGACATCGGCGGCGCGAAACTGCCGGGGCAGCCGTACACGTTCTGGAAGGATCGCCGCCTGGTGAACGGCCTGGCCGCGGTCGGCTACGGGGTGTCGCTCAACATGCTCGGCCTCGAGCTGCACTGGGATTTCGCGAAACGCACCGACCTCCGCAACGTCTACGGCAAGTTCCGCACGGAGTTCTGGATCGGCGAGGTCTTCTAGCGGGCACGGCCCGCAGCGTAGGTTGCTGCGCTCAGTCAACTGGCGCGCTTGTGGGCGGGTCCTCGCGAGGATGTTTCAGATGAAGAGGCGGCGTCCTTGACGGACGCCGCCGGCGTTTTCAGCGAGTGCTGGCCTCAGACCACGGCGCGTCTGCCGACGATGAGGCGGTAGATGAAGAGCAGGACGACGGCGCCGATGATCGAGCCGATCCATCCCGCGCTCTGTTCATTGTGACCGAGCATCGAAGCGAGGAAGCCGCCCACGAAAGAGCCGGCGATACCGAGAAGGATCGTCACGATCCACCCGCCTGGGTCGCGTCCCGGCATGAGGAACTTGGCGATCGCACCAACCACGAGACCGAATAGAAGCCATCCGATGATGTTCATTTTTTTCTTCTCCTCCAGATGCGCCAGCCGAGGTGGCTGACAGCGTACTGTTGAGCAACTAAGGTGCCACTACCGGGCCGAACCGGGCGAAAACGGAGGCAGCCGTCCCCCCATCACATACAATGCGCGCCGCATTTACCGAACAGGAGACAACATGGCTGGAAATCTCATCGACTACCGGGTGGAAAAAGGCGTCGCAATCCTCGAGCTGAACGACCCCCCGGCAAACACCTACACCTACGAAATGAACAAGGAGCTCGACACGTGCATCCTGAATGCGCGGATGGACGACGACGTCTACGTCATCGTGCTCCGCGGCTCGGGCGACAAGTTCTTCTCCGCCGGCGCGAACATCAAGATGCTTTCGGAGGTCACCCCGCAGTTCAAGTACTACTTCTGCCTGCACGCGAACGAGACGCTGAACCGCCTCGAGCAGACACCGAAGCTGGTCATCGCCGCGCTGAACGGCCACACCGTCGGCGGCGGACTGGAGATCGCGATGGCTGCCGACATCCGCATCGCCCTCCAGGGCGCTGGCAAAGTCGGACTCCCCGAGGTCACGCTGGGCGTGCTTCCGGGAACGGGCGGGACGCAGCGTCTGTCGAGACTGGTCGGCAAGACCAAGTCGATCGAGCTGATGGTGGAAGGCGGTCTCTTCGATTTCGAAGAAGCCCTTCGACTCGGCGTCGTCAACTACGTCTGGCCGGCTGAGCAGGATGGCAAGAAGTGGTGGGATCGCGTCATGGAGTACGCGTGGAGCTTCTGCCCGCCGAACAAAGCTTCGCGCGCGGTCGGCCGCATCAAGCGGTCGGTGCAGAGCGGCTGGGAAGTTCCGTTCGAGTCGGCGCTGGCCATCGAACGCGAGCTGCAGCAGCAGCTTTTCCAGAGCGAGGACGCGAAGGAAGGCCTCAGCGCCTACAACCAGAAGCGCAAGCCGCAGTTCGCAGGGAAGTAGTAGAATCCGCACTCACAACAGCGAAGGGTCTTCAGGCCGGGTGCCTGAAGGCCCTTTTGCAGCGTCTGGCCGCCCACGAGAGGGCGCGCAGTCCACGGGCACTGATCGGCGAAGGCGCGGTTGTGGTAGAAACTCCGCAACTACGGAGACCCACCATGCGCTACCGCAACCTTCACGGCACCAATCTCCAACTCTCGGAACTCGGCTTCGGCACCTGGACGCTTACCACCGGCTGGTGGGGGACGTATACCGACGACGAGGCGCGGCGCCTGATCGGCATCGCGCTCGACGCCGGCATCAACTACATCGACACCGCCGACGCGTACGGCAACGGCCGCGGCGAGACGATGCTCGCGCCGCTGCTGAAGGAGCATCCGGACGTCATCGTCGGCACGAAGTTCGGCTACGACTTCTACAACAATCCCGAGCGTCCGCGCGGGCAGCGCGAGCTGCCGCAGGACATGTCGCCGAAGTTCATCCGCTTCGCCATCGAGCAGTCCCTCAAACGCCTCGGCGTCGATCACGTCGCCATCTACCAGCCGCACAATCCGCGCGTCGTCACGCTGATGGAAGACGAGCATTGGGAGACGCTGGAGTCGTTGAAGAGCGAAGGAAAAATCCTCTCCTACGGGCCATCCCTCGGGCCGGCCATCGGCTGGCGCGACGAAGGCATTTACGCGAACGCCGTCCGCCACGCGCCGGTCACGCAGATGATCTACAACGTACTGGAGCAGGATCCGGGACGCGAGTTCATCCTGGCCGCGGAGACGGGACCATCGTACGGCGGCGTTGCCGAGGCGATGAGAGGGGAGACGGGGAAAAAGGTTTGCGCGTCGTCGTCCGCGTTCGATCCGAACTTCCGCGCCTGGAAGGTCGATCCTAAACCGCAGTTCCTGATCCGCGTCACGCACTCCTCGGGCATGCTCGAAGGTCAATACACGCTCGATACGAAGTTCGACGAGAGCGATCACCGCTCGCATCGTCCGCGGTCGTGGATGGTGGAAGGTCTGCAGAAAGTCGAGCGCCTCGAGCCGCTCCGCAAACAGCGCAACGTGACCCTCGGCCAGTTCGCGCTGCTCTGGCTCTACGCGCATCCGTCGATCGTCTCGGCGTTGCCGAACATCTACAACGAGGAACAGATCCGCGAGTTCGCCGCCGCCTCCGACCATCCGCCGCTCAACGACGCGGAGATGGAACAGATCCACGAGATGTACGAACGCAACTTCGACATCACGCCGTACGTGGAGGAAGCGGTAAGCGCGTAACGTGGCGCAGCAGCTAGAATGCTGCGCTTGCCACTTTCCGTCGCACTCGCGTTCACGGCGATCGCCCTCGGCGGCACGATCCTGACGGCAATTCTGTTGCGGCTTTACGCCGGCCGCGAGCCGATCCGCGGCGTGCTGCGGCCGGAAGACCTCGGCGGCTACACGCGCCGCGGCCTGATCCTCAGCAGCGTCCTCTCTCTCTTTCTCGAGCTCATGCTCATCCGCTGGATCTCCTCCGAGGTGCGGATCTTTGCGTACTTTAAGAACTTTGTACTGATCGCCTGTTTTCTCGGATTCGGCGTCGGTTGCTATCTCTGCCGGCGCGTCATCCCGGTCATCGCCCTGATCGCGCCGCTGATCTTTTTCGTGTTTCTCATTCAACTGCCGTGGAACGCACTGCGCGCGGTGATCGCTGCGCTGCCGGTGCTTCTCGGGGCCACTTCCGAGATGCAGATCTGGGGAGTGGGAGCGATGCAGATGACGCCGCACGCTGCCTTCGGCCTCGGACTGGCGGCGGTAGTCACACTTCCGATCTTCGCATTGCTTGCCGTCGCGTTCATTCCGCTCGGACAACTGGTGGGGTGGTATCTCGAGAAGGCGTCGAACGGCATCGCCGCCTACTCGATCAACGTCGCGTCGAGCCTCGCCGGGATCGTGCTCTACACCTCGCTCTGTTTCGCCAGCTTGCCGCCGACGGTCTGGTTCAGCGGCGCAGGAGTATTGGCGGTCGCGCTCTTCTGGCGCGTGCCGTTCGCGCGCTGGTCCTTCGCCGCGGCGTTTGCGGCCTCGGTGGGATTGCTCCTCATCAGCACCTCCCGTCCGGGGGCGACTGTGTACTGGTCGCCGTATCAGAAGCTTGCGTTATCCCCGCTGCGCCTGGGCAACGAGCAATACGGCTTCGATCTCGAGACCAACAGTAGCTGGTTCCAGAAGATCGTCGACCTTTCTCCCGCCTTCGTGGCCCGGCACCCCAATCTGTTTCGCTTCGTGCCTCCGGAGATGAACGCGTACAACCTTCCCTATCGTTTCGAGCCTGAGCCAGGCTCAGTGCTCATCCTCGGATCCGGAATGGGAAACGATGTTGCGGCCGCGTTGCGCAATGGAGCGGGACACGTCACGGCGGTCGAGATCGACCCGCTCATCGTCGACCTCGGGCGGAAACTGCATCCCGAACATCCCTACTCCTCGCCGCGCGTGACGACGCATGTAGACGATGCACGCAGCTTCGTCCAGAACTCGAACGAGCGATTCGATCTGATCGTCTTCTCGCTGCTCGACTCGCACACCACCAGCTCGCATTTTTCGAACATCCGGATCGACAACTACGTCTACACCACCGAGGCCATGCAAGCGGCGAAACGGCTGCTGGCGCCGAACGGCGTGTTCATTGTCAAGTTTCAGGTGCAGCGGCCGTGGATTGCCGGACGCCTGCACGACGTCGTCGCCGGCGTGTTCGGTACGGAGCCACTGCAACTGCAGGCGCGAGGGGAGTACAGCAGCGGCGGCCGCTTCTTCGTCGCCGGCCCCGCCTCGAAGATCGTTGCGGCGCTGGCCGATCCGCGACTCCGCGCATACGCGAGTGTTGCAGCCCAGTTGCCGATGGAGCACGTCGACGTCACCACGGACGATTGGCCGTACTTTTATCAACGCGATCGCGGCCTGCCGGCCAGCGTGGTGACGATTTCCGTTCTCCTGCTGATCGTCTCGCTCGTCGCGGCGCGATCGATCGGCATCCACGTACGCTCGCTCCGCTTCGAGTTCTTCTTTCTCGGCGCAGCCTTCCTGCTTCTCGAGGCGCAGATCATCAGCAAGATGGCGTTGCTGTTCGGAACGACCTGGGTGGTGAACTCGATCGTCATCGCCGTACTGCTGGCGCTGATCCTGGCCGCCAACCTCGTCGCCGCGAAGTTTCCCTCCATTCCGGTAGCCGGCGCGTACGCGGGCATTCTGCTGACGGGTCTCATCGGATACGCGCTTCCGGCCGAGGTGCTCTTCTTTCGGTCCTTCGCGCTTCGGGCGACGCTGGCAACGTTGAACCTGACGCTGCCGGTTTTCTTCGCCGGGATCGTCTTCATCCGCCGTTTCGCCGAATCGGGATTCGCCGCGGAAGCGATCGGCTCGAACCTTCTCGGCTCGCTGGTGGGAGGAATCGCCGAATCGCTTTCGCTCGCCCTCGGCCTGCGCGCGCTGCTGCTCCTAGCCATGCTGCTCTATGCCGCGGCGTGGCTGATCTCGCATCGGGGTGCACTCAAAAAGCTTTGAACCACAGAGACACAGAGAACACAGAGGATTCCCTCTGTGCCCTCTGTGTCTCTGTGGTTCAAAGCCTTTGTTTGTTAGCATCCCCTCCCTATGCCTGACATCCAGCACCAGCTCTTCATCAACGGTGAATTCGTCGACGCCCGATCCGGCGAGACGTTCGCCACGTCCAATCCCGCCACCGAGGAAAAGATCGCCGACGTTGCCTCGGCGGGAGTCGACGACGTCGATGCCGCCGTCCGCGCCGCGCGCGCGCAGATGGAGCCCGGCAGCGAGTGGCAGAAGATGAAGCCTCGCGATCGCGCCAAAGTCTTGTGGCGCATCGCCGACATGCTCAGCGCGAAGGCCGCGGACATCGGCCGCATCGAGACGATCGACAACGGCAAGCCGATCTTCGAATCGCAGTTCGTCGACACGCCCGCCGCCGCCGAGTGCCTCTACTACTTCGCCGGCTGGAGCGGCAAGGTCACCGGCGAGACCATTCCCATCGCCGACAACGCGTTCACTTACACGCTGCGCGAGCCGGTCGGCGTCGTCGGCGCCATCACGCCGTGGAACTTCCCGCTGATGCTGGCGGTCTGGAAAATCGCGCCGGCGCTGGCATGCGGCAACACGGTGGTCATCAAGCCCGCGTCGAACACGTCGCTGTCGCTGCTGAAGTTCGCCGAATATGCGAAGGAGTGCGGACTGCCGGCCGGTGTGCTGAACGTGATCCCGGGGCGCGGCTCCGTCGTCGGCAACGCCATGGTCGATCATCCAGGCGTCGACGCCATCGCCTTCACCGGCTCGACCGAGGTGGGGAAGGGGCTGATGGCGCGCGCGGCGAAGACGCTGAAGAAAGTGTCGCTGGAGCTCGGCGGCAAATCGCCGAACGTCGTCTTCGCCGACTCCGATCTCGAAGCCGCCGCCCGCGGGGCACTGAACGCGATCTTCTACGGAAAGGGGGAGGTGTGCGCCGCCGGCTCGCGCCTGCTGGTCGAAGAATCGGCGCACGACGAGCTGATGGCGAAGGTGACCGAGCGCGCCAACAAAATGGTCGCCGCCGACCCGCTCCACCCGAAAACCCGCCTCGGCGCAATTGTTTCGAAGGAGCAGATGGAAACCGTCCTCTCCTACATCGAAGCGGGCAAGAGCGACGGCGCGAAACTCGTGGCCGGCGGCGAGCGCGCCGACATCGGCACAGGCAAAGGCTACTTCGTGAAGCCGACCATCTTCGACGACGTCGAAGTGGATCACCGCATCGCCAAGGAAGAGATCTTCGGCCCCGTCCTGGCCACGATCCGCTTCAAAGACGCCGAGGATGCCGTCGCCAAAGCCAACGCCACGGTCTACGGATTAGCTGCCGCGGTCTGGACGCGCGACATCTCCAAAGCCCACCGCATCGCCAAATCGATCAAAGCCGGCACGGTCTGGATCAACACCTACAACCTCTACGACCCCGCATTACCCTTCGGCGGCTTCAAAGAGTCCGGATTTGGCAGGGATCAGGGTCGCGACGCGTTGGAGAAATACACGCAGACGAAGAGCGTGTGGGTGAATTTGTAATAAGGGCGTGCTTCCGTCGGGGATGTGCTCGACCAGCAGTGTAGTTGTAGTTCTCGCGCGTCGAAGCATGTAGTCGTTCACAAATTAGTTAAGCGACCAGCAGGTCCGACAAACGAACCTTAACACCTTGCGAAGCGGTTGATACGGGCCGTCAGGTACGATTAGCTGGCTTCAGGATATGTTTGACGCATTGCGCCTCGTTCGAGCGTTGGCATATTCCGAAAGGCGGCCGTGACACGCTGCCCACTCGTATGCAATGCCATACGCCCTGCCGAGGGTAATACTGCGAACACGAAACGCGCCGACAGCAGCTATGCCCAGCAGAACGGCAACGATTGCTACGATCGAAGCGGTTTGGCGTCGTGGTTCGCTGAAGAGAGCTACTACTACAGAGATCGGCGCCAGCGCTACGCACATTGCTGCAGCGTAAGCAAGTTGTTTTCGGATGTCACGGCATCTTCCCAACTCAGCCTTAAACGTATTCGGCGCTAACGGATCGGCGAGAAACGTCGCGCGGAACGTACGATATCGCTTGTACGTGGTGGCCTTCCCGAATCTTCGATCTACGGCTTCGCGGAAGCCGGCGATGAACGCCTCTTCGGCCCAGTTGCACAGCGATCTTGATGTGAGTTCGTATGAGATGTACGTAACCACGATCGCTACCGGCGAAAGTAAGGCTAGTATGACATTTGGTGCAACACCGGATGGAAAACGGTAGTTCGGCGCGAGAAATAGAAGCAGGCATGCTCCGGTCGTACAACTCGCCGATAGCGACACACGGCGCAGCAGTAGTCCAGGGTCTCCGGTGCCAGACGGCGTCACATTTGTTCTGGCGACTGATTGCATGCAAGCACCTACGCGAGATTGCGCTGCAACAGGTGAGCCCACTTCCGTTTGGAGCCGATGACCTGCATCGCCCGATGGATGCGACCGATCCTGCAGACCATCTCGCCGAATCTGCTCCGCAAGATCATCGAAGATATCAGGATCACGCCGGAAGAGTTCCTGCGGCATCTGTAGACCGCGCGGTTCCCCGCCAGATGCGCCAGACCACCTCGCCGATTACCGCACCGATCGCGTCGGGGACAAGGTCGCGGAGGTTGCAGTAGCCGGTCCTCGTTACGGTTTCCTCGAACTCGATCAGGATGCCGACGGCGATCGTCGCCGCGAACGCGATCGGCATCGCGTAGCGTGTGCGGCCGAGCTGGACGCGCGTCATCAGGTAGAACATCCCGAAGAGAAAGATGTGCTTGTACTTGGTCGCGGCGAAAAGGGCGAAGTCGAGGGTTAGCTGCAGGTTGCAGTTGGGGCGTTGAAAGTGAAAGCCGGTGCGGGCTGGGATCCAGACGAACGCCAGAATGATGAAGACGGCGTAGGCCCATCGCGCGCCGCGCAGGGCGAACACGGCCAGAACGATCCAGGCGATTACGATGAGCGCGATCAGCATCGATTCGTTTTCGGCAGTATAGAACTGCGCGTGATTGGTGCGGGCGTGTAGTCTGTGCGCCGAGGAACCGAAGAATGAACGACGTGTCCATCATCCTCAAGCGTTTCGAAGCGCCTGATGAAATTCGTCGCTTTGAGAAGGGGAAGTTTGAGATCGTGCATTTGGGCGGCACGACCATCGGCCGAGCGACCTACGAACCGGGGTGGAAGCGGAGCGAGCATGTCGGACCGGGCGTTGGACAGGCGCGCTGTTCGGTGGAGCACGTAGGCCTGGTGCTTTCGGGAACGGCGACGGCGGCGTTCGACGACGGAACCGTCCATGAGTTGAAGCCGGGCCAGCTTTTCTACATCCCGGCCGTGCCGCACGACAGTTGGGTGGTGGGCGACAGCGAATACGTGTCGCTTCATTTCCTCAACGCCGGCGATTACGCAGCGAAGTAGACGGCTAGCGACGACTCGGGGTCAGGCCTTCGTTCCAGACCAGCACGAGGAGATAAACTCGCGCCGTGCTGATGCTCCTCGGCCTCGTTTATTTTGTCTTCTTTGTTTTGTCTGTGCTGCTGGCGATGGCCGTTGCTTGCGCTGCCCTGGTCCTCGTCATCATTCGGGCTACGAGACCTGTCGGTCTCGTTACCGCCACGGCCTCAGCCGCGGGAGCGATTCTCGGCGCAACGGCTTGCGTCGTTGTCTTCACGCTCCTCGCGCCGAGGCAGCGCGTTGAACCTCAGGCCGTGTGCCTTTGGGCAACAGCCGGTTTTGCCTGGGCCGGACTTGCGGGAGCGGTGTTTTCCGGCGCGCTGCGCATGCTGGTGGCTTTCATTGATCGACGACGACGTCGTGCATCGGCCGGCAGTCGGATCATTTGAGGCGCAGGCGTCAGGGATCATCGCGGGGTCAGGCCTTCGATTTTTGCGAAAGTCTGACCCCGATCGCCAACGCGAAAAGACGTTACTGCGGCGGGAGGAAGTGGATGCGGTGGCGCTCGCCGATCTGCGGCACCTTGGGCAGGTCCTGCGGAAGCTGCTTCACCTCGCGCTCGACCTCGCGGAAGAAACCTTCCGCGGCGGCGGGGGCGTCGAAAAAGAGGACGTGGGCCGGCTCGTCCGAGGCGCCCTGGAATCCGTGGGGTGTATTGGCGGGCGCGTAGAGAAAGTCGCCCCTGCCGGCCAGCACCTCGCGTCCGTCGAGCGAGAAGCGCACCTGACCGGAGAGGATGAAGTAGGCCTCGTCCCACGGATGCTGATGCGGCGGAGGGCCGGCATCCTTCGGCATCACGCAATCCATCAGCGACCACTTGTTGTCGGTCTTGTCCGCCTCGCAGAGGAGGTGCACCTGCGTCCCCATCACCGAGAGCGTTTCAGCCTGTCCGTTGCGCACGATAAAAGGTTGTTTCCTCATGAGGTCTCCCTGGAAAGATCATTTACATGTCATATACTATGTCGCTATGTCAGATAGTATGTCAAGACGGCAGGCAGCATGACGGCGCTGGCGGATCTGCGGACCGATATGACGCAGCGGCTGATCCTGCAGGCGGGACTGCGCACGCTCGAGGAGGCCACGGTCAGCGACTTGACCATGCGCGCCGTGGCCAAAGCGTCGGGGATCTCCGAGCGGACGATGTTCCGCTACTTCGCGACACGCGATGAGTTCCTCGCCGCGCTGGCTGCGGAGCTGACGCGGACGCTGGCCCTCCCGCCGCATCCGCGCACGATCGACGAGCTGCTGGCGTTGCCTGCGGCGCTCTATCGCAGCTTCGAACAGAAGCGCGCGCTCATGAAAGCGTCTCTGCATAGCGAGCTCTCCGATCACATGCGGGCCGGCGAAGCGAAGCAGCGCTGGCTCGCCGTCAGTAAACTCGTCGACGCCTACGCGCCGCGTGCGCCGGAACAGCGCCGGAAGATCGCCTCGGCGAACATTCGCTACTACCTGAGCGGTAGCACCTGGTTCTACTACCGTTTCATTTTCCGGTTCACGCTCGAAGACACCATCGCCTGTGCCGAGGCGGCGGTGCGGCAGTCGCTCGATTCGTTGCGATAGAGGCAGCCGGTATGGCGCTACCATTCGGCTGTGATCAAAATCCTCGTCAGCTCCTGTCTCCTCGGCGCGCCGGTGCGGCATGACGCGCGCGACAAAAAGTGCGACCACGCAGTGCTCCAGCGTTGGATCGCCGAGGGACGCGTCGTTTCGGTCTGTCCGGAGATGATGGGCGGGCTTGGAACGCCGCGGCCTCCCGCGGAGATCGTCAACGATGGTTCGCGGCGCGTTGTGACGCGCGACGGGATCGATGTAACGATCGCGTTCGAAGACGGCGCGCGCGCCGCGGCGAATGAAGGTCGCGCCCATGACGTGCGCATCGCGATCCTGAAAGCCGGCAGCCCTTCGTGCGGAAGTTCGTTCATCTACGACGGCACGTTCAGCAAGACGCCGATCGAAGGCGAGGGCATCACCGCGGCAGTGCTGCGCAAGAACGGCATCGCGGTCTTCTCGGAAGATCAGCTCGATGCCGCCGAGCGGTACGTCGCATCGCTGGAACGCTGACGCGATTACCGCGTTCGCTGCGCGTGCTGCCGTGGCATGACGACGCGAGTAATTGGTGCTTCAAGAGTGCGCATCATCCGCATTACCGTCGCGCCGCGCGGCTCCGCGGCAAGCTGCCGATGCTCGTGACCGTTCCGTCCGAAACTCCGCCCGGACCGAATGCCCGTACGCGAAATAGATTCCCTACCGATGCGTAAACGGTGATCGTGCGCGTGTTGCCCGGAACCGTTTGATAGAAGTTCCAGTGCTTGCCGAAATCCCACGACGACTCGATGAGGAATCCGGAGGCGGCGTCAGCGTCACTCTGCCAGTCGATACGAGCCATATTGCCGCCGAAGTAACTGACCGCGTTCCTCGGCGCCGGCGGCGGAGGCGGCATCGGCGCAAGCTCGGAGGCGAGGTATAGGCGAGCACGGTCGAACGCAGACGCCGCCGTGCCCTCCGAAACGGCGAGGGCTGCAACTCCGGAATCACTGACGGCGATGGAAGGCCGTCCCCACCACGACGAACGGAGCGAGCCGGCGGTCACGAAGCGATAGTCAAATGGCAGGCCCGATCGCGCCAGATGCGCCGCGGCGATCCAGTTCGTGTCGCTGCCCGCGTATCGCCAGCCGGCGGTGTACGTCGCGCCGTCCCACACGACGTCGCTCCAGATTTCGGAAAACCATTGGATCAGCGACGCCTCGGCATCGAGCGTCAGGCCGCGCTGATCGTTGTGCACCACGATCGTTGTCACTCCGCTGCGGGAGTCCAGCGTGATCAACGACTCTGCTCCGCTCGAGGCAACGTGCGCACGAAGATGCGTGCCGCTGATGACGAGCGGCGAGAGATCGACGGCATCTCCATCCGCGGAGACACGCATGACGCGAATTCGGTCGGGATCAGGTACCGGGCAGAGAATGGGACAAGGGCGGTTCGGCAGTTCGGCGAATACGACGATGAAGTGCTGGCCGTCCCAGGCCACCGCCGGTCCGACTGGAAGCTCCTCCGGACCTTGTCCAGCCAGAGAGGGTTCGGTGAAAACTGGCCGAGGCGTCGTCGAAGAGCCATCGGGTCCGACGAATGCGCCGAGGAGCTGCGAAGCGGTCGACCAGATCACGAAGTAGCGGCTGCCGTTCCACGCCACCGCGACGCCCGACGGGTAGCTGTTGCCTGACGTCAGCAGAATCGTATTCAGTGTTTGGCCCGACGGAGACAGCAGCTCCGCGACGACGTTGTCGTTGGCGATCCAGACGGCGAGCGCGCTGGATGGACTGTGTGCGATTGCGATCGAATACACGGCCGGCTGATCGCTCGACGTGCCGGTGCCCGCGATTGGCTCACCATTCGCGTTGACCGCCTGCGTCACGACCAGCTCGTGGCCGGGCGGCGCCAGCTCCGGCCACGCGGTCATGAAGCCGGAACCGTTTCCGGTCACCACCGGGAAGATTTGATGCCTCGCCGGCGGCGAGGGACTGAGATCATGCCCCGCTCCGAGGAGCGGGGAGGTGAAGAGAGTGGCGAGGATCAGAAAAAGAGTGCGCATCTTGCTCATCTCCGTGCCGCGCGGTGGCGGTCGACGATGACGACGGTGGCGGCGGCCGGTTCGGAGAGTCCGCCGGGACCGATTGCGCGCACGCGGAACCGGTAGTACGGGCCAAGGGGCGTCGTCGTGCTCCGTATGTCGAGGGTTAGTGCGAAGGACCACCAGGGGCCGCCGGAGGATGCTTCGATGACGAAGCCGTCCTGCGGTCCATCGCTCTGCCAGGTGATCAACGTGTTCTCACCGCCGCGGTACGCCACAACGTTTCGTGGCGGCCGGGGCGGAAGGGGCATCGGAGCCATCTCCGACATCAGGTAGAGGCGTGCTCGCGGTTCGTACGTCGGCGGCGCCATTTCTGAGATGACCATGGCAACTGCGCCGGCGTCGTTCGCGGCCACCGAGATATTGGACAGAGGTAGTGTTTCGTATGCCGGAGGACCGGCAGTCGGTGTGAAGAGCGAGCCGAACGGAACACCCGACCGGGTGATCCTGCTGACGCCGATCCATCCCGGGAGCGTCTGGTAGTAGACCCCGCCGGGGCGCGACTGTGTGAAGTCGTATCGCCATGCGACGACGTACATCGATCCGGTCCAGGCGACGTCGCTGCTGGATGTGTCGAGCCAGTTGACCCAGGAGAAGAGCTGCATTTCCGTCCCCAGATGGAGCGCTCCGCCGTCGTCGCGGACGATCATTGCCGAGAAACTCGTAATGCTGTCGAGCGCGATCAGCGACTCCGTGCCACTCGATGCGACATGCGCGCGAAGGTGGGAGCCCGGAATCCGAAGCGGATTCGTATCGAGGGCGATGCCATCTGCTGACACGCGCAGGACACGTACCCCATCGGCCCAACTACACGTGTAGTCGGCGCAGTTGGGCGGTGGTTCGCCGTACACGACGATGAACTGCCGGCCATCCCACGCGACGTCGGGCTCCAGCGGCGGCCTCGGCAGAAGCTGGATGCCGAGCGGTCTGCGCGGCGTGGCGATGCCGTCGGGTCCTACGAACGCTTCAAAGAGTTGTGCGCCGTCTACCCACAGCACAAAGAACCGGCTGCCGTTCCAGGCCACGCTGTAGCTCGCCGAGGCGGGGAAGGACAATGGCGCGATCACGATCGGCGTCGTGTCGAGCGTTGTGGCGAACGGCGTGAGACGCGCGGCGACAAGTTGGTTGTTCGCGCTCCAGACCATCAGCTCTCCCGACGCGCCGTGCGCAATGGCGGGCGGCGTTGCGGGCTGAACGAGATGGCCCACGGTGACGCCAGGCCCGTCCAGTGCTTCGCCCATCGCATTGACGCGGCCGGCTACGGCGGTCTGCGACTCTTCCTCGGGCTCCAGCCATGCGGCCGTGAAACCCGCGCCATTTCCCGCGACTGCCGGCGACGGTTGCCGCACAGCCGTGTCGGAGATCGACAGCGGCGCGTGCGGCACGATGCCGGTGGGATCGACGTCCGCAAGAAGTAGTTGCGCGTGTCTGGCAGAGACGGGGAACACCGTCAGCGCCATCGTTTTCCCCGAAGACGCGGCGGCGTTGAACGACGGCCCGATGGCCAGGTCGACCGGCCGCGCGCCGAGCGGCGCGCCGCCGCCGTCCAGCAGGGCGGCAACTACATACGACTGGCTCGGAGTCCGCTGTTCGTTCCATACGACCGCGAAGCCGGCGTCGACCGGGAGGATGGCCGGGCGCCAGGCCGGCCCCAGGCCCTTCGCCAGCAGGGATCGGACAATGCTGCCGTCGGGCTGAATGACCGCGGTGGACACCGTCGTGAATTGTCCTTGCGTCCATGCCACGGCGACCCGGCCGTTCTTCGCGGCAACGGAGATTTCGTACAGCGACGCCGGCTGCGGAGGCGGCGGTTCAATCTGGAGGGTTGAACGGATCGTCCCATCATTGGCCACGCGCCATTCGTTGATTCCCGCCCCTCCCGCGGTGACGACGGCGAAATCGCCGCCAATCGAGGTGACGGCATACTGCTCGTAGATGAGAATCGGCAGCGGAAAACGGTTCACCAGGCGGCCGGTGAGGTCGTACACCGAGACGGCGACCTCGGTGGGTGTTCGAGCGTGAGCGCCGACCTGACTGACGACGAGGATGTTGGTACCGTTGAAGGCCAGTCGAGGTGCCACGAACGGTTCGTCATCGATCGCGACGCGGCGTTCGAGCACGCCTGCCGCATTGAACGTGCCCAGCGCAGGCACAGATTCGTGATTCCAGATGGCCAGATAGCCGCTTCCGGCCGCCGTCAACTGCGGGGCTGTGCTCGACACCGCGAACGGGATGGCGGGGAACGCCGGCGCCGGGGTTCGGCCTGAGGGGTCGGCCAGGGAACCGTAGATGTGGTCCGACATCCGCCAGAGCGTCAGGAAGCGGTTGCCGTTGTACGCGATCGTGGTGGGGCCAGCGGTAGAGAACTGGCTCGGAGCGTAGCGGACCGACGATATGTCGTGACCCGCGGCGAGGAGTCGTAGAGGAACGACGAACGCCGCGAGGAGCGCGACGGCGAGGATGGTCTTCATCGAGATCATCGATCGCTTCATGCGGTCCTCAGAATGCGGCTCGCCGGCGCTGCACGGGCAACTCCGACGCGAAGTAAAACTTTGCGCGGTCGGTCAGCCAGACGTTGTCGAACTCCGACGTGACGATGGCCATGTCGCCGGCTGAATTTGCGATCAGGGCCGGCGGTGGCGGCGCGTTGTAGGGATTGATGTAGCTCTCCGGATGCGCCGTTCCGATGACGGAGAGGGCGTAGGGCTCGCCCTCTCGTGAGACGTGTGACGAGCCGAGAAGGGAGTCGCCCGCGTGCCACGTCAGGATGTACGAAGCGCCGTCAAAGGCGATGGCGGCGGCGGATCCTGCCATACGGCTGGCAGCGGCGGCCTTTGGCGCGTCGGCGTGCAGGACGGCATCGTCATGAATGACGACGGCTACGATGTCGCCGCCGCTGGTGGCGTCGGAGCGTGTGGCGCCGACGAGGCACTCCCGGTCGCTGCAGGCGATGGAAGCCGTATTCCCTCCTTCGACCGCGTTGATCGTGTGCGCATCGAGCGGAGCGCCGAGCGGGGAAGTGCGAAGCACGCGCACGCGCCAGGCGATGATCGGCGCCGGATCGAAATTCGTTTCGGCGTACTGCCAGTCGATATAGACGACGAGGAAGTGGCGGCCGTTCCATCCGATCATCGGCTGTTCGAGCTCGCCATACTCTTCTTTCAGCTCCTCCGTGAGCGGAGGTGTCAACTGCTGCGCCGCGCTCACCGAGCCGTCAGCCGCGACCGTCGTGCCGATGATCGACCACCCGCGATAGTTTGGCCACGCCACGAAAAAGCGGCTCCCTCCGAACGCCACCGACGGCGCGCCGGCGTTGTGGGCGATCAGGAATGGTGCGGCGTCGATTGGTGCGCCGTCGCGGGCAAACCTTCGGCCCATCAGGTCGCCGTCCCAGGAAACGCCCTTTGTGAAAACGACCAGATAGGCCCCCGCTCCGAATGACACCGCCGGGCTGGAGACGCGGTCAGAGGGGGAAGTGGAAGACTCCGCCACGACGATGCCCGTGCCGTCGAGGGGTAGGCCTGATCGCGTGACGCGGCCGGCCACGATCCGGGTGGTCGTGGACGTCGTTTCGGTCCAGGCCGCAAAAAAGTCGACTCCGTCGCTTGCCAGCGAAGGAGCGGCCTGCTTCACCGCTATCCGCGGCGGCGTGAGATCGCGGCCGATTGCGAATGACGGCATCGGCGTGAGAAGCGCGAAGGCGAGGAGGATCCCTGTCGTCGTGAAGTGTCTCTTCATTGCATCCTCCGGTAGGTCATCGGCGCACCGTCCTCGTTCGCGGTTCGCTGCGAATGGTGGTGATCGCGCCATCGGCCGTGATGACGTCCGGCCCGTACGCGCGAATGCGGATCACTGCTCCGACATGCGTATAGACCGTCGCCGCATGCACGTCGCCGGGCACCAGTTGCAGCAGATACCAGTTCGGGAACGGCGGGTTCGACTCTTCGATACGAAAGCCGGGCGCGTCGCCATCCCACGTCACCGTTGCATAGCAGCCGGGAATGTAGCTGTATTGGACGTAGGCGTATGCGATCGTTGGGGAGGCCAGGTGACTGGCCGCGTTTGTCGGAGCAGTCAGGACCGGCTGTACGGACTCGAGCTCCGCGCCGAAGTAAATGCGTGCGCGGGAAAGGCCGGACGGCAGCCCCTCTTCCGCAATGCCGATGGCGATTTCGCCCGCGTCGTTCGCCGTCACCGACGGCGCATACGATGGTGATGTCGAGACGGCCGTGAAAAGCTTCTGCGCGAGATTGCCGCTGCGGTCGAGCCGCCAGAGATGAAACCATCCGCCATCCCCCGGCCACGGAATGTCGTAGTAGCTGCCATCCCAGATCACGTCGAAGGCTGTGGAAAAAACCATCGGCAGGACTGGCGCGCTGACGGACAGACCGCTCGCCGAGGCGTGTACGACCACTGCCTGGAAGTTGTTGTAGTCGAAGAGGAGCAGTAGAAACTCGCTGCCGCTCGTCGCCACGCGCGCCGAGTGGGCGTTGAGAATCCGGTACGGAGTCTTATCGAGCAGGGTGCCGGCGGCGGAAAGACGCACCAGCCGGATTTCCTGCGCTCCCGGGGGCGGGCATTCGGAAGTGCATGGCGCTTCGTATGCCGTCGGGATGGAGATCAGAAACTGCTGCCCGTCCCAGGCGATTGACGGATCGCGCGCGTCGACCCACTCGCCCTTGAAGAGCGTCATCGGAATGCTGAACTTCGCCCCGGCCGCGCCGTCGCTGCCGACGAATCGCCCGACGAGCTCCTGGTTATAGAAATCGACCCAGACCACCAGGTAGCTCGCTCCGTTCCACGCCGCCGCGCTTCCGTAGAACGTGGCACGAGAGTCGGCGGAGAACGGTTCACGACGTTCCAGAAGGATGGGAGCTGTGTCCACCAGCCCGACTGCCCTCGACCAGCGAAATGCCCACACTCCCTCCGCCGCCGATACGACTACGAGCGCATCGCCTCCCGCGCCGCGCGTAATCGAGACATTCCGAACATTCTTCGTCGGTGCCGGCAGGGCGACGCCCGCCCCGTCGAGAGGAACGCCGGTACGCGTGACGCGCCCCACCCTCGCCATCACTTCCGAACCTTCGTGCTCCAGCCAGGCCGCCACGTAGTCGACGCCGTCCGATGCAATGACCGGCTGCTCCTGGCGCACCGCGGTCGTGGTCACGATGGGAGCCAGCGACGTACGCACTCCTTTCGGTAGTAGCGTTCCGATGGCCAGCGATAGCGGCAACGTGGATTGGTCGCTGTACCGGGAGACGATTGCTGCGAATTGATCGCCGGCCGCCGCCGCGTCGTTCAACGCGTAGTCATTCGCAACCGGGATCGCGTCGTCATCGATAACCCGGCCAGCGGCGTCAGCGCGGACGGCGGCCACTCCTGTGCTGTCATCGCCGATGATCAGATGTCCGGCCGCGCTGCGAAGCACGCGGAGGCCGGTGTACCAACTGAATTTCCGAGGCAGTTGTTGCGGCACGGCAACGTCATTGCTGCGGCTGACGGTTGTGACATACGCACTCGTATCCGTGATAAACGCAGAATCCCTCGAGCTCCACGCCACGACGGCGTGGTCGGAGTCTCCCGCCACGGCAACGGCCGGCGCACGCCAGGCCAACCGAGCCGGCAAACCTTGCAGTTCCCTCGCCGCGATGAGCGTTCCGGCGTCATCGAGACGAAAGAAATGCACGTCGCCCCATTCTCCGCCGCTAACGACCACATAGCTGTCGCCTGCGCGCACAACGTCAAAGTTAGTGGCGAAAGTGGCCGGCAAACTCGTTCGAGTCAGCAGCGTTCCATCGGGCTCGTATAGCGACGCATAGAGGGTGCTTTCGATGCTGAAGTCGTTTGGCCATCTGTCGACGACCAGCAACTGGCGGCCGTTCGAGGCCAACCGCGGCAGCGTCGCCAATCCCGCGACATGGGTAATGTGCTCCACGCCGCCGTTCGCCAAGTGGGTGACGATATCGAAGTGATCCCCGCTGGACCAGAGGCTGATGAAGCCGCCACCCCACGGCATGATCGCGCTCGGCGTGCCGGTAACACCCGGCAGTAGGAACGGCGCCGATGACGTCCCGTTCGCCGGTTCCGTCACTGCGCCGTACCCGAGGTTGGGCCGCGGGTACTCGGCGTCCATCCGCCACACCGTCAGAAAACGGCTTCCGTTGGCGGCGATCTTTGGAGGTCCGACCCAGAGGCCCGTGGGCGCGTATCGAACGGTGGAGACATCATGCCCCGCGGCGCCTGCAGAGGATGACGCTACGAGCGCCAGGAGGAGGGCGGCGGCGACGCGGGGCATTCATGCTGATATAGCATAAAAGCCTCGGCAGCGCAGTAATTATTTACAAGTCGTTCCGGATGCTGTCCGGCGTGTTGTAGGAAAGAGGTTACCGGGACGCGCGGTGCCGTGGTTGGCTTCCCACGCTGACAGGGAATCCATCCGACGCGCCGCCAGCATTCACAGCCCGTACGCGGACGAGATCCCCGGAGTTGGCGATGAGATTCGCAGCTCGCGCTGCCCCGGACATCGTAAGCATCGTGAACCAGTTCCTTCCGTGGTCCGTCGAACGCTCCACAGCGAAGGCAGCAGCGTCGTCGCTTTCCCACGTCAGCTTCGCCAGGGGCGACTCGAACTGCACATCGACGCGCTGCGGTGCCGGAGGAGGAGCCGGAATCGTTTCGGTCATTTCGGAGAGCAGATACATTCGGGCCCGCGAAGTGAACGAAGGCGGAGCGGCGTCCTCAGTCATTGCGATCGCCGCCTCACCTCCGCTGTTTACCGCGATAAACGGACGCGTAGGGTACGCAGCGGAGCCGTACGCCGCGGTCACCACGGGAAGCGACGCCTTGCCATCCCGATCGATGCGCACGGCGGCGAGCCATGAGCTGCCGAGGACCTGATACCGAACTGCCGCCAGGTATCCGTCGCCATCGGCGGCAACCGCGACGGCGCCGCCACGCGAAAAGAGCGGTGATTCAGCGCCGGCCTGGAGCGCGCCGCCCGCGCTTCGGACGATGACCGAGGAGAGCGCGTCGCCCTCCAGCACGACGACGAAATCCGTGCCGTTCGACGCCACATGCGGCTCGTACCCGGTCCGGGAAAGGATGACGGGCGTGTCGACCGCTGTCCCATCGGGCGCGATGCGCATGACCGCCACCGCGGTTGGCGATCCGATGCAGGTGCAGCTTGGTGGCGGATCCCCGACGCTAGCGGCAAGGAGAAATTGACTCCCCTTCCACGCAAGGCTCTGGCGATACACGTACGCCGGCGACGTCAGCGGGAGTGGCCTGGCGGGCGTCGCCGTCGACGTTCCGGCGCTGAGGAACGATTCGAGCAACGCCCCCTCGTGCGTCCAGACCAGGAGATACCCGCTTCCATTCCATGCGATCTCCGGAAACGAGAAGGCCTGAGCCGTGATCTTGATCGGAACCGCGTCGAGGGGCGTACCCGATGACGAAAATCGAGTCACAAAGAGTCCTGCCTGCGTGTCCTGAACGCCGAGAAACTGCGACGGGCCGCCGGGGACGATCGTCGAGGTATTGAGACTGCCGCCGAGCGGAGTGCCGGCGCCGTCGAGCGGCGCGCCGGAACGGCTGATGCGGCTCATCCTGGCTGTCGTGCCAGATGCAGAACTCTCCATCCACGTAGCGACGAAATCAACGTTGTCCGCAGCGAACGACGTCATCGATTGCGGTATCGCCGCCGTCAGCTCGACCGAAGAGCCGATCGCAAACCCGGCAGGTCCCGCCGTTGCGGAGATGGTCGAGAGGGAGGTCCCGGCCATCGCAACGTTGATCGTGGATCCGTTCGACGCGGCCGCGAGGAATCCATCGGAGCCGATGAGAATCGGTTGCGTGTCGGCGAGTTGAAAGTTCTCATCGACACGGAGTGCCGACGTGCCGGGGTTCGAGTCCCAGACCACGGCATAACCGGACGCCAATCCCACCAGCGCTATTTTCAGATTGGTGCGGCCGAGTGGTAACGGAGTGGGCGTGCTGACCCTCCCATCCGGCAGAACGACCGCGCCATAGCCGTGGCCACCAGTGTCCATCCAGGCAATCGCGGTGCGCGCGTGCGTGCAATCGACAGCGACGCGCCAACTCTCGAACGGGTTGCCGGGAGCGATCAGCGCCGATGACGTCGTGCCGTCTGCGCGAAGCGTGAAGGTTCGGACGTCGCGCGATCCGGCCGTGGCGATGACGAACGCGTCGCCGGAGCTCGTAACGGCGTAATCATTGCCGGCGTACGTCGGCATGGTTGCCGTTCTGACCAGCCGGCCGGCGAGGTCATACAGCCAGAGCGTGGCCGAATCCGGCGCGTCCCCTTTTGTGGTGATGAAGAGTACCTGCTTCCCGTTGTAGCCGACGGCTCGAATCCCGGCTTCCGTGAAATACGCAGGCACCCTCGATTGAAGGCCGCCGGAGGAATCGATGTTCAGGAACTCGATGCCGACATCGTCCTGGATTACGGCGAAGTAGTGACCGTTCGCGCCGGCCAGGAGGTAGAGATACCTGCCGGACGGCAGCACCGGAAACGCCGTACCCGCGGAACGATCGGCGTCGGAGAACCAGCCGAATAAGCCGGTGGCAGGGACGGCTCTCGGGGCGGCGACAGCCAGAAAGCGAGTGCCGTCCCACGCGGTACTGGCGGCAGGCGGCGAGTAAGACGAGCAACAGGGCAACGCTGCGAATCGCGGCGCCGACACATCGTGACCGGCGGCGTGAAGTAACGTCGGAACCGCGAGCAGAAAAACAATCAGCCGTGGCGCTCTCAAGATATGGTTTTATACCATAATCGGCAGGAGTCTCTTCGATGTCATCTCTAGCAGCGGCAAAGCGATTACTTAAAGATCGTTCAAAAAGCTGTCCGGCGGCGCGGCCGCGTCGTACTCCGCCTGCAGATCCGTCTTGTGCTTCCACTCGATCTCGGCCAGTTCCATGAACAGTGCGCCGAGTTTCGTATCGGGGACGCGCTCGGCCATGAAGCGGAAATAGCTCTCCGATTCGCGCTCGCGTTCGAGGGCGTGTTTGAGGGCGCGGCTCAAGTCGATATCGACGAGGTCGGACGGCAGCTCGATCGTGGCCGGAAGCGGAGCGGGCGCCGTGTGTCCGACTTCCTCGCGGTACTTCCGCTCCATCTTGGCGCGATGCACCAGCTCACCGTCGGCGAGCTGCAGCATCCGCTTGCGCGTCAACGCGTCGGCGGCGCGCTCGGCCATCGCCTGGTAGTACGCGCGTGTTTCGATCTCGGACTGAATGGCCTTGCGCAGGACTTCTTCGACCGTCGTCTCGAGCGGTTTCATGGAGCGGCGCTATTGCGCGTCCCCGCCGCGGAAAACGTCCGGATTCGGCGGCGCGTCGTCTGCGAACGGCGCGCTGCGAAGCTGCTGGCCGATGCCGGTGCCGCCGGCCGTTCCGCGCTTGTCGATCGAACCGTAGTACGGCCGCCATCCCATCGGACCGACCGGGAAATTCGGTGGCACGACGAGATCGCGCAGACCGACCACCGAACGCGCGCGCGTGTCGATGGCCATCTCGTAATCGCGCGTCATGTAGATCGCATCCTCGGGACAGGCATCGACGCAATAGCCGCAAAAGATGCAGCGAAGCAGATCGATGTCGTAGCGCACCGGAAACTTCTCGCGCGTCCGCTCGTCTTCGCCCGCCTCGATGGTGATGCATTCCGCGGGACAGGCGGTCGAGCACATGTAGCAGGCCACGCAGCGCGTCGTGCCGTCTTCGCGCGTCGTCAGAATGTGCCGGCCGCGGAAGCGCTCAGAGTAGACACGCTTGACCTCGGGATACGAGATCGTCGGCAGCTTCCTGATGTTGAACAAATTCTTCATGAGGTGGCCGATGGTCACCATCATCCCGGCGATGACCTGCGGGAGGTAGAGACGGTCGAGGATCGTG
>Ga0207677_10000199_pt1 | contig 48563 bp, 47 predicted proteins | sample KBSMisM42_FD_184311 | JGI IMG/M metagenome (GOLD analysis project Ga0207677, IMG submission 184311) | Miscanthus rhizosphere microbial communities from Kellogg Biological Station, Michigan, USA - KBS Miscanthus M4-2 (SPAdes) (version 2) | ecosystem: Host-associated > Plants > Roots >...
TTTGCCGTTGAGCGTCTGCAAGCGGCGTGACGCCGTCCGTCTCGCGCAACACGATCGGCGGCATACGGCGTCTTGTCGGGTGCTGCGGCGAGTTGGGCGGCCAACAGGCAGTTCGTGCCTCTTTCCTTGGGTAATTTCGCATTGACGTGGCCTACAAGCCTTGGCTGACAAACGAAACTGCCGACGCCGAAAGCGAACGATCTTGAGCTTCCGGTACTGTGGCAGAACGTCGGTGCCGACTGCGCCGCAGACGCATCTTGCGTGTTGGCAGAATGCTTACCGCGCCGCCCGTGTAGACCACGCGCCGAAGCCACCGCACATGGCGGAACACAGGCACGTGTGCCGCCAGCCGATACACACGCGACAGGCGGCCTGGCGAACGGAGTGAGCTGCGCGCAGGACGAGCCGAAGAGTCTGCGGCAAGTAGGTGCTGTATTGCCGTCAGCGGCAAGAGCGCGGAGTGTGAATTCTTGCCTCGTGCCGAAGTGTGACAATTCGGACGGAGCGAGGATGTGCTCTGGCCAGTCCGCCCAACGGCGCAGACGCTAAGCTGCAAGCCGCACACACATGCGAGCGGACAGGCGGCGCGCCGCTTGCCGCGATGCACACGGTGTTGACGTTGAGCGTCTGCAAGCGGCGTGACGCCGTCCGTCTCGCGCGGAACGAGCCGGCTCGGCCGGCGGGCGCGGCATTTGGCCGCTTGTCGGCTTCTGCGGCGAGTTAGCCCGCCCGAAAAGATGATCGATGCCCGTGAGAATGCCAAGATAAAGCAAATGCGGCGAGTACCGCAGGAGTTTTACGAACATCCTGCAGGAGCACTGTAAGTTTCCAACCTTACCCAATATGGAGAGCGCAGGTCCTTTGGTGTTACACATTTAATTCACGCGTACGCTGTACGATTCGCTCCCATAACTTCTCGTCGATCTGCGGTGGATTCCGGGTCATCGGAACGCGCCCCAGCCAGTTGAGCCAGTCTTGCCGCAAGATCTTCGGAGGCGTTTGAACGTTTAGAAACAACGTTGCACAAACAACGACGATCGGATGCGCGTTCGCACGTGCTGCATAAGCCTTGTCCCAGAGCTGGATGATCTGTTCCGATGATAGGCGATCGCGATGGCGGCGCAGGTTCGTAGGAATCTCACCGTCTGTGAGATGAAGTGGTACCGGGGCTGTCTCGTCCACCATGCAGTTACGCGGAACGGAGAGCCCTTCTTGCCGAAACCACGCTGCGGCCGAAAAGTGAGACTCGAATCGTTGCCGCACCTCTAAAAGTGCGGTGAGTCGCCAATGTGGATCTCCTTCGGAATACACACCTTGTTTTGAGATGTATGCGACTCTGTCGCCAACACGCAGGCGCGGCGCGAACAACCCGCCACGACAAAGACACGTGATTGTGGGCCGTGCCGACTCGAAGTCTGGTTCACGGCGACATGAGCCGTCGATGTACGGCCTCAGACCATACGATTGAATCGCTTCCCTGCCTGCGGAAGTGCGACAAAGAGGACGATATGACACCAGAAACGCGCGAGTCACCCCGAAAGCATACATCGGGTGTTAGAACTGCCGCAAAGGCGCCCGGTTAGGGCGAATATGTCCCACGAGGCGTACTCTAAACGATGACCGGATCAAACGATCTCCGGGAGAGCGTTGCTGAATTGCGGTGTGTGCCGGTTGGGTGGGGGTTTGTGGTTATTACGACATGGTCGGGCTAACGGCGCAGACGCTAAGCTGCAAGCCGCACTGCCGCGCGAGCGGACAGGCGGCGCGCCGCTTGCCGCGATGCACACGCAGTTGACGTTGAGCGTCTGCAAGCGGCGTGACGCCGTCCGTCTCGCGGGGAACCAGCCGGCTCGGCCGGCGGGCGCGGTATTCGGCGGCTTGTCGGCTTCTGCGGCGAGTTAGCCCGCGTTTTGTCTCTAGCATGGTCATTTCACGCTATTCTGAGGCCGTGCAACCATTACTTGAGACGGTGGAGGCGCTTCTGTGGGAGAGCGAAAGTACATCGCTCGACTTCAAAGAAACTCAATATAGCTTTGCCGAGGCGACACCCGATGAGAAGAGCGAAATCCTTAAGGACATTTTAGCTTTTGCAAACGCATTTCGCCGAGAAGACGCCTTCATTCTCCTGGGTGTTCGCGAGGGTTTCCGTGGGCGAGCTGAGGTCGTTGGCGTGCAGGAGCATCTGCCGGAAGCGTCGCTACAGCAACTGGTGAACAGCAAGACAAACCGAACAGTCGAGTTCAGCTACCACGCGCTGGATGTTGAGGGAAAATCAATTGGCGTGATCAGAGTGCCCCGGCAACCCCGGCCCCTGTTTGCTACTAAGAGCTATGGCCGCGTTGAAGCTATGGCAGTATATTTGAGGCGCGGCAGTAGCACCGGAAAAGCCAACCCAGACGAGATTGCTCGGATGGGAGCACACGCTGTGCCGCACTCTACCCAGAGTGACCCCGAACGAAAGGCGCTGGCGCTGCTGCTTCAACATGCGCGATTTGCTGAAAGCATCTGGCAACTGATCAACGATATCAGCCAGATCCCTGACCACTTCATCACACAGATCGCCAAGCCGCCTACTTACGACACAGCGAAACGCGCTCGCTGGTCCGCGTTCAATAGCGAGTATGTGATTTTCAAGCGCGACCTCGCGACGGCCACAACCCTTCTAACCAAGCTTCGTGATAAGCGCAACCAAGATGCCATCGATCGCTTATTGACGGCCGCACACGAGCTACGCCAGTCGATCGAATCTTTTGTTAGCACCGCACACGAGACCCATGCACTTCATCACACCACTGCCCGAGAGAACGCCTTCGCGGTAGCTGATCGCGTGACGCACGTCGTAGCCGAGCGAATGGTCGAGCTAACCGGAACGTGAGGTGCAGAGCGGTCGTCGGGCTAACGGATCAGGCGCTAAGCTGCGCGGCCAGGGCCCACGTGCCGAAGCCGGAGCGGCGCTCGGCGTGCACGCATGTGAGTCGCGCGATGCAGGCCGCGCGCCGCAGTGCAGATTTTGACGTCACGAGGCGGCTCGGCCGCCGAACCGAAGCCGGGCCGCGCCAGCTTCTGCGGCGAGTTAGCCGGCGCCGACCACTGGACACGGGTTTCTGCTCAACGTGTAAGAAGAAAGAACGTGGCCAGAGCAGTCAGATACGCAACGACGAACAGGCCGACGAGTGTAGCCAGAACGCCGCAGCCTTTCAAGCCTCGCGTCTTTATTAAGTGATAAGGCAGTACTAAGGGCCATGCGAAGAAAACAAGCCAGCCGTGATCTATTGACGAAGGGATATTGCGTTCGCGACAGTCGGCGAGTACCCACCAAGCGATTGCCCATGCCACACCAATGAGATAGAGGAACGAGAAGCCCGGAGGAACAGCGTGGGCTTGAGCAGCAGAAACAGCGACGCCGATATTGCCAAGGAAGAAAAGCGTCGCGAGAGCAATGGCAGCCGAACGTGTGCTGGCGCTTTTCACGACGAGATCGGAGTGTAGCATCTGCGACAGGTTTCGCTTTTCGCTCAACGCGTTCTCAACTCCCTACCCAACAGAGCCGCCTGGATTTGACGACCGCAAGCGCCCGCCGAGAGCGACGAGGAGCAAGCCGCGACACATGGCTGCGTCAGACGACGCTAACGTCACCTCGCTCTCAGGTTTGTCCGGTCTCGCCACCTTTTCTTCCGAACGGTGTCGTTGGGAAGGGCCGGCCGAAGCGGCGCATTACGCTCCGCGATCGCCGTGCTCACCAGACGAGGAGGTTCGAATGACAAGGCGCAACAAAGGCAACATGAACGGCGAGCGGTATCTCGGAAACAAGTCAAAGAAAGAAGTTCATGACTTGGACAACGAGAAGACCGGCAAGAATGAATGCCAGATCGACGAGATCATCGCGGCAAAGAACGACAAGCCGTATACCACGCTTAAAGCGGCGCACGACGACGGTTACGACGACTGCGCTTACTGCCTGCCCAAGTAGGCACGTACAGTCCGCCGGGAGAAGTTACCCCTCGCGGTGTAGGGGATTGGACAGCGTGACAGCCGTTCTTGACTGACGGAACGGCTGTCACCGGCGGCGGCGACAAGCGTCAAGGGCTACCGCGGCCGCGATCAACGCGTGCGTTAACGGGGGGCGGTGGCGTCGGTTGGTTCCCCTTCTGTTGGTCCGGCTAACGGCTCAGAGGTTAACCCGCGCGGCCAGGGCCCGCGTGCCGAAGCCGACGCGGTGCACGGCGTGCACGCATGTGAGTCGCGCGATGCAGGCCGCGCGCCGCCGTGAAGATTTTGACTTCACGAGGCGGCTCGGCCGCCGGACCGAAGCCGGGCCGCGCCGGGTTCTACCTCGAGTTAGGCGCCCGGCGCTGTAGCGACAGAACTGCTGCATAATATCCTCACTACATGGCAGGACGTTCATACGAGCTGATTCGATGCAAGACGGCTGACGAACTGGTCGATGCGATTTCGCCGACTGCCAAACATTTTCGCAACGGCGATTGGATTTTCCGCGGACAAGGCCGCGACTTGCCATTAATTCCGTCTGCGTTTCGTGAAGATCGCATGCCTTCGATGCAAAGCCGGTCCTTTGACAAATGGAGTTACTGGGCTCAGGCTCGTGCTGAGCTGAAGCTCATTCGGCGGTTCTACAAGATTGCTGATAGGTCCGGTCTATCGATCCCGGAAGATTCTTTCCACCTGCGCCGTCTGTTAGACACTATTGACCATGATCGCGAAGCATTTGTGAAGGTCTGGCCACCGGGTGAACTACTCGCGCTAATTGCGCTGGCCCAACATCACGGCGTGCCAACTCGCTTGCTCGATTGGAGCCATTCGCCTTGGGCAGCTGCGTACTTCGCGGCAGAGAACGTGATTAGATTCGAAGCCAAAGAACTCGAAAGCTGCAAGATAATCGTTTGGGCCTTTGATGCTTCGATCGGTATCGTCGTTCGCTCGGACCACGATGACGCCGAGGAACCACAAGCACGACCAGAGGCCAAAATTGAGGTTGTGACGACGCCATATGGAAACAACCGTAACTTGGCGGCGCAACGCGGCGTTCACCTGCTGTATCGGACTATGGAGGCGCATGAACCGCTTAAGATCATTCATCGCGAGCCGTTTGATCACGCCTTGCGAAGCACACATATCGAGGCCATGGCGGATGACGACAAGGCTCTGTTCAAGTTTGTGCTTCCAGCAGAACAAGGTGGTCGACTGCTTCGGCTTCTTGCAAAACACGGTGCCACCGGGGCAACCCTGTTTCCGGGATTCGATGGTGTTGCCCGCGCGATGGCCGAGGAGACTCGCTGGCGCAAGTCGAGCACCCTTCATTAATTGTGGAGGGCGCACTGCCATTCGATCACGCGTCTCACACAATCGCGGACAGGAACCGCCGGCCCCGCAAAGGCGCCACCAGGAGTGGGCTATGGACAGGCTGGGCGGGGGAAACGTGCAGCCGCAGGGTCTGTGGTGCGCCTAACGGCTCAGAGGTTCACCTGCGCGGCCAAGGCCCACGTGCCGAAGCCGACGCGGTGCACGGCGTGCACGCATGTGAGTCACGCGATGCAGGCCGCGCGCCGCCGCCGGGTTTGATTCTAACGAGCCGGCTCGGCCGGCGGACCGAAGCCGGGCCGCGACAGGTGCTAGCTCGAGTTAGGCCGCCCCGTTACCGACCTTTCCAAGAGGAAACATCAATACTTGAGTCTCAGCTTCGAGTGTCGGACCGCTTCTGTCAGTCTGGCTTCTCAGCATCGGCTATAGCAACCAACGTTTCGTTAAAAGCTTGTTCGAGTGCGAGCTGCATATTTTGCCCGTCTGCAAGATAATTGTTTAGCGAGAGGCCACGTATTTGCTGTTCGGATAGGCCGTTCGGCAACCTCATATAGCGTGAATACAGGTTGTAGAAGGCGCGCGTGACTACAGCAGTGCTCTTAGTATGACCGTATATCTCAAGAACGACTGGCAAGATTGCTGTCAGCCTAACCTTTGCATAACCGTCGGCGGGAGGCGTGCGCGAATCCCAGAAGCTTTGAATCTCCGGCGCAAACCGCGCGAATGGTATTTGGAGATCCGGGGCCGCAAGTGGGATCGGTGCGACTTTCAATACGGTCGGGAAGTATACTGTCACGCTATTGATATCTTGGTCGGCTGAGAATGGTCGTAATACGATGGATCCGTCGACCACCTCTGCTTTAATTTGAACCGCCGTTCGTTCCGCAATTTGTAAGCGCGTGAGCTCTTCCTGCAATCGCTGAAGACGAAGAAGCTGCCGCTGAACTCGGAACGAGACGATCAGTGCGGTTACCGAAGCCAGTAACGTCAACATTTGGAAATAGTTCAGGCTCAATCGATGACTGCCTTCAGGTTTTTAGTTTTTTGCGATCAGCCATGAATTGTAGCGTGACCGATGTATGAATGCTTGGGACAGTATGAGAGTGGTCGGCGACGCGGAACTTGTCGGGCTAATGTGGCTGTTGCGGCGGCGTAACGCTGAGATGAAGATTATCGGGCGACGACGCCTCCCCTACTGACGCTAAACATGCCCTGGACGCGGTGTGGGCGGGAGAAAGTGCCGCCGCTCAACTTGTCGGCCTAACGGCTCAGAGGTTAACCCGCGCGGCCAGGGCCCACGTGGCTACGGCAGCGCGGCGCACGGCCTGCCTGCATGTGAGTCGCGCGGTGCAGGCCGCGCGCCGCAGTGCAGTTTTTGACTTTCCGAGCCGGCTCGGCCGGCGGGCCGAAGCCGGGCCGCGCCGGGTTCTACCTCGAGTTAGGCGTCCCGCGGGATGAACTGGATTGGATCTTCCGTATCCGGAAAAACGAACCTTACCGAACCGGTAAAGATGCCGACATGTTTGTAAGCACGCAACCGTACGTAGATGGGGATTAGATACTTCTGCCGCGCAAACCGCTCACTGCGGTCAATGTAGTCGCGAGCGAACTTATGGACGAGTGCAGCGTAGCGGCTTTGACCAAAGAGCGAAATGTAAGTGAGCTCCGCGATCCCGCCCGCGAAAAAGACGACCGTACCAAGGTTCTTCATAAGAAACGCTTGGTACCCACCGTCCCGAAGCTTGAGTAGCCGCCCGACGCCTGTGTAGTTTGCCCACAGACGTAGTTCGTAGAGGAAGTCAAGAATGGACGTCCTTCGACCCTCACCTGCAAAGGCGAACGCATCGCGGACAACCTTCTCAAGCTCATCGATAGACGTGCCGACTGCGCGAGGATATGTGGCATAGTGAAACTTCGTGTGTGCTGGATGTTGCGGGAAGGCACGATCAGTTGTTACAGATGAGATGGTGAACGGATAGAAAAACAGGGAGCCCGCCAGCTTCCCTTGCGCGTGATTGTTGAACTCACGCGCGAGTTTCTTGTGGCCATCAACTCGGATGGCAGGATTTTGGGCGTGAACGATAGCACTCAAGAATTCAAACACGGCGTAGTAGCTTTGAACGATATTCCAAGCGGCGAGACCACCGGATCCGGGTCCGGCCCAGTTCCCAATATTGGTCCCTACTTGCAGATATTCCGCGTGTAACGGGTCGCTTCTAACGAGTTCGTTGTGCCAGCCCTTCGTGAGGTTGTGTTCCAACTGGTCCCGGGACACCGTTGCGGAGAGGCTCCTCTTCGCGACGACTGGTGAGATGCGGTTGGTTCGCAAATACCACTGAAACAGCGTATCGAGTCGGTATCGCTTACGTCGCACGGTTTCGCGATCTGCGTAGTGCAATTTGATGAGCCAACAGAACTTATCCAGTACGTTGTGGAAGAATAAGTAATCCTCGAATGAATCATCCTCGTCAAGGAGGAGACCGTCAATTGAGTCGAGGGGGATGAAGTCTCGCTTCGTCGGCATGGCTCGATGCCAACAAATTATCACGACCTTCGCCGACACGTTCGGCCGTGGAACCCGCTTCTTCGGGAACTTCGGGTACGCCTAACGGCGCAGACGCTAAGCTGCAAGCCGCACACGCGCGCGAGCGGACAGGCGGCGCGCCGCTTGCCGCGACTGAAGAAAGGTTCTGAAGAAGTGAGCTGCAAGCGGCGTGACGCCGTCCGTCTCGCGCGGAACGAGCCGGCTCGGCCGGCGGGCGCGGCATTCGGCGTCTTGTCGGGTGCTACCTCGAGTTAGGCGCCCCCGGGTTTCGGCAGGTCGGACCAACGCGCGACGCCAGCGGTCGCACCGATTTTCAGAAAAATAAGTTTGTACCTTTCAGGCTTACCTAATAGCGCCTCAAGAGCCGCATCTAGAAAGTCTGGGAGCATAGGATTCCACTTTACGCCAACCACACGAATGGCTTCCTGGACGAGTACTACCTGCGCGAGGACAGAATTGTGCAGAATGACACGATATTCGAGACTGGGCTGCTCACCGAGACCCGTTGCACGCTTAAACTCTTCCTCGCCATCGTTTGCCATAGGGTGGACGTGAGTTGAGGCGAAATCGTACCCGTACTTGTACAGGAACGGCAAACCCAACGACCTAGCCGCGGCCTCAGCTTTCGGCCGCTCCCATTTCACGGCGCCGTCTTTAAGCTTCCGATAACGCGCTTTCTGCTCGTCGGTCGGCGTCCAGAACTTACGCACGAGCTTGGGTGCTTTTTCGCGGTCACTCATAACCGCGTTTCGTGCTTCATATTGCTGAACGAAAGACCAACCATCGAAGGCTTCGAATGAATCATCACGCCCGAGAACGTGGAGGTGGAACAAACGGTCGATTAACGTACGATGGAGGGACCAGCAGTCGGAGTAGGCCTGAGTCTGCCAAAGCAGGCGAATGGAATCGAGCGTCTTCTTGCCGCGTGCGATAAAGTTCCTCGTAATGTTGTGGGCTTTCGTCGCCGAATTGGCTAATTCGAACGTGACGAGAGTTGACACGACGCCGAGCGCATCGATCAGCATGAAATACTCGTCGTCTGACAGGTATGTGACGGTGTCGTGTGCGTTTGTCATCTAGGCAAGTTTATCCATCAACGGCTTGGTTAACCATGCGTCTTGATCGGGTTTCGTTACGATTTAGGCCGATTGATTGCGGCTAAGTAATGCGACTGCGGTCGTCGTCGTGTACGCTCTCTAGCGTTCGGGCCACCTATGTAGGTCCCGAGCCAGTGTATCGCGCGCCGGCCGGCGTTCGCGTGCGCCTCAGGGCACTCACGGGAGCGCGTCGAGCCCACGTCGCACTTCGCATGAGTTCGGAGCGAGTAGGGCGGGCGGTGGAAACGAGCAGCCGCCATGCGGTTGGTGCGCCTAGCGGCTCAGAGGTTAACCCGCGCGGCCGGGGCCCAGGTGCCGAAGCCGACGCGGCGCACGGCGTGCACGCATGTGAGTCGCGCGATGCAGGCCGCGCGCCGCCGTTCAGTTTTTGACTTCACGAGCCGGCTCGGCCGGCGGGCCGAAGCCGGGCCGCGCCGGGTTCTACCTCGAGTTGGGCAGCGCCTTCGGCAGCGTGTGTCAATCTCGCTGCGCGTACTTCGGAGTTAGGGGTCAGCCGCCGAAACACGTTGCCGATCCATAACACGCCATGAGTCGGCCGCGCAGACATATGAACATGATCTGATACCGCTTCTCAGCGTGACAGCTCCCTTATAGGACCTAAGGAAGCGTCATGTTTGACATGCAATGCAATAGCCGCATTCCAGAAATGCCACAGCTTGCACACACCTAAACCTGTCGCATTACGTGCGCGAGTCTCGTTAATTATTCGAGAGAGACGTCTTTTAATCTGAACTGTTGGATTTTGCCGACTTGACGCTCGTCGCAAATGCCGTCGCGCGCGGCTCATCCGTCGGATCGGTTAGGAGAATGATGCTGGTCTGTGGAACTTTCTTGCTCGGAGACAGGATAACGACTTTCTTGACTCGCGAACCGTCAATCCCGTATTGCTGAAAATTCGCCATGAGCCACTGTTTGAGTTTAACCTCATCCGCGGGAGCAACCTTCTCGAGAGCAGTGAGCATAGCTTTGGCCTTAGTATCGGTCACAAGGTTAGTCGGATAAACTACGAGGTAACGATTAATGTTGCTTTTCGACAGGTTGAGATTCGATGTTGCCCAGCCGAAAGGTGTAAGAACGATAACGACAAGCCAAGCCACGATGAAGCGCCTTTTCATTTGACTGCTCCGTTTCTTGAGGCCTAACCGGCCACGCCACTTGCGGCATAGGAGAGACAACGACCGATTCATGAACCCGAACACCCATACCGGAATTCGAACTGGGAATACTGGTATCGGAATTCGGAACCCTGCATGCCGGAACCATTGTTTGTGCTCGCCTATTCTGGGCTAAGCGCGGTCGATTCTATTCCTAGGTGGAGCGTGCCGGGAGTCTCGCGGCATTCTCGCGCGAATGGGCAAGACTCGATCGGCCGAAGCCACGTGCGCTCTTCGCGATGACGATTTTCCGTCTGCCCAACGGATCAGACGCTAAGCTGCGCGGCCAGGGCCCATGTGCCGAAGCCGACGCGGCGCTCGGCGTGCACGCATTTGAGTCGCGCGATGCAGGCCGCGCGCCGCAGTGCAGTTTTTGACTTCACGAGCCGGCTCGGCCGGCGGACCGAAGCCGGGCCGCGCCAGCTTCTGCGGCGAGTTAGGCCGCCAAGCAGCTTCAGCCGCACCGCAACAGACAAGAAACTGACTGTTATTTGATGGTTGCTGGACGCAGTTTCGCGTGGGCTCACCTCCGAAAAGTCGCCGATCCCGCCTTCGTGTTTTCAGCAACTTACGGAGCAGTTTCTTAGAAGGCCGCCGAGGGTCATTTCAGGTGCTTAAAATCGTGAACCAAGAAATCTTGTTCTGTGGTTCCGGAAGCATCAATGTAGCGTCTATCGCCTTCCTCACGACGCTGGCGTTGCGTTTGAACATGCTAGCGACTGCGTCCAATTCATGCTCGATCGTGCTTAGGAGTTTGGGCAAAGCTCGTTCCCTGACGACGTCGATCTGGTAGGTGACATGGTTGTCGGGACCGATCAGGGTGCGCTGCAACTGCAGGTGCTCGGCTGAGCGAATTCGGACACTTCGCTTGGTATGACGAACTTCCCACAGCTCGCCTTGGAGCACGATGACAGGGTATAAAAAAGTGACTTCGACGTGAGAAGGACGACGCGCGAGCCAAGCATTGATGAGTTGTAGCGCCTGATGTTCGATTGCGGAACAGACCTTCGCTATCGATTCAAAGTGGGAATCGTCGTGCAACGCCATCCATTCATCTTTTGGCGACTTCTTCTTTACGAAAGAACAAAATTGAGTCCCTGTTGAACCCGTCGCGTAATGCTGATCTGAATTATTCAATAGATCCCTGAGATGTACCTTATTACCCGATTTAATCTCGATGGTTAGCGGGGCACCCACTATTCGAACATTGTCTTCGTTGAGGTTTGCCAGCGATTGAGTGTGCGTGAGTACAGCCAACGGTTCCGGATTGTTGATGCACTCAATTGCCAAGCTGCCCATCACCACATCTTTTATGTCCGGACCAGTGGTGAACGACCGAAGCGCGTGAAGATCATACTCACGGTACTTACCGGTAACGTCATCGGGATAATTTACGTTCTGCTCGGTGTATGACCATCGCGAATCAAGAAGCGACTTTACACGCTGCTCAAGCAGATAACCAGATCGGAGCAGCGCGGCCTTTGCTTCCGTACGTGAAATCACGAATGCGAGTATAGCGTTGTGCACCTCTGTCCGCATATCGGGCCAAGAACCGGTTCGGTCACGCCGCTACCGACGCGTGTTCAGCACTACCGCGTCCCTGGCAAGGTCGCGCGAGATAGCGCGGGGCGGGCGGTGGAAAAGCGCAACCGCGAGATCGTGGTCGGCCTAACGGCTCAGAGGTTCACCTGCGCGGCCAGGGCCCACGTGCCGAAGCCGACGCGGCGCACGGCGTGCACGCATGTGAGTCGCGCGATGCAGGCCGCGCGCCGCCGTGAGATTTTGACTCTAACGAGCCGGCTCGGCCGGCGGACCGAAGCCGGGCCGCGTCAGGTGCTAGCTCGAGTTAGGCGGCGGGCGCGTGCCGCGATCGTGCGTTATTACGGAGGCAAACGAGCTATCATTCTCCAATGCCAGCACGAATTCAAAAGAGTGGTTTGAACGGCTATGATCCATTGGATAGCCTCGCAAATGCAACCAACCACATACTCTCCGAAGTTGCGCATCGCAACATCGTCAACATTTTAAAGAGCTATACCGGGTTCTATGACATTTTTGCCGAGGCGATTCAGAACGCGATCGACGGCCTAGAAGCCCGCGCAGCAACATCAACCACGACGTACGAACCGCAACTCTGGATAGAAATTGACCTTCCCGGGCGTAGCGTGCGAGTTGTGGACAATGGCTGCGGGATGAACGAAGAGCAATTCAAGCTGTGTTTTACACCTAACGTCAGCTTCAAACGTGATCAGCCGCTTCGCGGTCAGAAGGGCGTTGGTGCCACTTTTCTGGCCTACGGGTTTTCATTTGCTCGGCTTGAGTCAAAAGCGGCTCGAAAGGGGCTCGGCGCGATTCTTCGGGGCGGCCGGCTCTGGGCCGAAGACAAAACGGGAAAGGTGCCACGTCCACGATTTGAAGAGATTGTATTCGACGTTGCCGAACTGCATGACGAGTCGTCCGGAACGTCGATTCAAATCGTTCTAGGCAACGCGCCGGGCGAACGTCCTCAGAAGCTTGATTGGCAAGGCGCCACCACAGCGCGGCAGTGGCTCGACGTCCTTCGAGTCAAGACCCCACTCGGGGGGATCTACCTCAGAGCCGCACCGTTTCACTATGCGGTTACGATCAAAGTACGGAGCGACGCGGGCGTCACATCGGAACATTCGACCCGTGTCGATTATCTTTATCCCCATGAAATTCCAGATATTAAGGCCGCGTCTCTCTCAGATCTACAGCGAGCACTCGCCGCACTAAAGGGGGATCCAGCAACAATACAACGCAAGTTACCGGATGAATTCAAGAACCTCGAGTGTCTTTGGGACATTTGGGACGAACCTTCCCTTGCGTCACTGGGGCTCTCCGCCGATGACCAGACGCTTTTAGCTCGACATCAGGTGATTGTCTACGGCGCTTTTGTACACTCTACGCGTGTGTGGGATCACTTCAACGACGAAATACTGAAGCTTCGCGGCGATTACCGCCTCCTGCGCGGCGGCCTACAGATGGCGAGCGACCACATGCCCCAGGGTGAGCTGATTACGATTCCTTTAAACAAGGCTATCGGATATCAGAACAATGCGCACGTAATTGTGCACTTCACAAACGGCAGTCCAGACCTCGGACGCAAGACGTTTCAGCCTGAATACCACGAACTTGCCGAAAGGCTCGCAAGCCAGGTCGTGAAGGCTTTTATCCAATACCGAAATTTGGTTCGCCCCGATACGGGCGCCAAAGTTGGATCGCAAGACAAGGCTTTGTATGAGTGGAAGAAGGAGCAGGAGCAGTGGCGTGACGCCCATGCGTTGCGCAGCACGATTCCGGCCGTTACGATCATTTCTGAGCCACGCGAAGAGCAGGACGTAATCGCGCTGTTCCATCAACTTGTCGGCTCAGGCTTACTTAAAGGATTGCGTTTCTTTTCAACCAGGTTCAACTCGAAGTACGATTCTCTGTTCGAGAGCAATTATGACACCACGTCGTTTATCTTCGACGAGCGAAATAATCCATTAGGTGTCAGTAAGACCCTCGACATTCCACAGCTCTCCGCGCCAATGGTTTTAGAGTATAAGTTCGATCTCGATGCGGTGGTCAGCGATTTCCATCGTGACATCAAATTTATCAAACACATTGATCTCGTCGTATGTTGGACCGTTGGCGAATCGCATCGCTCAATGTTGACGTTGCATCCGTATCTGGCTGGCAGAAACGGCGCATCCCGTCAAATCTACGGCGCCACGCATTCCGCCTACAGGAATGGTGGCGGCGACGACGTGCTTTTTGAGGTGGTCGTTTTATCGGACTTACTAGCATTCATGTTCGACCGAGAGAGCGAGGAGGCACGCCAAAGGTCGTTATATAGCCAGATCTAGGCTGCGTCCCGCCTTGTCGCCGTTAAGTCGGCTGAACGTTAGTGCGGAGCGGGCGGGGGAAGCGTGAGGCCACAGGGATCGATCGTCCGCCTAACGGATCAGAGGTTAACCCGCGCGGCCAGGGCCCGCGTACCGAAGCCGACGCGGCGCACGGCGTGCACGCATGTGAGTCGCGCGATGCAGGCCGCGCGCCGCCGTGCAGATTTTGACTTCACGAGCCGGCTCGGCCGGCGGGCCGAAGCCGGGCCGCGCCGGGTTCTACCTCGAGTTAGGCCGCCGGAGGAAATTAAGACTCCTCGCCTGCGTGCGGCGGCCACGCAGCCCAAGAAAAGGACGCGCTGCTGAGACTGCGCTGATAACGGCAAACAAATCGCGCGTTCTCCGCGTGAAAAAGACCGCTCCCCCTAGATAGAATAACCGGCATGCTTTTCATGGTGATTGAGCAATTCACAGGCGGTGCGGCACAGGTGTATGAGCGATACTGGACACGGGGTCGAATGGCACCCGATGGCTTGCAGTATGTGGCGAGCTGGGTCACCACCGACCTGCAGGCCTGCTATCAAGTGATGGAATGTGATGACGAAGCTCTTCTTCGAACATGGATGTCGCATTGGAGTGACATAGTCGAATTTGACATCGTGCCGATCATAACGTCTGCGGCCGCTGCTGAACGGTTCGCGCGACCTTCCCCATCAGGTCGATGAGCAGTCTCGCCCATGGACACATCCGGCGGTATTCAACGCGTCAGAAACTCTGGCGGCCGACTTTGGCTGATGTAAGTCATCCCCAGGAGTTGCAACTAATACCTTGTTGCCGCGCCGCCAAACAGATTGGCGGCTGTCACGACGACTACGTGAAGGGCTTAGTAACTCCAAACTGGATTGCGCCGGCGAGCGACGCGATGACGGGAAGAGCTATGAACAGGACCGTCGTAATAAGCGGCCAACGACTTGACGGCCGCCCATTGACACGAGCGAGCCAGCGATTGACGAACCACACGCAACGAGCTGCCAAAGCCGACGCGATGGCGCACATCACAAAGCGTTCCGCGGCGATTGACCACCAGTCTGTCGGTTGCATCCCTGCAGCTATAGCGTCGTCGAGAAACCACGCCGAGATAAGCCACGCCATCAGAGTGCCGTAGCCGAGCGCTGCAAGCTCAAAAACCAGTATGCAAGCGAGACCAAGTCGAGCCGTCAACGTCATTTGGAGATCTTACGCCTGGTGTGTCTTGCCGCTGCATCAGTCCTGCAGCAGTTGTTCCGTCCGCCTCCTCCTGCCTGCGACAGGATCGGCCATGGCGCACGCCGGCAGGGGTGGAACGTGCGGATGCGAGATGCGTTGTGGGCTGGACGGTCTCGCAGAAGAAGATCTTGTGCAAGGCACGGCAAACTCCGTAGAGAACCGGGGACGGGCGGGGGAAACGTGCGTCACCAAAATCGATGTCGGCCTAACGGATCAGACGTTAAGCTGCGCGGCCAGGGCCTGCGTGCCGAAGCCGACGCGGCGCTCGGCGCGCACGCATGTGAGTCGCGCGACGCAGGCCGCGCGCCGCCGTTCAGTTTTTGATTTCACGAGGCGGCTCGGCCGCCGGACCGAAGCCGGGCCGCGTCAGCTTCTATGGCGAGTTAGGCCGCCGTTACGCAATTTTCCGAAGTGTCTGCTCGACTGACTGCGGAAGATCAACGCGTACAAAATACAACGCGGGATAAAGGTAGTCTTCGCCGGATTCATCCACAACCCGGATCATGTCGTGCTTGGCGGCAAACTCGTCATCGAGCACTGGATACAGCTTTCGCAACTCCAACGATGCCCGGTAATCATCGTTCTTTACACATACCGCAAAACGAAGTTTGGGCGCTCGCCGCACCTGCGATGTGGGTCCGGAACGGCTCGTTGAAGCGGAATGGGAAGACACACGCTTATTGGACTTCGATTGGCTTTTTGAACTTGATTTCTTTCTTGCCGATGCCATGTGCTTCGTACCAGTGTAGCTCTGCTTCGCAAATCGTACCATCTGCCAGCCGGACGGTAGCGATGCCCTTCATCTTACGCCATTTGCCGGCGCCGTACTCGCGAACGAGGCGACGGCGATCGCGAAGGCGAGTTCCCGAGGCGATCGTTTCCACCGTCTCGATTGCGCCGAGAAGTTCGAACTCCACCTTCGGAGCTTAACCCATGTCTTCGGCTGGACGTCGGAAGCTCGCTCGAATATTCGCGTAACGTAGTCGAGTTCGCCGTCGCGCGAGCCTGGGGCTGTCTTGCGAGCCGAATGGCAGCACGCCTCCAACTGGCTCGTATCTTGTAGCAAGCTAAACATGAACTGGATCGCATGGCTCGGAATCGCAGTAGTCGTTGCAGCTATCGCTGCGGTCACCGGCATCAAACCGAGAGGCACCCGACCGGTCGCTCACACGCGGATGATGGCTATGGGACGACTTGCGCTCCTAGCAATCGTGGTCATCTTCGTTTATCTCGCGTATCGAGCGCGCCTCGGCGGTTGAGCGCGCTCAAGCGGAACCACAGAATCCCGAACGGAGCAACGACGCGCGATCATTGATTTGGCGGAGGATAACGACGGATCCGCTGACGGCAAACCCAATCGGATGATGCGGAGCCGCCACTCGCCCGACAATCTCGCGGAATAGTGCAACGATGCGGGTTGGGCCGGGGAACCGTGCGGCATAGGAATTGGGCCGGCCTAACGGCTCAGAGGTTAACCCGCGCGGCCAGGGCCCACGTGCCGAAGCCGACGCGGCGCACGGCGTGCACGCATGTGAGTCGCGCGATGCAGGCCGCGCGCCGCAGTGCAGCTTTTGACTTAACGAGCCGGCTCGGCCGGCGGGCCGAAGCCGGGCCGCGCCGGGTTCTACCTCGAGTTAGGCCGCGCATTAATCGGTGCATAGCATGCATTAAGGTGTGACGAATAAGTGATGCTGCCATAGAGCTTTTACAAGAGGTATTACTTCTAACAGGATGAGTTGTACGACCGCCGTAACCGCCAAGACGGCGCGTTGTGCGTCGGTAAGCGGAATTACCGATTCTCGCTTCACAGAATCGGCGAAGTAGCTTGCACGCAAGAAGGGCGCTCGTGAAATTGGGCATAACACTCAACTAGGCGTCTGGTCCGACCTGAAACGGCAGCGGGCAACCCTTCCTCGTCGGCTGACCGATTGGTCGTAAGCCACTCCAACCCGTGTACGTTTCCAAGATGCCTTTTGACGAACGTCGCCAGCACGACGATCTGAAGAATGCCCAACGGTGGAACATATTCAGAGTTCTGCGTGAGTGCCGACGCAGCCATGACAAAAATGACGAGGAACCCAACAATCGCCTGGACGAAGAGAACAGACGGATCGTGCATACAACCTCAATTCTATCCAGAAAGAGAGTCGAACGGTTACTCCGCGGTGTTTTTGCGCGGCCGGCCTTGTGCTTCGTAAGCCGCCGAGGGGTACAGACGCGAACGCCGCCTTTGGCCAGCGTTCATGGTGATGCTGTGATGCGGCCTCCTTTTTCACCCAGTCTCGTGATGCTAACGCATACGTCGATGAGTGCGGGTTGGGCGGGGGAAACGTCAGGCTGCAGCACGTGGTCGGCCTAACGGCTCAGAGGTTAACCCGCGCGGCCAGGGCCCGCGTGCCGAAGCCGACGCGGCGCACGGCGTGCACGCATGTGAGTCGCGCGATGCAGGCCGCGCGCCGCCGCCGGGTTTTGATTCTGACGAGCCGGCTCGGCCGGCGGGCCGAAGCCGGGCCGCGCCGGGTTCTACCTCGAGTTAGGCGTCTAGTTGTTACAAGGCGGCGATTTCAATTGTCGCGTCGCCGCGACCGACACTAAAGGAGATATTGGCACCGTAGTAATCGCGGAAAGCAGCCGCGATCGAATCGGGTAGTTTTTGTTTTCGTCGGTGAAGTTCTGCGATTGCATTGGCCGCCAACAAGATGCGTGGCGCCGCGCGATTTCCGACCGCTCGCGCCACAAACTCACATAGGAGATCGTTCGGTGCTGCCTCTGAGATGTCGCTTGTCGTAGACGTGGTCCAGCGGTTATTCGCACGGCGCACCTTGTACTGTGTGGGCCTGTCTTCGAAATGTTTGGCAAAAGCATCAGCCACTGCCGTCACATCGAATGGTGGTTGGTTATAGAGTATTTCGCTGACGGCGGACAAATCGTCTGATTGGTCGAGTGCCGCAACTAGGCTACGCGTAGCGCTAGGTTGAAGACAAGCTGCGAACGCAGCGCGAGAATCCCATTTCGATACTTGCGCTGGATTGAAGCGACCTGTCTCGACCCAGCATTTTGCGGCAAGAAAGTCGTGCAACGTCCGGTGTACAAAAGTCCAATCTTCACCTACGGGAACAAGAATGCCATACCACTGAGCCAATTCACGCAATAGCGAGGCTGGATCTATGTCAGTTCGATGCATTAGCTTCAAATAGTTACCCGCAATTCGCTCCACCACCGAGGCCCTAACAATAAGTTTCTTCATCTGGAACGCAATCGCGACCAGGCAACGTAACCTGTCATGCCCATCGAATTTTAGACGACTATCACGATAGATACCGCGCGCCTCATCCCAGCGAAAGGTCAGCGTATCGACGGCTCGTCGCATTAGCTCGACGGTCGAACGGGGTAATTCCGGCATCGGACCGGCCTTGAGAATGCAAACCATTGCAAGGAGTAATGGATGTGTGGCAAAGTCTGCAAGGCCACGGGAATAGAGGTCAGCCAAAAGGGCGCCAGCGTCGATCGCTGCGCCGTAAGCACGTGCGAAGGCGACGATAAACCGCGATGAATCGTCGTTAGAAAATGGGGTAACCTCAAGATGCTGGGCTTGGACCTCCGCCGCCACGTAGAATGATCTGCATGTAAGAATAAACGAACCTACGTTGTGAGCGGCGAAGCCACGAAGAGCATTGGCCACGTCTATCCGCTCGGCATAGCCGATCTCGTCGAGACCGTCCACGAGAAGCAGAAGTTTGCTGCCTTTAGTCACCTTAATCGGTTTGCGTGCAAGGTGCACTACGAGGCTCGTGAGATCTGCGTGCGCACCCGACCGCCGAAGCGTGAACAGGAGTGGCGTGACGACATCCGATCTCACCAGCGAGGCAAACAGGTAGTGCAACAGGATCGTCTTACCGCGGCCAGGTCCGCCAAATACCACAGCGTTATTCCCATCGTGGATCAAATCATCGATATCGACTCGCTCTTGCCGATACATCTTCTGGAGGGTAGTGGCCTGATAAATATCAAAGATAGATAGCGGTTGATCCATTCCGATGACCTGAACTGTCGCAGCATCGCGAATCGCCAGTCGTAAGTGACGGTCGACGAGCCCGCGGATCTCGGCTGAGGCGGCGTCTCGGCCGATGAGCGCAAGCACTTTGTCCTCGAGGTAGGGTAAGACTGAGCCCAAATCAACAGACACCGCATCCGACATATCCGCGATTGTACGCCTAACGGTCCAGAGGTTAACCCGCGCGGCCAGGGCCCACGTGGCTACGGCAGCGCGGCGCACGGCCTGCTTGCATGTGAGTCGCGCGATGCAGGCCGCGCGCCGCCGTGCAGGTTTGACTTTCCGAGCCGGCTCGGCCGGCGGGCCGAAGCCGGGCCGCGCCGGGTTCTACCTCGAGTTAGCCGGCGCAAGAGATAACGAGCGCCCCTGGCCATGCAACAGTGTTCGAGAGACGTCGCCGCATTTCGTAACAATTATCTTCAGAGTACACTCGCTGTATGGACATTCCACGGACAATTGAAGAGCTTTCCCGGTTATACGAGAACAAAATTCAGGAGAACGTCCACCTTGACTACAAAGCGAGCGTGACGTTCAACAAAAACAACAATTCCGTTCGAGCCGATCTCGGGAAAGACATCTCGGCGCTCGCAAACTCGGACGGCGGCGTGCTGATATTCGGGATGCTTGAGGACAAGGAAACCGGATTACCTTCAGGCCTTGACGGCGGAGTTCCACATGCGACGTTGAGTCGTGAGAGGCTCGAAGATCTGATCTCAACCGCCATTTCCCCACAGGTGCCAGGACTCGAAATTATACCGATTCCCGCGACGCCTGATGCCAGCTACTACGTAATCGCAATTCCGAAAAGCTTTCGCGGCCCCCATCAGGAACTTGTTGAGCATCGTTACTACAAACGAGCCAATTTTAAGAATCGACCAATGGAGGATTATGAAGTCCGCGATCTATTCGCACGCCGCGAGGTGTCCCAGGCACTCATTAGCGTTGACGTGGACATTCGCAAGGGGATAGTTCTAGATCTGGTAGTAAGGAATGTGGGTGACGCCACGGCGGCGGACTTGCGATTTCGAATAACCCCACCCCTAGAGAAGCTTGCGAAAGCGAAACTGCTGAACGAAGGGGCACGGTTCTTTCCACCAGGCAAAACTCTACGCTTCTTTTTCGGATCGGCAACCAAAGAAATTCGCGAGCACGAAGCGCCCAAGTTTGATGTCGACGTGAGCTATCGGAATGCTCGCACGGGACAAACAATCAACGAAATCTTTCATTTCGACCTATCGGATTATGTCTGGTCGGCGGTTGTCGACACAGAAGTGGGCGAGTTAACTAAAGTCCTGAAGGATGCGCTTGAAAAGATGACACGTGAGATCGGGCATCTGCGAGCGGCGATTGAACGTCTAGCCCCGATCGCTGGTTCGACCGGGCTCGACTTATCCGTTTCGACCTTGCGCAACCTTCGGCGTCTCTCACGCTTAGAGGACTTGTCTTTCCCTAAGATGCGTGCAGCATCCTGTTCTGATTCCGCGGTGTTTGCGGAGGTGCTGGAAGTCGATCATGACACGGCGCAACTTCTCTTTCAGCATGCGGTCTGGGGAGAAGGGCGGCCCCTAGAAGAAGTCGAAGGATTGTCGCCCGAGGTAATCGAGCGGGCAAGACGTGCCTTTGATTTCGAGGAACGCCCGATATCCGACTAACCTAGGTCGGCAGCGACCTCGCCCGTGCTTGGCTAGAGTCGCGCAACTGGACGTGCGCGGGACGGGCGGGGGAAATATGCAGCCGCGGAATCGACGTCCGGCTAACGGCGCAGACGCTAAGCTGCGCGGCCAGGGCCCGCGTGCCGAAGCCAGAGCGGCGCTCGGCGTGCATGCATGTGAGTCGCGCGATGCAGGCCGCGCGCCGCAGTGCAGTTTTTGACTTGCCGAGGCGGCTCGACCGCCGGACCGAAGCCGGGCCGCGCCAGCTTCTGCGGCGAGTTGGGCCGCGGTCGCGTCGTTTGCCCACCGTGCGATTGATTAGAAAGATTACCGGTTATGCCAGTAGCCCGGCTCGCGGCTTTGATGGGCGATGGCCACAACGACAACATCGGTGGTGCGAATTCGATAGACGACCGTATGCGGAAATCGACGAGGAAAGATGTATTCACGTGTCGAATTCGCCTGCAGGATACCGCAGTGGAGCAGCCGCGATTGACGCCACAGCCTCGTCCATCATTTGAGCAAATGCGACGGCTGCAAGTGGGCTACGATCGCGGTACCAGCTCTTCGCTTCACGGAGTTCAGCGCGCGCCTCGGGATGAAACTTCACCCTCATGCTTCATCGCCAAACAATTCGGCGCGCACCTCTTCCCACGATACGAGCTCGACCGCGCCCTCGTCGATTTCTCGAACGCGACGCTCTATTTCGCGCGACCAAGCGGCCTTGATGGCCGGCGTGGGCTTCGGATCCAAGCTTTCCAGCAAGAGTCCCGCGAGTGTTGCACGATCGTTTTCGGGTAGTTCGGCTGCTTCTTGGAAGATCTTCTTCAGGTCTCGAGCCATGGCGATCGATTCTACTCCGCCCACGCATCTGTGATGCGAGCTGCGTCGGGCTCAGGAGTGTGCGAGCTCGGAGCACCTGGCGGCGGAGTGAGCAGACATATCAGCGTACCGGCAGAAGCGAGGCTACAGAGTCAGACGGTGGCCTTTCGGCGAAACAGAATCGCGCCAGCGTCAAACCCGTCGGGCGTTCATCGATGCCGACCGGAGCCTTGTGATCGGGCTCGCGGTCGCGCAATACGCCTTTGGCCACCAAGCAATGATCCGCCGGAGGCGGCTCCTTTTTCCCGTCGGCCCAACGGCTCAGAGGTTAACCCGCGCGGCCAGGGCCCACGTGCCGAAGCCGACGCGGCGCTCGGCGTGCACGCATGTGAGTCGCGCGATGCAGGCCGCGCGCCGCCGTGATGATTTTGATTTCACGAGCCGGCTCGGCCGGCGGGCCGAAGCCGGGCCGCGCCGGGTTCTACCTCGAGTTGGGCCGCGAGTGTCACTTCGAACCAGGAACAGAAGCGTAACGAGGCGATTAGAGGGTGTGTAGAGGATATAATTCCGGCGTGGAAGAGATAGCGATTACGTCATTTGTGGACTTTCACAATGTGGTTGACGTCTTGGCCCAAAACGGCTGGATGTTCAGAGGCGTGCCCGATCTCGCGAACCATCATTTAGTTCCGTCGGCCGGAAGATACTGGCCTGCTTTACGAGACGCCGGACGTACGAAAGCGTTTTTCTTCAAGGCTGAGAAGGAAGCCCTCGTTCGCTTTCAGCTAGAGGCTCATCCGTATTTCGCGCACGTGCCAAGAAACGTTTGGGAGTTGATGGCGATCGCTCAACATCACGGGTTGCCGACGAGATTGCTCGACTGGTCGAACAACCCCCTCGTCGCCCTGTATTTTGCGGTCGCTCGGGGTTTCGAATGTGATGCCGCGGTGTACTTCTTTCCGTATGAACGCTGGTTTACGCCGGAGATGCGCAGTGACGATCCATTCACGGTCTCCGAGGTCGTGGGCCTTGCCGTCTCACACCTCACGCCGCGCCTGACTGCCCAAGCTGGATTCTTCACGCTCCAGCCAGATCCGACTGAGCAGTTTGAGATTTTAGGTCTCCGGCGTATGCGAATCGCTGCGTCGTCTCGACATGAGCTACGGGAAACGTTGTTCGGGTACAACGTGAACGAAAAGGCTCTTTTTCCAGGGCTGGACGGTGTTGCTGGATACGTAAAGCAACTGAAGTTCTTGGATTGGACAAATAGACTGCCGCATGATTATGGCGACTCAGGTGCTTTTGACCGTTGATGCTACAGGCTGGAATCTTGCCGGCCTGCCTCTGGCCATTTCGACGATGCCGCCGCGAGGCGGCCTCCTTATCTTCGTCGGCCCAACGGCTCAGAGGTTAACCCGCGCGGCCAAGGCCCACGTGGCTACGGCAGCGCGGCGCACGGCCTGCCTGCATGTGAGTCGCGCGATGCAGGCCGCGCGCCGCAGTGCAGTTTTTGATTTTCCGAGCCGGCTCGGCCGGCGGGCCGAAGCCGGGCCGCGCCGGGTTCTACCTCGAGTTAGGCCGCGCTGCTCCCCTGAACCAACGACCCCGTTCCTGTAATACTGCCAACATGTTTCGATCCTTGGGCATTCGTGCTGAGGCGGGCTTCGGGGCCACTCTCTACTTATTTGGCTGCGTCGCTGCCGCACCGATATGCACGACCAGAAACAGTATAGGAGTGACGTGCCGGTGTCATATCTCCCAAGACAACATGAGTTGCGCCAAGTTTAGCTGCCTGATCTCGCGCGCTATTGCGTGCACGCTCCATCGCTTGGGTTTGCGTGTTGCCCGCCATCGAGATACCGGTTACGTTCCCTAAGAAACTGCATCGGGCCACCATCTTTTCGTCTGCTTCCTGCACCTTCGCCCCTTCCGGCGTCAGCGCGCTCGAACAACCAACCAAGAGCAGAGCGGCGGCAAGTACTCTCGCTTTCTTCATCATGCCGATATGCTACCCCAAGCAATTCGCCGACCGCGAGTATCTCGGCAGTCCCGATTCCTTCTACCCTCTCAACTTCGCGAGTACCTGTCACATCACGTTGGCGCGACGGCGGGAACGCTACCCAAAGTTGGTCGTCTGGTCTCTTCGCTAGACGAAGTAGTGCTGCACTAACGCAGTTATTCGAGTCCCTCACCCACTGCACCTTCCACTCTGCGAGTCGCTCCGACCAATCCACTCGAATTATCCGGGCAACGTTGACGCATTCTTGCTGGCAAGCCAGCGGTAGATACGCGAACTCCACTACGCTACCGTAATCCGGTGGCAATGGGACGGCTCGCGCTCCTGGCGATCGTGGTCATCTTCGCCAAACCCTGCGCCAGCATCCACGTTGCCGCTGCGACGGCAGCCCTTCGTATGACCGGCATGACCTGCCGCCGTGAACGCCGTCGTGAATGGAAGCTGGACGAGCAGCGGAACCATGCGGCTGGAGGTCGTTGCCGGCCCAGCAGATTTTCCGAGGGCAGCAGACGTGCAGACTGCCCTTGGTCGACATTCACAGACGCCGCCGTGAGGCGGCCTCCTCACGTTCCTGGCTCTTCCACCCTAAGGGAAAATGTCCAGTCGTGAAGGGGCTGGGCGGGGGAAACGTGCCGCCATGGGAATTCTGTCGGCCTAACGGCTCAGAGGTTCACCTGCGCGGCCAGGGCCCACGTGCCGAAGCCAACGCGGCGCACGGCGTGCACGCATGTGGGTCGCGCGATGCAGGCCGCGCGCCGCAGTGCGGTTTTTGATTTTCCGAGCCGGCTCGGCCGGCGGACCGAAGCCGGGCCGCGTCAGGTGCTAGCTCGAGTTGGGCAGCGGTGCTTCTAATGATTAGCCGATCAAACGCTCGTATTCTTCGTGCGTACCGATCCAAAACCAAAGAATACCTTTGCGCGAATCGATTCCGAGCGCACGAAAATCAGAACCAATCCGAACGGACCAGTACCTGCCGACACGCTTGAAATGGAGCGACGGATGTTGTGGGTTTGCCTTCAGCAACTCATAGTTGTCGCGCGCGAGTTGTTGAAGTTCCGAGGATAGGTTGTCGAAGTGTCGCCAGAATCGTTTCGACGCCTGGTGGCTCAAATCTCTCTCGTTTCACCACGCTCAAGTTCGGCCAGAGCTTCGGCTGCGAATTTATCGAGTCGGCCTTCGGCAGCATCACGTTCGATTTGGCGATCCCACGCTTGCCAATCGTGTTCCACGAACCAATCGCGAAACGCCGCCAACTCCTCGGGCGTAAGCTTTTCGACCTCGCGCTCAAGAGCTTCAACTTTGGTCATGTCATTCAGAAGTCTACGACATCCGACGGAGATTCCACACTTCCGGGAGCAAACCGCCAGGCGGTGGGGGTCAAATAAACCTGACCTCGGCGACCCCTACGGTTGCCAGGCGACTCACGCGCTGGCGACCGCGCGAACTCGGTGCGGCCATGCTCTCCCCCCCCCTACGCTCCCGAGCGGGCGCTCGACCGCCGCGTTCTTCGGCTGTTGAGGGAACGTTCTTCGGGACATCCATCGGCGAACGGAAGATGTGGGAAAGCCGTCGCATTTAGACGACACCCCAGATCGACATCAACGGCAGTAGGTGATTCGAACTGTCTTGCGAGATCGCACTTCGGGCCTCGTCAAGCGGAGCGAAATTCGCGTGGTACGCCCCTGGCCAGTAGAAACAATCCGCCGAAGGCGCTCCTTTCCCCGTCTGCCCAACGGCCCAGCCGCTAAGCTGCAAGCCGCACACACACGCGAGCGGACAGGCGGCGCGCCGCTTGCCGCGATGCACACGGTGTTGACGTTGAGCGTCTGCAAGCGGCGTGACGCCGTCCGTCTCGCGCGGAACGAGCCGGCTCGGCCGGCGGGCGCGGCATTCGGCGGCTTGTCGGCTTCTGCGGCGAGTTAGGCGGCCGCCGGACGGCCGCGGAAAACGATCGTAGTGTCCCTCTATCAATCATGAAGGCCCCTGAGCCTTCAGGAGGGCGGACATGACGCGAGTTATATCGAAATACACCACCACTTGTGTGCTTCTCGTTATATGCCAGAGCCTGCTAGCGCAACCGGGCTCGGGAGGACTCGACCTTGACGCATACTGCCGCAGCAAAGGTCACAAAGGCACATATCTCGTAGCAGACAACCGGACCGCGTATGGCTGGCGATGTGTCGCGCAAAACGAAACACTCGTAGGGATCGACATGGTGGACGCCTGCCTCTGGCAATACAAAGGTGCACTACCGGAACCGCGCTTCAAGTACGAGGATCCCTACAGTTGGAGGTGCACGGCTCGTGCGGTGATTGCGCCTGCCCCGCAACCGCCAGTTCCTCAGATTTCAAAAACAAGCGAGGGTAACTGGCGCCAGTATCAAGACGCTTACAGCAAATCCCGTGGTAACTGCCCGGATTGCGCAGATGGCGAGGCAAAGGCGGAGGCGATCGTATCCGTGGCACACGGTGTTTATGTGGACATCAACGATCCGCCGTGCGGAGATGCGCGATTCAACGCGCCGTCGCTACCTGCCGACGTGAAGAATGCTGCTGCTGCCGCATTCTATAAACAGGCAGGCCCTGCGGCACGCTTCGCCGTTGATTTGGGCGAACTTGGGCTCGCAAGCCTGATCAAAGCCGGTGTTAACGATGCTGGTACATTGGGTCAGGTCATGCGCAGCATTACAAATCAACCGCAAGTGGCAAGTTGTAGTCGGCTAGCGGTGGTCTTACCGAAAAGCGTTACGATCACCCGAATTGTGAAAGGCGACAACTGTCCCGGGTGGTGCGGGTGGACCGGAGAACCCGTTACAGAGGAGGTCGACAAGAACCTGTTCGCGGTTTCGGTGGTGGCCAAGAACTGGTCGCACAACGAGGACCGACAAGCGTATTTACGGGTCTATTATAAGCGGTAGTGAGCAACGATCAGCGGATGCGCGCTATTCGACGTTCGTCCAAACGGCCCGCCTCCATGCCCACGGCTGATCAGCGCAGCCTGGCACAGCGTGACGTGAGCCGATGTCCTGGCGGAGCCCATCGTCGCCAAGAAGGGCCTCGTAAATCGCGGGGTGGGCGGTGGAAACGAGCAACCGTCGGGAATGGTGTCCGCCTAACGGATCAGACGCTAAGCTGCGCGGCCAGGGCCCACGTGCCGAAGCCGACGCGGCGCTCGGCGTGCACGCATGTGAGTCGCGCGATGCAGGCCGCGCGCCGCCGACCAGCTTTTGACTTCACGAGGCGGCTCGGCCGCCGGACCGAAGCCGGGCCGCGCCAGCTTCTGCGGCGAGTTAGGCCGCGGCGAACTTTTGGCGCGGAGGAACTCTCATAGACCGCAAACCACCACCGAGTAGTGCGATCAACCCTTTGCGCGGTCTGAACCATGACACTGCACGTATTGCTTGCCTGAACCGCAGTGACAGGGATCATCGTCTCTGAGCTGGGACCGACTATCGAAGCCCGGATCTGACTTCATTTCGAAGACCCACACTTTGCCTTCCTTATCTCGAACGACATGATCAATTGCGCTAAGATCGCCGCCGCCATAAAAGGTGGCATCACGCTTCACGAACGCGGATCCTGACCGTCGTCGTTGGCCTTGAGCGATAGTCGCCACGGTCGCTCGGATTTCAGCAACTGACGACGCGAGATCTGCAAGCATCTGCGCCTCCGGCCGATCGCTTCCTTTCAGAGCGTTGAGGTCGATTGCGGCCGATATCGGTGATTGAATACTGTTCGGATCCCGTTCGACCGATCGGATCTGATTAATAATCTCGCGTCTTGCTTCCGCCACGCTATCGAGATCGTGCCGATCGAACTGAATGATCCGCATCGGCGCCACATCGAACGGGATGGGTTCGCCCTTTCGCATCATCTGAACTAATGGCTTGCGAATCAGATGGCGAATCGCCAACTCGTAAAAAACATTCGGGTTTCTGTCACTCAGATCTGCGATGACCAGTGGATCATCCAACAAATGTTGAATAACTTGATTCGTGATGATACCTGGCTCACCAATCTGGTCGGCTCGAATCGCTACATATCCACATTCCTCTAGGCAGGGTTCGATAATGTGCCGCAGGATTTGATCGGAGCGCTTGCGCGTGTCGCTGCCCGGCTCCCCAATCGGCGAAATAACGAAACAGACCTTTTGAACTGCTGACATATCTACATTCTACGCGATTCGCGCCACGTCTCCACCTCGCGCGCTACGACCATCCTCACCAGTGATCGTTCACTATCGTGTTGTGTACGAAAAGAACTCCGCCGGCTTTCGGCGAGTTGGTGGTCTGAACCTGATTGGAAGCAGGTGGCGAGGGAAACCTGCAGGTGTACGAATGTGGTCGGCCTAACCTCGAATTCGGCGCAGGATTTGCGACGAATGTGTTCTGTGCGGTCTTTCCGAGGGCGACAAACGTGCAAACTGTCCTTGGCCGGCAATCAATGGCGCCGCTGTGAGGCGGCCTCCTTACGTCCCTTCGCCCTGGCACTTGACCACTGATGACCGACTGCTGCGGGGTTGGGCGGGCGGAACGTGGCGTCGCGAGACTGTGGCCGGCCTAACGGCTCAGAGGTTAACCCGCGCGGCCAGGGCCCACGTGCCGAAGCCAGAGCGGCGCTCGGCGTGCACGCATGTGAGTCGCGCGATGCAGGCCGCGCGCCGCCGTGCAGGTTTTGATTTTAGCGAGCCGGCTCGGCCGGCGGGCCGAAGCCGGGCCGCGCCGGGTTCTACCTCGAGTTAGCCCGCGCGCATCTCCGCGCAGCCGACGACGCACGAAACTTCACGTGCCGCTTCACGCTAAAGTAAAGGACCGAGTGCGAGACCTATCGTGCGTTGTCATAGCGCGCTAGCCACGACGCAATGCTGAAGTAGTCTCGCAACTCGAGCCGATACTTGACTGCATCCTGCAAGGCGCGTGCGTCGGCAGTAAACCTGGACGTGGTTGCGATCAACGCGCGTGTCGCGCCGCTCAGGCTCAGCACTCCATAGAGGTTTCGCACAACCTCGACCGAAACAGGGCGGCTTGGCGAGTACTTTTTGCACTCGACTAAGGTGAGCACCGTACCTAGCGGCGTTGCGAGCTCGGCGAAGATATCGAAGCCGCCGTCCTTCGTCGTCGGAGTCAGCGTCACGTTCAAGCCAAGATCGGCAAGCACTCTCGCTATGAGTTCCTCAAACTTCCGGGGCGAAAGCTGGTGCATCAGCTCCGGCTCTCGAGCAAGTCGCTGAAGAAGCGTGTCCGATATCTCTCCTAGCTGGATTCGGACATGGTCTTGCTCCAGCGGTTGCCAAAGCGAGTCTTCCGAGATCAGCAGCGTATCGAAGCGTTCCAAATCTGTCGGAAGAAAGAAGTCCCGCAACTGCAACGCTAACTCATGAAATCTCTCGTCATCTCTGGCGAACGCATCGCGCGACGTTGATTCGAAATTAATCACGGCGGCGACACGCCCATCGAGCACCACAGGTATCGCCAGCTCAGATTGGATCGAAGGGTATACCGCAGCGTAGTACGGGCTCGTCTGTGCATCTGATACAGATACTTCTTGAGCCGTTTCTGCGGCCCAGCCGACGATACCCTGACCTCGAGATTGCCACGAGCCTAGTGTCTCTGGCTCCGGATGACTAGAGAACAGCGTTACCAATCGGTCGCTGTCCACGCGATGAACGGTGCAGAATAGGTCCGTCGTCGTTGCCCCCGCCGCTACGAGAGCATCACGGATACGGTTGTCAATCATTCACCGGCCTACCCGGATCGGATCTCGGGTTCCCGTCTTGCAGCACGACGAACATTAGTATCACACAGGCGCCGACTGACGACCGCGTGTCGATCGGCGGGGGATCACTGCGTGTGCCGAGGGACAGTGACAGCGTTACAACAGGCGGAATGTTGCGGATCGGTGGTCGTCGGGAAATACGTCGGGCTAACGGTCTAGAGGTTAACCCGCGCGGCCAGGGCCCTCGTGGCTACGGCAGCGCGGCACGCCGCATGCCCGCCTTTGAAGCGCGCGATGCAGGCGGCGTGACGCCACTCAAATACCGCCGACCGAGCCGGCTCGGCCGGCGGGCCGGAGCCGGGCCGCGCCGGGTTCTACCTCGAGTTAGGCGGCGTTCAATCCGTGCCCAAAGTCCCTAGGACTTGCTTGGTACAGTCAAGGCCGTTGCCCCCATCTTTGCTAACGCCACGCGAGCGTTTGCTCCTGCGATAAATGCTGTTTTTCGGAACAGTGTTGCGTTCGGTGCGTCGTTTTCCATGTTCCGAACCACGCTTTCAAACGCCGCCGACGTGCCGTGCGGCCGCAAATTGGGTAGTGCAGCGGCGAGTTTGCTTAAACGTCCAAAAACATGCCCAAAAATCTCTCTTACAATACCCGAAAGACTTCCGGTTCTCAGTTTTGTGAGCTCCAATGAGCCGGCCGCCTGCTCCGGCAACACGCTATTTATCGCGGCTAGCGCCGCGAACAGATCATGGTCATATATTTCAGAGTCGACATGTTCCAGAGACGGGAGCTGAACGTCGTTTAGTGAGGCCTCTAGAGAGCCGTGTTGGTTCGGATCGGTCAACATTGCCGCGACGTGAAGCGCATTGAGCGCCAGCAGGAAACGCGCCGCATCATTCGTGTTAACCGTTTCGTTAGTGTCAACAGTAAATGCAATTGTGTCAGCCATATCTCCCTCTCTGCAGTCCCGCGCGCATTCGCGGACTTGCGGCCTAGAGTCGATGGTCTTCAGGAATTCGATTGCCTGAGCAAAGTAGTCAGCCTGTTGTAGAAAACCAAGTACGATCAACCCGAGTGCCACAAGCCAAAGCACCCATGATGCAATCAACACGGCGGCGACACCCTGCGCTTGTATTGCGAATGCGATGGCGAGAAACGATGCCCCATACGACAATATCGCTTGATTCTCAATACGCTGAAGATGCTTCGATACTACAGCGCTTTCCGCGCGCGCCAACGCCGCCGCTGATTGCAGTGGACGTTTAACGATTTCAGGCGAACCTAATGTCGGCTGAGCACGAGCGAGGGCGGCGGTAAGTTCTGTTTTGAACAGCCGCTCCAAAAGAGCTTCGATGCCGCCCATCAGAAATGCCACCATGAGAGTGAGCGTCTTGCCGACAAGAGCAGCCGCGCAAGTTAGCAGAGCTACGTCTACGATCGCATGGCCAGTCGTCGGCAGTTCCCTCGATGTCAACGGCGCATATGCGTATCGGCCGTAGAGAAAGAGGCTACCTAAAATAATATCAGTGAGACCGAGTGACGAAACAAACTCCGATGCAAGTCCCTCGGCCTGCTTTTCGAGTGATTCCTCTGATTCAGCCATCAATCTAGGAGTGTCTGGACCGGCCGATTCCCTACCCGTGCCCGCCTAACGGATCAGACGCTAAGCTGCGCGGCCAGGGCCCGCGTGCCGAAGCCAGAGCGGCGCTCGGCGTGCATGCATGTGAGTCGCGCGATGCAGGCCGCGCGCCGCCGGGGGGGTTTGATTCTACGAGGCGGCTCGGCCGCCGGACCGAAGCCGGGCCGCGCCAGCTTCTGCGGCGAGTTAGGCCGCGATGGCTCTGCGGGGTTTGCACAAAGCCAAATGGCAGCAAGGCGAATAAAGAAACAAGGGCGCCACACGGCGCGCTAATCGCAGCCCTCGCACCGAAACTTCAGAATCGTTCCTGCGGAATCGACTTCTAGCCAAACGTGACACGGATGACTCCATGAACCGGCGCGGCCTTCCAAGAAGGCGCCGTTCTGGTTGACGAAGTGATAAGACCTGTTCCCGCCGGGCAGTTGAATTGGCTCGTCGACCGGGTAGCCATGGTGATCCATGAAGGTAGACAATGGCCTCCCAAGATACTGCTTCAACGTGTCTGGGGTCCCGCTCGCAGACGCACACCCCAGCAAAAACAACGCGACCATCAAGACGATCGTAGTATGGCGCACAACTGTTCGGAGGCGCGTCGGTCGAGGAAGCATTCTCCACATGAGCCAATCATAACTCTGCGCCGCTCGTTCGAGGAAGCCGACACGTTAGACGAGGAACTCTGGGCAGGGTATAATTTCAAAGCGATGAGCGAGCCACATTTCATTATCATGCCGCTGGCCGATCGGTATGCTGCGATATCGAATCGCCATGGCCAATTCACCTCACTATCGTTAGCTGGTTTCGGCGGCAGAATCAGGACGGAAGTTCATCAGCGGTTCGCTATCGACGAATCGGACATTGAATTTAGTCTTTCTGATGACTTGCGTTCGAAGTTCGCGGCGTGCGAGGTTTGCAGCGGAGCCACTCGCGTTGAAGTAGACGCGATTGCCGGTCAATATTTGCGCGACGAGTTCGCGCCTATCGACTGGTCGAAGAAAGCAACGGAGACGTGCTCCGCTTGCTCCGGGTTGGGTGTCGAAATTCCCGATTTCTGGCGGACGCCGACAGTGGCCTAAACGATACTCGAAGAGTCAATACATCGAGCTTCGGACAGTGGCGCGCGCCGCTCGGCGTCTCGCTAGGAATGATGGATGCCGTGGATGCGGCGCTTGTTTTCGACGTTCTAACGGTTCGAAAGGTGGGGTGCAATGCGGCGTTCACCCCGAAGGGCACGTCGCAGTGCCATTGGCCGGTCACGGGTGCGGGCGGGGGAAACGCGCGGCCGCAGGGATTGATGGTCGGCCTAACGGCTCAGAGGTTAACCCGCGCGGCCAGGGCCCGCGTGCCGAAGCCGACGCGGCGCACGGCGTGCACGCATGTGAGTCGCGCGATGCAGGCCGCGCGCCGCCGTTCAGATTTTGATTTCACGAGCCGGCTCGGCCGGCGGGCCGAAGCCGGGCCGCGCCGGGTTCTACCTCGAGTTAGGCCGTCCTTGGGTTTCTGAAACCGTGTTTTGAACTGCAGCGGTTAAAAGCAAACCTATTAAGAGGTTCGCGAATCGCGCTTGCAGATCAACTTCATCCTTCGAAACGACTGAGCTCGTGCACAAAGGCGATCTCGGGTACGCGAGTTGCGTCATCGTAAGAAATGCGCGCCGAGGCGACGCTGGCAGCAACCTTGGCGACAGCCAAGGACAAGGCGGAAAGCGAAGCTGCAAGCGAACCGGCGGCGTAACCGGTAACCATTGTCGCCGCACTGGCTGCCGCGATGAAAGATGGCTCCAACATGCTTGAAAGCGAACCAAGAATTGTCTTCACTCCATGCTTACGTAACGTCCAGTTGTAATCCTCAAGCCGTCCAGCAAGGTCGTCTGCTATGAAATTGACCGATTTGCCGATCATCTCGACATCTAGCCAATGCACGAGACGTCTGTACTTGCGTCGCGCTTCCTGATCGGAGCGAAAGCTCACTACTTGTTGCCAAGATAAAGAAGATTCATCCACAATCCGAAGAGAGTTTATTGCGGACACGATGACATCAGTTCGTCCTGGCTGATATTGAGCAAGTTGTGCCTCCGTAGAATCGAAGACCGTAGTCGCCAAAATCGCGTGCGTGCGCTGGAGGCACGCGGCTATGGCTCTTTCGGGAGCTATCTCGCGGACGGCGGCCGGTGTCCCCTTTACCAAATTCAGTCCATCGAGTTCGTCCAACGACCACCATCCTTCCGCAACACCCATATTGAGAACCTGCAATTGTCCTTCGAAAGGTGTCGCTCCATACACAACTAGATCATCCGGTGGCGGATCCGAGGCAAATGGTGCTGACCAGATGTAATCAAAATACAGCGCAGCTGTCTTCGGCGCCGCGATGCTTACACCCACGCTGGCATTCTGGTCCGGTAGGCGCGGGACCACGAGGCGTGGATCGATTGCGCGCAGGTTCTCGTCGCATTTTGTACAGCCTGCGTCGCGATGCGCGTGAGTTCGGAAGGCGAACGCCGCAATACGTGGAGTGACTGACATGACAGTATTCTATACGTCTTGTCGCCCCGCCGAAGAATGCTGTTAGATTTTACAGATCTCGCAAGAGTTCTCGCCACCGATGGATTGGATCTCTCCGTACGTTACGTCGTACGTGATCGGCCTAACGGATCAGACGCTAAGCTGCAAGCCGCATTCACGCGCGAGCGGACGAGCGGCGCGCCGCTTGCCGCGAGGAAAGAAAGGTTCTGCCTGAGCGAGTTGCAAGCGGCGTGACGCCGTCCGTCTCGCGCTGAACGAGCCGGCTCGGCCGGCGGGCGCGGCATCCGGCGGCTTGTCAGCTTCTGCGGCGAGTTAGCCGGCTCCGTGCACGCTCCTGGCGTGCGCGCCATTGAATTGACGAACGCAGATCGCGAAAACGCTCGGCATGCCTCACAAATGAGATCCAGACTATTGCACTAGCTCCGGACAGCAACAGGATCGCCACAATTCCGATGAGATTCAGCACCGCATCAAGCGCCGGCCAATCCGGAACTCCATAGCTGCGGTCCACATAAGATCCGTATATATAGCCAGCGTGCGCGCCAATGGGCAGGAGCGTTAGTGATGCAAAGGTGAGAACGCGCGCGATGATGTTTGTGTAGTCACCTATCCAGATCGGAGCCTCGCTGCGGCGCGGGCTGAGGCGAAGCTGTCTAAGGTTAGCTATGAAATACAACAGGAGCACCGCCGTAGTAAACTGTAAGGTCCACGGTTGAGTAACCGGTGAAAGATTCACGCCACCCACATTAACGTTGGCCGATTCACCTAAACGCCGTTCTAAGTACTGAATGGCGTCATCGAGTGGACGATCCGCGATTGAAGGCCAGACTTTGAGAATATCCTTTGGCAGACCTTCATTGTCGCGCAGATATAGCGCAAAGTGCTGGCCGGAATCGGACATTCCCAACCACTCGTCCAGCGAGGCTGTATCCACGGCCTTTGCAGGCAGATATACCGGCTTGAGAGTGGAGTAATAAACGTCCCCCTCAACAGTGCTAATGGTGAGCAGCACAGCATCGTCACGATCGTATTTTGGTTCCACAAACACGTCGATTCGACTCGCTTTCGCGTGTTTGGCACGCGCCTCGGCGACCTCACCACCGATAGCATTAGCTAGGATGCTGTCACTAATATAGTATCTTCGCACATTCCATCCCTTGCGGTGAGTGCGTATTGCTATCGCCCCCAGCCACTCGTCGATGCCGAGCGTTGGGCCCCAGACGGCGCTGCCGCTAATTTTCCTTACCTCGGATCCATGCGCGGCTGAGGCCCTAACGAGCTGTTCGCGGAAATGCTGTTTCTCTGCAGCGCGCTGCTTTGCAAGATACACATCGTATGCGGGAAGGTTAGCTGCCTTGACGATTCGAAGATAGTTCAACGCTCGACTGTATGCCGGCGCCTGCGAAATGCCTAACGCGAACGTCCCAGTCACAGCGCAGGCAAGCACTACCAAGAAGTGGCTGGTAACGACGGCTCTCGCGACATGCTCACCGGAATCGGACATAAGGTGGTTATACACCCTCTGACGACGGTCCGGCTAACGGCTCAGAGGTTCACCTGCGCGGCCAGGGCCCACGTGCCGAAGCCGACGCGGCGCACGGCGTGCACGCATGTGAGTCGCGCGATGCAGGCCGCGCGCCGCCGTGCAGTTTTTGATTTTCCGAGCCGGCTCGGCCGGCGGGCCGAAGCCGGGCCGCGTCAGGTGCTAGCTCGAGTTAGGCCGCGAGTAGCTCGACCGTAATAAATACGGCACCAAACCACGCAAACTTGAATTAAGTGCGGTCTGTGCGCTGCAGAAAGAGCTCTAGATCACGAGCACTGTTCACGAACGCAATGATGTGCACTTCGTCATCCGCGATAATCTTGTAGAGGAGACGGTAGCTACCGACGATTAGCTCCCGTAGTCGTTCGTCGTTCCGTTCGGATACCATGCGACCACGTCGTGCAAACTGCCGAAGAGAAGCAGCGGCAGATTGTGCTTCGCGCTGCACGACAATCGCATAGCGCGGAGAGTCCCGCGCTATAAAACGAGCAATCTCTTCAACGTCGTTCCACGCGGGAGTTGTCCACCTTACTCGCCAGCCCACCGTGCAATCCGCCGTTCAATTTCTTCGTCTGAAATGAAATCACCGCTTTCGGAGGCTTCAAGACCTTTATCGATCTTCTGCTGGACGTAGATGTGGTACTGAATGTCTTCGTACGACGCTTCGTTCGGCAGCGTTTCTAGTAGACGACGAACCTCTTCTTTCGGAACGGCTCTGGCCATGCATCTTCCTCACGCCTATTCTAGCGTGGAAGGTATCGCTAGGTCTGCCAGCGTTTCAAGGTTCTGCCGTCCTCTGCTGCGGCCCACTCTCGAAGTTGGGATCGGTCTTTCCTCAATCCTGTCGAGAGTGATCCTCGTTAGAGTCTATCGAGGGAGTGGACCTCCCCTGGAGTCATGGTCGGATTGACCGGCACGTGTTCCTGGCACTCCCTCCCCTTCGAACACCCCTCGCGCAAACGCGGGGCAGGTGGAGGGAAAGTGCGATTGCGATTCACGGTCGGCCTAACCTGGGCGACAGAAGTGCCAACAGCCTTGGGCCAGTAATCAACATCGCCGCTGTGAGGCGGCCTCCTTTACGCCCGAGCTCGTGATTTGACTGCATCCGAGTGGAATCCTTGCCGGTGTGGGTGGGGGTAACGTACCGCTGCGGATTTGTGGCCGGCCTAACGGTCTAGAGGTTCACCTGCGCGGCCAGGGCCCACGTGGCTACGGCAGCGCGGCGCACGGCCTGCCTGCATGTGAGTCGCGCGATGCAGGCCGCGCGCCGCCGTGCAGATTTTGACTCTTCGAGGCGGCTCGGCCGCCGGGCCGAAGCCGGGCCGCGACAGGTGCTACCTCGAGTTAGGCCGCGGTCTTGCCGATAAGCGCCCAGGGTAGGGTTTTGTCTCCTCGCGTCACTCCTAGTATCTGGAGCCTCTCTGCTCCACTGGGGGTAACGTTGAGCAAATCGCTGGCCGACCGACTCCGACAATATCTAACACCCGAGCTTCCTCTCGGGCCTTACGACGCCGCAGATATAACCGATCTCGAGGTCGCGGCTCGGCTCTTTGACCCGCACAACAAGTCATTCAATACCCTGCTGCGGCGCGACTTGTCCGTGCTAATCGGACGGCGCGGTTCAGGGAAAACTGCGCTTCTCAATAGTTATTCTTACCGCCTTCATCTGGACAAATATTTCAAGCCTACCGTCAAAAGCGCAGCGTCCGACTACCGTTCTTATGACATCGTGATTCCGATCGAGACCTACAAAGAGTTCGATCAAATGCAGAAGCTCGTGGTCCGTGACGCCAACGTTTTTCGCCCTGTTGAGGCAATCGTTGACGACTGGGCGACGGTCGTCATGGACTATTTCTTTGCCATGCTTGTAGATAAAGAGCTTGGCGCCAAGCGGCGAACCAAGTCGTTAGAGAGGCTGCAGTTCTACCTGCATCAAGACGAGGATGACTATCAGCGCCGCGCTCGGGAGATTGTATGGGGCGTATCACTCTTCGAACGCATAAAGCATGCCGTCTGGCACAGCTCTGACGAAGCGCTAGAGCAGCGCCTCAATCGGGAAGACGCATTGGCTCTGGCGGTCGCACATTTGAAGGCCGTTGATAAGCGTGCCTTGATGATCTTTGACTCGATGGACCAGTACGACATTCGTACTGAAGCCTTCAACCGCACGCTGGCAGCGCTCATACGCTTTATTTCAAAGTTCAACGCACGACAAGATCAAATCCGCATAAAGCTCGTTCTTCCATCCGAGATTTACCCCGAGATTAGTCGTGCTTCTGCCAACCCGCTGAAAGACCTCGTAAATGTTGATCAGTTAAGCTGGGCGCCGACAGAGCTTCAGCAGATTGCGGCGCACCGCTATCGGCTATTTTTAGAATTATACGACAGTGACTTTGCTATCGAATTGAATGACCTTGATCTGAATAAATCTAACATCGTACGCTCATTCTGGTCGCGCTTCTTTCCGGAAACGCATCACAACGGCTACGGCGCGCCAGAGGACCCAATGATCTACGTATTACGCCATACTCAATTGCTTCCGCGCCAGTTTCTACTGATACTGCAGGAAATTATTATCCGCAGCCATCGCATGACGGGTGGATACCGCAAGTTTGAGACGAAAGCAGTGACGGGAGCGATTGACGACGCTGAATCCACGATAGCGAGAGAGATATTGAGCGCATTTTCCCACATATACCCAATCGCGGAGGAACTCTGCACACCCGTATTTGCAAATTTTCCTACCGTTTTTTCTTTCGAGCAACTTGAGGACAAATGGCGAAAGAAGGGCCGCCCCGTCGCCCAGGCGCTTTCGCCTGAATTTGACACACCTCAGTTTGCCGAGATGCTTGTCCGTATGGGTATTGTTGGCATCGGCCACGACGAGACCGATCGCTACTATGAGGGTGAGTTCGCATACGATTCTCTGCATCCGACTAATATCGGTGAGGGTCACGACTTGTGCCTGCATCCAATTTTCAGTAAACAATTCAATGCGGCCGGCAATGCGAGGAAGAAGGCCATCATCCCGAAGCGGGTTGCGCGGCGCATACAGGAGGACGAGAATTAATTATTCCAAACGTCACGTCAATCAAAGGAACGCGGCCGGCGAACGATTAGGGCTCTCTATAGTTTTAGGCACTGCTTTCGCTTTTGCTGCTGGCGGCATTGCGATGGCAATCACGAACCACGATGCACATTGGGTCAATCGCGGGGGTGCCGCAATCGTCGCACTTCAAGGTATTGCCGCAGTCATTGAGTTTGGGCGCAGAAGGCGGCTCCAGGAAGTGATTGCCACGCTTGCGAGAGAGATCGACTCAGTCGACCTTCAATCCGGGACAAGTGATCGCGATCACCAACTACGGACGAAGAAGAGTCACATTTTAGCGGCGGAGGCCGAACGCGCCGAACGCACGACGTTCGACGTCGTTGTCGGTCTGGCTGTGCTCGGAGAGTTGCTGCACGGTTTCGGCGATCTTCTCCTGCACGCGTTTTATTAGCGGCGTCTTAAGTTTGCCTAACGGTCTAAAACGCGCGACCTGCCTTGGCCCGCAGTAACGGTTGCTGCCGGTGGGGCGGCCTCCGTTCGTCCTTCGGACCTATCGCTTATCCGGTCAGTCCCGGATGGAGGCGGATGGGTGGTGGAAAGGTGCGGCCGCGATACTGTGGTCGGCCTAACGGCGCAGGCGCTCACCTGCAAGACGCTTCACGCGCGAGCGGGACGGACGCGGCGCGCCGCTTGCCGCGATGCACGAGGGGCTTTGCCGTTGAGCGTCTGCAAGCGGCGTGACGCCGTCCGTCTCGCGCAACACGATCGGCGGCATACGGCGTCTTGTCGGGTGCTGCGGCGAGTTGGGCGGCCAACAGGCAGTTCGTGCCTCTTTCCTCGGGTAATTTCGCGTTGACGTGGCCTACGAGCCTTGGCTGACAAACGAAACTGCCGACGCCGAAAGCGAACGATCTTGAGCTGCCGGTACTGTGGCAGAACGTCGGTGCCGACTGCGCCGCAGACGCATCTTGCGTGTTGGCAGAACGCTTACCGCGCCGCCCGTGCAGACCACGCGCCGAAGCCACCGCACACGGCGGAACACAGGCACGTGTGCCGCCAGCCGATACACACGCGACAGGCGGCCTGGCGAACGGAGTGAGCTGCGCGCAGGACGAGCCGAAGTGTCTGCGGCAAGCATGTGCTTTGTTGGTCAGGTGGCGAGAACATCGCCGTGTGAATTCTCGCCTCGTGCCGAAGTATGACAATGCGGACGGAGCGAGGATGTGCTCTGGCCAGTCCGCCCAACGGCTCAGAGGTTAACCCGCGCGGCCAGGGCCCGCGTGCCGAAGCCGACGCGGCGCTCGGCGTGCACGCATGTGAGTCGCGCGATGCAGGCCGCGCGCCGCCGTTCAGTTTTTGACTTAACGAGCCGGCTCGGCCGGCGGGCCGAAGCCGGGCCGCGCCGGGTTCTACCTCGAGTTAGGCGGCACGCATTAGGTCAAAAACAGCTTGTCCATGCGTGCTTTGCAGATAACATGGGCGTGATGGCATGGAACGGTAAAGACTTCGTTGGCATGCTTACGATTCTGTCGATGGACTTGATGGAAACGTATGAGAGACTCCAGACCGATCCTTTTCATCAACCCGCACGCCGGACGTGGGTGCGGACATTCTGCTCACAGGTCGAAGCGTTCGCATTCGGAACTAAACAGATGCTTGCCAGTTTCGGCGAATTTCCATGGATCAAGTTGACGCCGCATGATGTTCTCCTCCTCCGCGAGGAAACGTACGAGATTGCCAACAACGGCGACGTCAAGCTGAAAACGGAACGATTCGTTCCTATTCAAACGAACTTGAAGTTTGTAGCCCGTATTGCTGCACGTGCGCTTGAGTTTGAGTACGAGTTGGACACGAATGGCGAGGGATGGCGTGCGCTCGTCACCACGTTTGCCGTGCGGAACCGCCTAGTGCATCCCAAAGCCGCGGTGGACCTGATCGTCACCGACGACGAGTTAAAGATTGTCAACAAAGCGCAAGACTGGTTTCAGGCGATGCACAGAGAACTCTGGCAAAAGATCGACCTCGGGTTCCGCACCACACCAGCGGACAGAAAATGACTGCTGAGGAACGACGATTCGACGATGATTGGGGTTCGATCGACCGGCTTCTCCGCGAATTCGGACCAATGGTTCCGATTCTGACCGACGGCCAGAATCGGCACGAGTCGCTTCGAGCGTTCACTCGATGGTTTTTTGCATCGTTGGAAGCATTAGCGCACGCACTGAAGAAAATCGCAGCGAGACAGGCGGAGGCTAAAAAAGTCGAAATGTCTCGCCGTGAGCAGCAGGTACTTCAAATCATTCAGGAGCCATCATTTCCTGGCCTTCCACCCCCCCGACGCGTGGAAGCTTCTTTCCGCGAAGGACTAGCAACCGCGATTCTTGTTTTCGCCCGAGTGAGAGGTACTGATCCACCTCTGACGGGCGGTGCTTTGCCCGCAGCGTTCATCGATGCAATGGTGGTCTTCGACCGCTTTTCGCGTCCACAAAGCGGGGAAGACTTGGATCCGTCCTCTGCCGATTATCAAGCGATCGGCAAAGCAGTGATCTGGTTCCGGGATCTTCAACAGTGGCTATATCGGGAGCGGCTGGCTGAGATTGAAGAGATGAAGAAGTCGGTGCAAGAGTCGTTCGAGGAAACAAAACGGAAGATCGAGGACTTGCGGAAGGACTAGACCTCTCGTCCGCTTGACGATCCACTTCGATGACGTAAGCCAACAACGGCAGATGGTTGATCAATGGTGAGCCATGCTCGACGAGCGAGCAATTCACCAGAAACGCGATTTTGGGGGCGGGCGGAGGAAACGTGAGGCCGCCGTAATCGATGTCCGCCTAACGGCTCAGAGGTTAACCCGCGCGGCCAGGACCCACGTGCCGAAGCCGACGCGGCGCACGGCGTGCACGCATGTGAGTCGCGCGATGCAGGCCGCGCGCCGCAGTGCAGTTTTTGACTTCACGAGCCGGCTCGGCCGGCGGGCCGAAGCCGGGCCGCGCCGGGTTCTACCTCGAGTTAGCCGGCGATTTTCGACCAGCGATGCTCAACCGGACGCGTAGCTTGAAGACCGCTCGCCAATAACTATATGCGGATATGTGTGGAAGCCGGTCCCCACGACGAATACTGAACATGTGGCTATGCTCTTCGCCATATACACTTGCTGCTATGCCCCAAGTTGGCGCGAAGCGATAGCGCGGAAATATCAACTCCAGTTCATTACCGTTCGAGCGATTGGAACCGTCATATGACGCGGAGAATTGCTTAGGGACGTGGGACGGAAGCGAGCGATCCGGTGTCATCACGTCATAGAAGTATCGTTTTCGGGTCACCTTCCCGTTTTCCACGCGATAACCGACAACCTGCACTTGGTGCGTTAGCGAAGCGCTCGATTTACCATGATTCTCCACTTCGAACTTGAAGAACAAAGAATCGAGTCTTAGCAGTCGTGCCGAAAGCCTCACACGCTCTCGCCAACGGTCGATCCAGTACATGAGCCCGCCTGAACCGGCAGCCATGATCAAAACGAATTGGATGAACTTCTGTGTGCTTTCGGGAATGTTGAACATGTTTTGTCTCGAATCCTAACTGGCTCATCAAAGGGTTGGCGGCGTAGCGCATTCACTACTCCATATTAGGTTCAGATGCGTCGACACGACACGTAAGCTAGACCGTTTTTACGGGAAAATTCGCTGGTCAAGAGCAGGCAAGATCCCGCGCATGAGCGGCGTTCGCAAGCGCAGAGTGCCTGCCGTATTGCGGACGCGCCTGGGCTCTTGGGCTTCCTTCCGACCGCACGACGCCATAGCAGCGTGCATCAGGGACCAGATGTAAGCGCAGCAACCAACGCCCGGCGAATGAACACTCAACGGAGTGGACGATCCTGTAAAAGGCGGTTGAGTCGCGTTGTGCGCGAGCGAATTACTTGAGCAATGACGCGGGTGGCGGTGAAGGGCGCGGCCTGCGAAATTGCATGGTCCGGCTAACGGATCAGACGCTAAGCTGCGCGGCCGAGGCCCACGTGCCGAAGCCGACGCGGCGCTCGGCGTGCACGCATGTGAGTCGCGCGATGCAGGCCGCGCGCCGCCGACCGGTTGTTGACTTCACGAGGCGGCTCGGCCGCCGGACCGAAGCCGGGCCGCGCCAGCTTCTGCGGCGAGTTAGGCGGCGGACACATATGGGTGTACACTAGAAGCGTGAAGCGCCGCGACCTGGAAAAGCGCCTCGGCGAATGTGGCTGGTACTTCCTACGGAGTGGCGGACGACACGACGTGTGGACCGACGGCAGCCGGGAAGAGGCCATTCCTCGGCATCGGGAAGTTAACGAACGACTTGCGCAGGCCATTTTAAGGCGCGCATGTGGGAACTGATATGCGATTCGAAGGCAAAGTCGTACGCGACGGTAAGTTCTGGCTCGCCGAGATTCCGCTGCTGGATGCGATGACTCAAGGCAGAACCCGAAAGGAAGCGCTACAAATGGCGGCTGATTGGCTGGAGACGATGGTAAATCGTACCGGCTTTAAGGCCGAAGTCTACCCTCGTGGGAAAGACGAGTTCGAGATCTCCGGGTCCGACGCAGCGGCAATGACGGCGGTGCTTCTCCGACGGCGGCGCGAAGCCAATGGTGCGTCACTACGAGACGTCGCCTCACGTTTGGGTGCCACATCGCGCAACGCTTACGCGCGGTACGAGCGCGGAGATGCTGTTCCCACCGTCGACAAACTGGACGAGCTTCTGAAGGCCGCTTCACCTGGCGAAGACTTCGTGATTCGGCGCGCTTCCTAGGAGTCGTCAGCGGCCGCGACGGCAGATTCAGCGCTCGGCGTAGCGGAAACGATCGGCGTTCTTCCGGCGCGGCCCGTTTGCATTGGGTTCTGTGGGATGGATCACGCCCTCCCCTATCACGCCCTGTACGCACCACCTCCGATCGTGAAGGACGGCTTGTAGAAACCGGACGCCGTCTTATTTTCCGATGGGCGCAGCGCGTTGCCGTACGCCTTTGGCCGAAAAACGTATGCACCCGCGAAGCAGCAACGTTGTTCGTCGGCCAGTTCGTAGAGACCACTGATCGTGCTGAAACACGTGGGGTGGGAGGGGAATGAACGGACGCCGCACAGTTGGTCCGCCTAACGGCTCAGAGGTTAACCCGCGCGGCCGGGGCCCGCGTGCCGAAGCCGACGCGGCGCACGGCGTGCACGCATGTGAGTCGCGCGATGCAGGCCGCGCGCCGCCGTGCAGTTCTTGACTTCACGAGCCGGCTCGGCCGGCGGACCGAAGCCGGGCCGCGCCGGGTTCTACCTCGAGTTGGGCCGCCAGCTAGACCGGAAGGAATGCACCCTTCTGCAGAGCCTCTAACCCGTACCAATCCAGCTGCCAATCGAAATATGAAACGACATAACGATGGTACCGAAAGTCAACATTCGCGACCGGTAGGTATTGTCGTTGGAACAGCCACTCGATGATTCTTTGGAGATTGTCGCTGGCGTCCAGCGTAGACAAAAAGTGCTCTTCGTTGATGATTGCGGCTAGGGCGTCTTGCGCTCTGAAGGAGCCGATTGCATTCGCAGATACGACGACACCCGCCACATTGGCATATCTTGCGCCGAAAGTTTTGGCCACGACGTCTGAATCCGTCAACGCTTTCAAACGTTTGCCGATTTGCTGCACACCGTGCCAAAGGTCCTTCTCCCTATCGGCGAGCTCGCGAGGCTCGGCGGGCGCGACAAACCATTTGAGTTCGCAGATGAGCACACAGCTCGAACGGTCATCGATCAAAGCGTAATCGATATCTCCGAGAGCGCGACGACCCGCTATATACCCTTGCCAGGAACGCAACCATCCTGGCTTACGTGCCTCCAAACGCTCTCTCATTAGCCCTTCCTTCATGTTCTTGAGGCCGTCATAACTTGCCTTCTCTTCAGGGAGAGTATTAACGAGAGCTAAAAGGTTGCGCTCAGGCGAACCACCCGTCACCAGAGGCGAACTCAACGCGATTTGTGCTTTGGAGACAGGAATGAGGGGTTGCAGCGCTGGATCTGGGTTCTGACTGCCACCATGCCCATAACTAAGCAGCTCAAAGATCCCGTCAACCACGGGCCGCGAGCAACCGGTCACGTCTCTAACCGCGTTACGCAACTCCCTTCGGTTGACCACGAAGAGTTGAGCGGCGTTATGGGAAGTAGCTTGTGCAATCATCTGATTCGCGATTTGCCATGCACCGAGGGTCGCCCGAATAGCGTTACTTACGATTCGATAATCGCCTAGTCGAAACGAGGCGAATTCCCATTCATCGGGTAATTGATGTTTGGGATCGTTTAGTGCTGCGCTCACGTCATATGCTGCCGCCAATACTCGGCGCGTCAGCGGAATAGCGGCCAACGAAAACCCACGGCGAAGGCAATCGCCAATCTCCGCTATCAGGCCATCCATCTTCGGTCCTGGGCTGTCGTGACCCAATTCGACAGAAGGCAAGACCATCAGGTCGTAAGCGTCGTACCGAACATCTTCATCGCTAGGAAGCGTGGTTATGAGGTGGTGATGATCAGCGCGAAGATCCAGGAAGCCGCGTCTGGCAAATGAGTAGGCGGCGACAATGGCGCAGTAGGCGATTGCTTGATTTAGGAGATCATGAGCTTCGGAGATCGCTTCCGCTGCGAACCCGCGTGGTGGCGCCTCCTGCGTGCATGTGGCCACCCATCGCACTGCATGCTTCAAGGCATTCACGACCTGCGTAACACCGATAGAGCGATCCTGCAGATCAAGTTGGACACTATCGGCCGCGATAACCTCTTCCGCGGCAAGCAGCAGATGCGCGACTGCGTCTGGACGACCGCGCTGAAGCAATGCATGCTGTCTGTGTGCGTTATCAACTGCCTCTTCGGCGAAAGACGCCGACTTAGCGAGTGCCATAGGCAGATCTTATCAAGACCGTTTGCCCTAAGCGCACACCCAAGTTCTGAGGCCGGGCGGGTGGCGGAAGCGTGCAGCCATAGACGTCTCTGGTCGGCCCAACGGATCAGACGCTAAGCTGCGCGGCCAGGGCCCACGTGCCGAAGCCGACGCGGCGCTCGGCGTGCACGCATGTGAGTCGCGCGATGCAGGCCGCGCGCCGCCGTCAGTTTTGATTCTAACGAGGCGGCTCGGCCGCCGGACCGAAGCCGGGCCGCGCCAGCTTCTGCGGCGAGTTAGGCGCCCGACTCGCACGTTTCTTTGTCCGAATTTTCAATGTGACCGGATCAACGATCGTAGCATCGCTAAGCACACGTTCGTCGAACCACCGTGTGAGAGTGGCCACCAAGGCTGGATCGCTTACGCGAATGGCCGCTCTGAGATGGGAATCATCTGGCGAAATTGGAAGACCGACAACTGCATGCTCGTAACCGATAGTGATCACGTCGATTGTTCCGTAGACCGGCGCATGAAGGATCGTCATGGACTGTTCCGCATGAGCCCTACTGAAGATGCGTTGTCGTCTCCTGATCGCTCTGCAACGATTTGCAGGCGGATACCCGTTGGTCGCAGGGAAAGACATCACGAGCGTGAATTTTGATAGATGCGGTGCCTCTGAACAGCGCGCCGCCAATGCGGCAAAATAACGCTCGAATGGGGCGTCGCCACGCGCCTCACGTTCACGCAACGTCGATGTAGCCCGCACGTGGATGGGACCGCCTGATGCGTTGAGTAGCTCAGTGATCTCGGAATACATGTCTTCGCGTGACGTCAAAAACATGGCGTCGACTACCGTGACTTTGCGGCGATCTTTGCATGCACGAGCGATCTGGCGGTATGCCTGCTGACGAACTGCAGTTCGCCCGACGCGGCCTCTGTCGATTCCAATCGCCTTCTGAATCTTTGATAACGATTCTTCGGATGACAAGCGAATCCATTGCCTAAAAGCCAGGGGCGGCGTCAACTGCTCCGGCCGAAACGGAGGCACCAGCAGGGGTACAACTGGACGCCCCCTCGCGGCGACAAAGCCTGCTTCAAACGAGACCCAAGTAGACCGTGTGGCAGCGGAAGAGACCAGTACAATCAGCGCGTCCGCCCGCGAAAGAGCAGAGGATATCTTCGGAAACCACTCCGCTCCGGGCGGTATGCTCGCGTAGTCATCGGCGAGGAACACACCGACATTGGGGGCAGCATGACGTAGCCATTGCTCCAGAGCCAACGCGACGCCGAGATCCGCGAATGTGTAACCAATGAAGATCCTGCGTGGTTTCCGCATGCATAACAGGAGAGTCAGCCGGGGCGCTCTTCCCTACCCTCGAAGTGCCACGCGCGACTAATGACGTGCGTGATGGACAGAACCTCGTACCTCTCACCTGGCGTCGCGGAAAACCGGCACGATCGAGATGGAACTGGGCGGGAGGGGGAAACGAGCAATCGCCATCTCGGTGGGCGCGCCTAACGGCGCAGACGCTAAGCTGCGCGGCCAGGGCCCACGTGCCGAAGCCGATGCGGCGCACGGCGTGCACGCATGTGAGTCGCGCGATGCAGGCCGCGCGCCGCCGCCGGGTTTTGATTCTAGCGAGGCGGCTCGGCCGCCGGACCGAAGCCGGGCCGCGGCAGCTTCTGCGGCGAGTTAGGCCGCCGCGAACTCTTCCCCTTGAGTGAGGCACTATACAATGTACTTGCGGCGAGCGAACCACCACCTGAGCCGCGAATGAATGACGATGGTGCGGAAAGGCGTCGCCGGCACAGCGATCTTTACGCCGCGATCGACAAACATTGCCTCTCCCTGCGCGAATTCATATATCGGCCGCACTACCGCGAACGTGGTGGTGTCGCTCCTTCCGACCGCGGTAATCGAAACCGTGAGACCGATGCTTCTGATGTTCTGGAATGTTCCCCGAACTGCTTCATGTGACTGCGGACGATCGGGCCGATAAACATATGTACAGTTTCCAACCGCGCGAATTTGCGCCTCGCTCAACCAAAATACGTTCTGTGGCCAGGATACATTCTTCAGTAGATCGCGAAAGCTAGCCACCGCTTCGTCGAACCGCTGACCGAAATCTCCGTCTTGGCAAAAGGGCAATGAAGGTTCGACGGTGAGGGTTTCACCCGCAAACTGCAATCCCTCGAGGATAGAAGACTCCAATTCGTCGTCGTCCGCCAGAACGAGCGCTACATGAGAGGCCGTACTAGTTCCATCGATGGATTCGACTGATCGAATTGTCGCCGCGATCGAGAGGCCACTGTTGAGTGGGATAAGAAGCGATTCGCCAATTGATACAACACCGCTGACAACATCGCCGTAGGCAACCAGGCCGCGGCCGTTTAGGCGAAACGTTCCGATGACGCGGAATGTACCAGGCACTCTGCCATTTTGCCGCATCACGGTGGCAAACCGAAAATCGTCGTGCCTCACACATCGGGATCTGTGAGGGCAACAGCTTCGTTCGGCAACTAACGCGCGGCCTTGGTGAAGGGATCGTAAGGAAAAGTGTGGCTAGGAATCCACTGGCTGTCGAACGTTGGCTGGCTAAGAGACAACACAGCCGCGGTGGAAGCAGCCGCCATGAGCCGGACTCCGTGGCTCTTGAGGCGTTTCACGACAGACGTCTAGGCGATGCGGCGTGGGCGGAGGAAGCGGACGGTGGTGGAGATCGGCGTCCAACCTCACTACCGATTGCGACGCCGAAGGTTGGTACAGGCGCGGTGTGGGCGGGGGAAACGTGAGGGCTCGAAACGATGGCCGGCCTAACTCCTACTTCGACCCCACCCCCACCCGCCATTGGAGGTCGGCCCATTCGTCGTAGGGGCGGGGGCGGACGTTGTCGGGGGGTGCGGGTAGAGGGGGCGATATGGGGGTGATGCGGTTGGTGATGCGGAGGGCGGTGGTGGCGGCATAGGCGATGAGCCAGGTATTGGTGCCGCGGTCGTATCTACCGCCGAGTAGTTTCAGGGCGTCGGCGAGGCGGGACTCGGTGGGGTCGATGCGGACGTGGACGAGATCCGTCGGCTTGTGCTGGGCGGCGGGCGGGGTCCAGGGCTTTTCGTCCACTATGAGCTCGACCGTCTTGTAGCGGATTCCGAGCTCGTCGTCGTAGCGGTAGCGCACACAGACCAGCTTCGAGCCGTATTGCTCGACCAGGTCGTGCGTGCCGGAGCGGCCGGGCTTGAGGGTCAGACGCGTGCGCAACATGATGCATCCGAGGTTCCCTCGGGTCCGGTGCCACGTCAAGTGTAATTTCGGGTCACATGACGTCGAGCGGGCTGCGCACTCCTTTCGCGCCAATGCGAAGTACGTGTGTGTAAATCATTGTGGTAGTCACGTCGCGATGCCCGAGAAGCTCTTGTACGGTGCGGAT
>Ga0207677_10000200_pt1 | contig 48320 bp, 46 predicted proteins | sample KBSMisM42_FD_184311 | JGI IMG/M metagenome (GOLD analysis project Ga0207677, IMG submission 184311) | Miscanthus rhizosphere microbial communities from Kellogg Biological Station, Michigan, USA - KBS Miscanthus M4-2 (SPAdes) (version 2) | ecosystem: Host-associated > Plants > Roots >...
CCCTTGTCGAGCATCGCCAGCGAGGCCTCGTCGCAGCCGAACATCGGCACGTGGCCGCGCGCCAGCAGCGCCTCGCGGTTGTGGGCGATCAATTCCACCCACTTGTCGGAGCAGGGCACGAGCACGGCCGGCTCGGGCTCGGCGAGCAGCAGGTCCAGCCACTCGCGCTCGGCCTCCTCGCCGCTGCCGCGCGTCTCGACGTGGCGCCGGCAGTAGCGTGAGAGGCGAACGGGGTCCTCGGCGTGGCAGTAGGCGACGACCTCGACGCCGCCCCGCCCGAGGCTGCGACAGACCGGGACCGGGGTCTCGGCACTGCCGAGGACGATCGCCGGCATGCGCGCCGCCGCCGTCACGTCGCCGGCCCCACGGGTTGCGGCTCGCTCGGGGCCGGGCGCAGCTTGCGCAGCTGCTCGACCAGCTCGCGCAGCGCGTCGAAGGCGAAGAGCCGCGCCGCCAACAGCCCGATAGCGCCCCCGGCGGCGGCGCCGAGCAGGAGTTCGGCGAGGCTCGAGCCGTCGAAGGCGAGGGCGACCGCTCCGCCGCCGAGGACGACGCCGGCTGCCGTCACCAGCGCCGGGCGCAGGGCGCCGAGCAGGGTGCGCACGTCGCTGTCGAGGGCGCGCAGGACGAAGCCAATCTGGACGCTGCCAAGGACGACGGTGAAGCCGGCGCGGGCCCAGGCGACGGCGACGATCCCCTCGGGCGCGACGAGCACGATCGTCGCGACCAGGATCGGCAGCTGGATCGCGCCGAGCGCGACCAGGACCCGCTGGCGGCCGAGCGCCTTGAAGACGTCGCCGAGCGGGAAGACGACCGCCGTGATCCCGGCCTTGACCGCGATCGCCGCGGTCACGCCGCCGGCCGAGCTCCACTTCGAGGAGAAGAGCACGACGATCAGCGGTGTGGCGACCACCGCCAGGATCGCGGCGACGGGCAGCGCATAGAGGGCTTGGAAGCGCAGCAGGCGCATCGTAGAGCGAGCGAGGTCGTCGCGGTCCATCGCCCGCTTGCGCGCGAGGGCCGGGAAGGCCACCTCCGAGGTGTTCCAGGCGACCGTTTCGATCGCCAGTTCGGGCACGCGGAAGGCGATCGTGTAGAGGCCGAGGGCGCGCTCGCCGAGGACGCGGCCGACGACGGCGGCGTCGGCGCGGTTGTTGAGCACGGAGAGCACCTCGAGCACGGCCGCGGCGCTGCCGTAGGAGGCCATGCCGCGGACGATCCCGAGGTCGAGCGAGAGCGTCGGGCGCAGCGGCGAGAGGATCCACTGGGCGAGGGTCCAGGCGGCGGAGCCGACCAGCATGCCGATCACCAGCGACCAGGCGCCGAAGCCGGCGACGGCGAGGCCGATCGAGATCGCGGCGCGAACGGCGGCGCGCACGATCTGTGGGATGGTGCGGCGCTTGAAGTCCATCTCGCGCACGAGCAGCGCGTCGTGGATGTTGCCGAGGCCGACGAAGAGGAGGCAGAGGGCGCCGACCCGGAAGAGGTCCTCCTGCCCCTCGACGTTGAAGAACCGCGCGACGAGCGGCGCGCAGAGAACGCCGACGACGGTCAGCCCGACGGCGATGATCAGGTTGAGGGTGAACGCCGACTGGACGCGCGCCGTAACACCTTGCTCCTGCTCGTAGACGACCGTCGCCTTCATCCCAAGGTCGCTGCCAAGTTCGATGAAGCTGAGAAAGACGACAACCGCCGCCACGATGCCGAACTCGTCCGGGGTCAGCAGCCGGGCGAGGACCATCACCGAGACGAAGTTGACCGCCTTGTTGCCGAGCAGGCTGGCGCCCGCCCAGAGCAGGCCGTGGCGCGTCGACTGGCCCCAGCTCGGGGCGCTCACAGGTGTGGAACCGGTTCGCTCATCGCTCAAGTGTCGGCATCCCCCGGCCGAACTGAACCCTACGGTGGCGGCGAAATTTCGACGAGCTATCTTGGGACATCGGATGCAAACCGGGACGCGGACGCAAGCCGAGGCCCACGCACCGGCCGTGCGGGCCGCCGCCGACGCGCTGCATCCCGACGCCGGGCCAGCCTATTGGTTCTGCAAGCGGCTCTTCGACATCGCCTTCTCCGCGACGGCGCTGATCGTGGCCGGCATCCCGATGCTGATCGTCGCGCTCTGGGTAAAGCTCGACGACCGCTCCGGGCCGGTCTTCTTCAGGCAGTCGCGGACCGGCCTGGGAGGACGTAGGTTCAATCTGTTGAAGTACCGCACGATGGTCTCCAACGCCGAGGAGCTCAAGGAGCAGCTGCGCGATCGCAGCGAAGTCCCGTGGCCGGACTTCCGCATGGCCAACGACCCGCGGGTGACCCGGATCGGCCGCTTCCTGCGCAAGACCAGCCTCGACGAGCTGCCCCAGTTCATCAACGTGCTGAAGGGCGACATGTCGATCGTCGGCCCGCGGCCGACCAGCTTTGAGGCAAGCACCTACGACATCTGGCAGACCGGCCGGCTCGACTTCCGGCCCGGGATCACCGGGCCCTGGCAGGTGCGGGGCCGCGACTCGATGGACTTCGAGGAACGCTGCCGGCTGGAGATCGGCTTCTTTCGCCACCCCTCGTTCTGGCGTGAGATCGGCCTCGTCTTCGCGACGGCCCGCGCGGTCTTCAAGAGGACGGGCGTCGCGTGAACGAGCGCAAGATAAGACTCACGGCGCTCATCACCGGCCTGCTGGTGCTGGTGATCGGCATCGTTTTCACGGCGACCCGCGGCCGCGACTACGAAAGCGTCGCCACCGTGGTCCTCTCGCCGACGGTGACGGAAACCGGCGAGATCACGACGCTGCTCGAATCGTTCGAACGCTCGGGCACGCAGGGGACATACGTCGAGTTGATGGCCTCCGACGATACGACCGCGAAGGCGCGGGCCAGCGGCGTCTCGATCACGGTCCGCGCCGTTCCCGACACGCGAGCGATCAGGATCGTCGCGACGGGTGAAGAAGAGGACGTCGTCCCTGCCTTGAACTCGGTCATCGCCGCGACCAAGGCGCGCCAGTCTTCTCTCGACGACCTCTTCGCCCTGCAGATCCTCGAGAAGCCTTCGGAACCGTCTCTCGCCGGCCCCAGCACGGGAATCCTGGTGCTCGCCACCGTGCTGCTCGCGATCTTCGCCGCGATCGGCGTCGCCGTGATCCTGCGTCGCGTCGGGCCGGGCCGCCCGATCCAGAGCAGCCTGTTTCGAGCCGAGCCGACGCCGTCTGAGAAGTGAGCGCCTCGGGCCGGCCGCCCGGAGCGCTGGGGGCCGACCGCGACCCCGCTCTCAGCGCCGCCTCCGACGCGCTGGTCGCCCTCGGCGCGATCGTGGTCGGGACCCTTGGCGCCCTGATCGCCCTCGGGCTCGTCTTCCGCGAACCGACCCTGCTTCCCCTCCTGCTCCTCGCCGCCGCCTTCGCCGCCTTTCTCGTCTGGCAGCCGCGCTGGATCGTGCCGGGATTCGTCGGCCTCACCTGGGCGGCGCTGCCCGGCCACGTCTTCGGCGGTCTCCCGTCGCCGGTCGAAGTGGGCGGCCTGCTGCTGCTCGCCTTCGCCGCCTGGCGCGCGCTGGAGCGGCCGCGGCTGGCGGCGAACATCCTGCTGATCATGGGACTGCTCGCGGTGCCGCTGGTCGTCTCGGCGGCGCTCAGCCCGGAGGGCTCGAGCCTGCCCGTCTCCGACCTGCGCGAGCTGCTCTTCCTCTTCATCGTCGGCCTCTGCGTCTACGGCGCGGGCAATGCCGAGCGGGTGGTGACTGCGCTCGTCGTCACCGGCCTGATCCTCGGCGTCGGCGGCATCTGCTCGATCCTGATCGGGCCCAGCGGGCTCTTCCCGGTCATCACCGACGTCGCCACCGCGATCGAACCGGAAGCGCCGCGCGCCGGCGGCCCCTTCGGCGAGCCGAACTTCTTCGCCCTCTCGATGGCGGCATTGACCCCGCTCGCCCTCTTCGTCGCCTCGCGCGGCGGCTGGAGGCGCTGGCTCGGCCTCGCCACCCTGATCGCGATCGCCGGCGCGATCTTCGCCGCCGGTTCGCGCGGCGGGGCGATCGCGATGCTCTTCGCCCTGGTCGCGTTTGGCGCGACGACCAAGAGCCGCCAGCTGCGGCTCGCCGCGGTGGCGACGGTCGTCGCCGCCCTCCTCGTGCTCCCGTTCTTCGCCAGCCAGGCGGAAAGCTCTTCCAACCGGACGACGAGCGGTCGTCAGACCGAGAACCTGATCGCCCTGGCGATGTTCGGCGACTACCCGGTCACCGGCGTTGGGCCCCACCGCTACACCGAGTTCTACCGCGACTACAGCCGCAACATCGGCGAGGATCCGCGCTCGACGCGCGAGCCGCACAGCCTTTATCTCGAAATCGTCGCCGAGCAGGGGATCGTCGGCCTCCTCGCCTGGGCACTAGCGGCCCTCGTCGTCCTCTCCTACGTGCTTTCGCGTGGAATCTGGCGAACCGTGCTGGGGCGGGCCGTGATGCTCTCGATCGCGACCTACATGGTCGGCAGCCTCTTCCTGCACGGCAGCCAGCTGCGCCTGCTCTTCATGCTCGTCGGCCTCGCCATGGCCTACGCCACCGACCTTGCCGCCGGCACGGCCGAGGAGCGCCCGGCGGAGATGGCGTGAGCGCGCTCGTCGGGCTCTTCTGGGCCTCGATCGCGGGCGCGGGCTGGATCCTCGTCGGCTACCCGCTGGCGCTGCGGGCTCTGCCGCCGCGACCGTGGCGCCGTGCCGAGAGCGAGCCGCCGACGGTCTCGATCGTCGTCCCCGGATACCGTGAGCGCGAGACCCTGCCGGCCAAGCTGCGAGCGCTGGCGGAACTCGACTACCCGCCCGAGCTGATCGAGGTACTGGTGCCGATCGACGGCGACCGCGAGCTGGCCCGGCTGGCGCAGGAGGCCTGGCCGGCGGCGACGGTCCTCTTCTCCGACGAGCGCGGTGGCAAGGCGGCCGGCCTCAACCGGGCGATCGAGCGGGCGACGGGGGAGGTCGTGGTGATGACCGACGCCAACAACCTGCTCGAGCCGGGCTCGCTGCGCGCCGCCGCCCGCCACTTCGCCGACCCGTCGATCTGGGGGGTGGGGGGGCGCCGCGGGGAGACCGGCAGCGCCTACGACCGCTATGAGGACATGATCCGCGTCGCCGAGAGCCGCAGCGGCAGCGTCGCCGCGATGTCGGGGGAGTTCATGGCCGTGCGCCGCGAGCGGTTGCCCCGCTTCCCGGCCGGCATCGTCAACGACGACTTCTGGCTGCTCTGCACGCTGGTGCGGGCCGGCGGGCGCGTGGTCTACGAGCCGCTCGCGGCCTCCGAGGAGCCGCCGCCCTCGGCGCGGGGAGAGGTCGCGCGTCGCTCGCGGATGGGCGCCGGGCGCGTGATGGCCGCCGGCGAGCTGCGCGGTCTGCCGGCCGGCTTCGCGATGCGGATCGTCTCCCACAAGCTCGGGCGGCTGGCCCTGCCCTTCCTGCTGCTCGGCTGCCTGCTGGCCTCCCTCGGCCTCGCCGGCCGGTCCTTCTACCGGGCCGCGGCGGCCGTCCAGCTCGGCGCCTACGGCGCCGGCGCCCTGGCGGCGGCCGGCGTCGCCCCGCCCGGCCGCCTCGGCAAGCTCTGTCGCGGCCTCGGCCAGTTCACGCTCGGCAACGCGGCGGTCGCCGTCGGCGTCGTCCGCGGCCTGCGCCGGCGGCAGTCGGTCGTCTGGGACGAGGTCGAATAGGGATGTGCGGCATCGCCGGCAAGATCACCGGCGGCGAGCCGGTGCCGCCGGAGCTGATCGGGCGCATGTGCGACGCGATCCGCCATCGCGGGCCCGACGGCGAGGGGATCCACGTCGAGGGGCCGGTGGCGCTCGGCATGCGCCGCCTGGCGATCATCGACCTGGTGACCGGCGACCAGCCGCTGGTCTCCGAGGACGGGCAGGTGGTCGCGGTCTTCAACGGCGAGATCTACAACCACCTCGAGCTGCGCGCGGACCTGGAGCGGCGCGGCCACAGCTTCCGCGGCCACAGCGACGGCGAGACGATCGTCCACCTCTACGAGGAGCACGGCCCCGAGTGCGTCACCCACCTCGCCGGCATGTTCGCCTTCGCGCTCTGGGACGCGCGCGAGCGGCGCCTGCTGCTGGCCCGCGACCGGGTCGGCAAGAAGCCGCTCTTCTACGCCCGCGCCGGCGACGCCCTGCTCTTCGCCTCCGAGCCGCGCTCGATCCTGCTCGACCCCGCGGTGCCGCGCGACCTCGACCATCACGCGCTCGACGCCTTCCTCGTCAACCAGTACGTGCCCCACGGCCTCTGCGCCTTCCGCGCGCTCGCCAAGCTGCCGCCGGCGACGCGGCTGCTCTGGCGCCCCGGCGAGGAGCCGCGGCTGGAGCGCTACTGGTCGCTGCAGTACGAGCTCAAGGACGGGATGCCCGTTGCCGAGGCCGAAGAGCGCCTGCGCGAGGCGATCCTCGAGGCGACCCGGGCGCGGCTGATGAGCGACGTGCCGCTGGGGGCCTTCCTCTCCGGCGGCGTCGACTCGAGCGTCGTCGTCGCGGCGATGGCGATGACGTCGACCGAGCCGGTGCGCACCTTCTCGGTCGCCTTCCCCGGCACCGAGGTCGACGAGTCCCCTCACGCCCGCGCCGTCGCCGAGCGCTACGGCACCGAGCACACCGAGCTCGCGGTCGGGCCGCCGAGCGCGGCGCTGCTGCCGCGCATCGCCTGGCACTTCGGCGAGCCCTTCGCCGACCCGGCGGCGCTGCCCACTTTCCAGCTCTCCGAGCTGACCCGCCGCCACGTCACCGTCGCCCTCAACGGCGACGGGGGGGACGAGTCTTTCGCCGGCTACCGGCGCTACTGGCAGCTCGCCCGCACGCGCCCGGCCGACGCCCTGCCGGCGGCGGTCCGGCGGGGACTGGCACGCGCCGCCGCCGGCCTCGCCGGCGGGACCGAGGGCCGCTCGCCGCTGCCGCGCGCGGCGCGCCTCGCCGCCCGTTTGGCGATGCCGCCGGCGCACCGCTACGCCGACCTCTTCCGCTACTTCCGCGACGCCGACCGCGCCCGCCTCTACACGCTCGAGTTCCGCGCCAGCCTGGGCGAGGCCGATCCCCTGCGCCACGTCGAGCGAGCCTGGGAGGACCGCGCCGGCCTCGCCGCCGCCGACCGCCTGATGGCCGTCGACCTCGACACCTACCTCGCCGACGACCTGCTCGCCAAGGTCGACGTGACCAGCATGGCCAACTCGCTCGAGGTGCGCTCGCCGCTGCTCGACCACCGCCTGATGGAGCTGGCGGCGACGATGCCGGTGCGCCGCAAGCTGCGTGGCACCGAGGGCAAGGTCCTGCTGCGCGACGCGGTCCACGAGTGGCTGCCCGACGGCATCCTCGACCGCCCCAAGCAGGGCTTCGCCGTCCCCTTGGACGGCTGGCTGCGCGAGGAGATGCGCTCCCTGCCGGAGGAGGTCCTGCTCGACCCCGCCGCCACCGACCGCGGCGTCTTCCGCCCCGACGCGGTCCGCGACCTGATCGGCGAGCACCGCGAAGGCCGCGACCGCGCCGACCAGCTCTGGGCGATGGTCAACCTAGAGCTCTGGTTCCGCACCTGCGTCGACCGCGTGGTTGAGAGCCCCGACGAGCTGCCGACGCTGGCCTAGCTAGAGGATTGGCAGGGTGGGCAGTAGCCTGCTTCCTAACGTGGTCAGCTCTTCCCCTTCTTTTTCTTTGATCCTTTCTTCCCCTTCACTCGCTTGCCCACTGACGAGCCGAAGACAAGCACTACGGCGGTCGAGTCGGCTAGTTCGCTTGGGTCGGTCTCACCGTCTTTGACCCGCTGGTTCGTTTCGATCTCAAGCTCGCGGTACTTCTTGAAGAACTCAGCAGAAAGTTCCTCTGCTCTTTCCCGAGCCTTGGGGTCGAGCTTCCGGGGATCACGGCCGACGACGCATCGGGGCGGTCATCGAATCTCCCTGTCTCGAGGGAGTGCCCAATGTCTTCCTCAATGTCGCCTAGAACCTCGCCAAAGATGCGTCGCTGAGCCGACCTCGGAAGCAGCTTTAGCGTCCAAGATGGGATCAATACGTCGTTCGTGGCCTTGTAGTAATGCTCGACCGCCCCGCGCCGTGGCTCGGTCTTGACCATCTCGATGCAGTTGAAGTCCTTAAGGACTTTGATGTGGTAGCTGACCTGGCTTAGACCTTCATCCAACTCTTTCGAGAGTTCGTTCGGACTCGCCATACGGTCGTTCAGGATCGTGAGCAGCTGTATGCGCAGCGGATGGGCGAGCGCTCTGATGAGGTCCTGATCGACTAGCTGACCCGCTGTTTCTCGCCATTCCTTGGCTTTCTTGGGCGTGCTCGGTTGAGCTTTTTTAGCGCGAGGCCCTTTGCTCGCCCGCCCCCTCTTTTTCGCCGCCATAGCCGCTCCTTTCGGTTGTTGGTACTGAAACGTTCCTAAATCGATCCTATGCGTCCAAAGTGATCGGAAAAGTACATCGAAAGCCACTCTGGACGTGCAGAGCGCTATAGTTATTTATGATTACTCAAAATAATTTGAGTATTTGGAAGGGGGGAAACAACAATGACGATCAAGCCATGCCCGGCCACAGTGCCGCTGCTTTCGCTCATCAAGACGCGCTAAAGACGATAAGGAGAGGGCCGGGCTCGCAGGGGCCAGCCCCGCGCTCCCTGACCCGGGAAAACATTGGGAGTACGGAATTTCCGTACAGCGATGTACGGAATGACCGGACAGTCTTCGGAATTGAGACTCAGGAAATGGCGTCCGCGACGCCGAGCAGCGACTGTGCGTAGCTGTCAGGGGAGAAGGTGGTGCGGGCGGCATCGGCGGCGGCAGCCGTCATTTGTGAGACCGCGTCGGCGTTGGTTGGGTCGAGCACCCAGCGAAGAGCGTTGGCGAGGGCGTTGGCGTCTCCAGGCGGGACGACGAGGCCGGTGTGGCCGTCCTCTACGTACTCTCGGACGCCGGGGCTGTCGGTGACGATCGTCGGCTTGCCGAGGGCCATCGCGTTGAGGTAGGTCTGCTGACCGGCGGTGCGGTCGTCGCGGTCGGCGAGCGGGACGACGACGACGCTGGCGTCGCGCAGCAGCTCGAAGAAGCGCTCGTAGGGGACGGGGCCGGCGCTGACGTTGGCGGGCAGCGGCCCGTCGAGGAGTTCCGTGGCCAGGGTGACAGGCGCGTCGATCTCCGCGGCCGCGGCGACCAGGGGGCCGTAGTCGCGCAGGGAGTTGCCGCCGGCGAAGACGCCGCCGCCGGTCGAGGTCGACGCCGCCAAGTCGACGTCGCTCAACGTGTGGCAGTAGGGCGTGACGAAGACGCGCTCGGGGTCGACGCCCCAGGTCTCGGCGAAGCGCTGCCGCTCCCACTCGGTAAGCACGCAGTAGGCGATCCGCGGCCCGTCGAGGGCGCGCAGGCCGAGCCGGGTCGTCAGGCGATCGAGGCGCGACCCGCCCAGCTTCCACTGGCACTCGCCGATCACGATCGGGGTCCGCCTCGTGGCTGGCCGGTGCCGGATCGCGATCGCCGCGAGCAGGTCGCTGTAGAGGTCCGAGGGTCCAACCGACCCGTCGAGGATCAGCGCTCGCCGTCCCCCGGCGCCGCGGACGAGGCGACTGAGAAGCGCCCCGCGCGACATCGCGCCGCGGTCGAGCATCTCGCAGCGCGCGGTCCAGGCCTCACGGCCGGGCAGGTACCAGGTGGTGAGGAACTCGCGGCGCGGCTCGCTGGGCACGGTCGAAGGCTATTGCCGCTCAGCGGATGACTTCGAACCAGGCGGACACCGGAAGGTCGCCGCGGACCGACGGGTCCGGCGCGGCTTCCAGCAGGTAGCGACCGCGCGGCAGCAGGCGGTGATGAGGCCCTACCGGCAGGCGGAGGACGTCGCGCCCCGCCGGTAGCCACCTGACGAAGTGGACGCGTCCCGGCAGCCGTATCGAGACCTCGCCGGCCGTCGAGAGGCGGATGACGATCTTGGGTCGGGGGTGCCGGTCCTCCACCTGCACTCGGCGCGGGCGTACCGTCAGGGACGCGATCAACGGCGGGCGCGGGGCGATCGCTCTGGAAAGGACGAGGGTGGCTTCCGGGTGGGTGCCATGCGGGTCCGTCCCTGGTGCCGGAGGACCTTCCGGTTCTGGCCGCGGTTCGGGTTCTGGTTCCGGTTCGGGTTCGCCTTCTGGTTCCGGTTCCGGTTCGCCTTCGGGTTCTGGTTCCGGTTCGCCTTCGGGTTCTGGTTCCGGTTCTTCCCGTTCGACCGCGACGCACGGCGCCGCCGCGCTGACATCGAGCGCTTCGTGGGCCGCGGTCGGCACGTAGTCGAAGGACTTCGTGCCGCCGGCGGCGACGTAGATCGTCTGGCCGACCGTCGCGGCCTGGATGCCGTGTCGTGGAATGGCGAGTGGCGGCAATTCGCGCCATTCGCCGCTGACGGTGTCGTATGACTCGGTGGCTCCCGTCACCGTTCCCGAGCCGCCGGTCGTGCGCTCTCCTCCGATCGCGTAGACACAGGCGCCGACCGCGGCAACGCCGAGCCCGCCGCGTGGCGTCGGGATCGAGGTGACGGCCGGCTTCCAGGTGGCGCTCGCCAGGTCGGCGTCGTCGGCGGGCAGCTCGAGCTCGTCGACGGGCGCGACGTCTTCGATCTCGATCCCGCTGCCCTCGAAGGTGCGTCGTCCGCCGATCGCGTAGAGCTCGTCGCCGACGACCACGGCCTGGAAGTGGTCGCGCGGACGCGGCATGTCGGCGAGGCGGGTCCATTCGTCGGTCCGCGGGTCGTAGGCGTCGACCCGCGCCACCGATCCTTCCGGCCCCAGTCCGCCCGCGTAGATCAGCTTGCCGTGCCAGGCGGCGACGCCACCGGCGGCCCGGGGACTGGGCATGTCGGCGCCCGACGCAAAGGCGTCGGTAACAGGGTCGTAGGTCGCTACCTCGCCGCTGACCGGGAACGGGTATTCCCACTTGGTGAGGCCGCCCGCGTAGATCAGCTTGCCGTCGACGGCGGTAGCGCCGACGTGGTCGAGGTCGGCGAAACCCGCGGGCAGCGACGCGACCTTGGTCCAGGTGTCGCTGGTCGGGTCGTAGCGGTCCTGCTCGACGGAGTTTCCGGCCGCCAGGTAGACCTGGTCGTCGAGCGCCGCGTAGGTGACCTCCTGGCGCGGCCGCGGCGCGGCCGCCAGCGGTCTCCAGGGAGGTTCGGCTCCGAAGGCGAGCGAGGCGGAGATCGCAGCGGCGACGAGAGTCGCGGCGACGGCCCCTCGCCTGAGTGTCTTCGGCGCCTTCGTCAAGTCAATCCCGCTCGGTTGCCATGCACGTGCCGTGAGTCATCTACCCGTGGTAGCCGACAAATTCACGGCACGCCCTTGCCGAGCGTAATGGCTCAGCCGACGGCCTGGGCGGCGCCGATCGCGACCGAGTCCCAGGCGGCGGAGATCGTCGCGGAGCGGGAGAAGCGGCCGGGGGTAGCGGGGCGCGCGGCGACTTCCAGCGGCGCTGCCGGTTCGGGGCCGGCGCTCGCCTGGTCGAACCAGAGGTCGAGCGGCTTGCGCTGGGCGTCTTCGGCGATCGCGACGATCCCGTAGCGGATGCGCTGGATCGGGCGGCCGTAGGTGTTCGGCTTGCTCGAGCGACCGACTAGGTTGCCGTCGAGGTAGAGCTCGCTGAGCGCTCCGGCCCCATCGGACAGATGCTCGTGAACCTCGAGCGTGAACCAGCGACCTTCCGGCAGGTCGAAGGGGCCGACCAGGGTGTCGTTGGGTCGACCAGCGCCGAAGCGCAGCAGGCGCGCGTGGTGGTCGGAGCCGTAGATCGAGACGCCGCCCCAGTCGGTGTCGTCCGGGTGCGAAACCCAGTTGTCCCAGCGGAGGAGATCGACCTGTCCCTGGATCTTGGAGATGAAGCCCGGCGGCAGGTAGTAGGCGGCGCCGAACCAGACGTCTTCGCCGTCCTGCCAGTTGACGTTCCAGATCCCGCGCGAGTAGCCGTTTTCGCCGCCGCCGTCGTAAGCGGCGAAGGCGGACGTCGTACCGTCGTAGGCGCGGTCGGTGGAGATCGCCAGCGTGCCGGACTCGACGTTGGTCTGCGAGAAGTCGGCAAAGCCGCCCGCGAGCGTCGTCGCGAGGGGGGAAACGTCGGCGCTCGCCGTCGCCGGGATCGTGCCCGGCGCCGCGACGAGTGCCGCGAGAGAGAGGATGAGGGCGGTGAGGCGTCTGTGCGGGTGTGTCGAGCGCATCTCACACCCCGCATCGACGAAGCCGCGCTCGGCCTCAGCCTTGTCAACTGACCTGGACGAATGATCGAGTCGGCACCCAGGGCTGGGCGTGGGCTTGCGGAAGCCCCACGTACGCGGGCTTCCGTGCCTAGGTTGTGGGCTTGCCGTCAGCCGAGACAGGAGCGCCGGGCGCCGGTCCGGTGGGGGCCGCGGTACCCGCCGCGGTGGCAGCGGGCCGAGTGGCGACGGCCTGACTTGGAGCGGATCAGCGCCAGCCGGGTCGCGCGGCGGTGACCGTGCTTCTTGATCGTGGTTTCTTCGGCCGGAAGAGGGGTCGATTCGGCTTCGGGCGAGGTTTCGGGAGCCGGCGCGGGGGTGGAAGTGGGTTCCGGGGCCGGAGTCGGTTCCGGAGTCGGAGTGGGTTCGGGGCTCGGTGTGGGCGTCGGTTCCGGGGCCGGCTGGGTCGTGCCGCCGAAGTGACTCGCGGTGCCGGCGAAGGCGTCGTCGAAGCTGAGTTCGAGCGGCTTCTTCTGCGCGCCGGCGGCGATCGCGACGATCCCGTAGCGGACCCGCGTGGCGGCCCGGCCGTAGGTGTTGGCGGCTGTGCTCTCGCCGACCAGCTTGCCGTCGAGGTAGAGCTCGCTGAGGGCGCTGCCGCTGGTCGCCGACCGACGCTGATGGACCTCGAGCGTGAACCAGCGGCCCTCCGGCAGGTCGAAGGGGCCAACCAGGGTGTCGTTGGGCCGGCCGGCGCCGAAGCGCAACAGGCGGGCGCGGTGGTCGGAGCCGTAGATCGAGACGCCGCCCCAGTCGGTGTCGGTCGGATTGGTCGACCAGTTGTCCCAGCGGACGAGGTCGACCTGGCCCTGGATGCTGGCGATGAAGCCGGTGGGCAGGTAGTAGGCGCCGCCGAACCAGACGTCGTCGCCGTCATTCCATTCGACGTTCCAGATCCCGCGCGAGTAGCCGTTTTCGCCGCTGCCGTCGTACGTGGCGCGAGCGGCGTAGCTGCCGTTGAAGACACGTGAGGAGTCCATGGTCAGGGTGCCGCGGAGGACGTTCGTCTGCGAGAAGGAGGAGAAGCCGCCGCCGTCCAGCGTCGCGCTGAGGGAGGTGACGGAGGCGCCGGCGGCCGGGGCCGTGAGGAGCGCCAGCGCCGCGACGAGAGCGAGGCAGGCGACGGTGCGAAGGGATCCGGGCCTGGTCTTTTTTGCACCGAACATGTTTCGCATGTCGGCTCGACCGCCGTGACGAAAAGCAACGGCGCCCTTTCTGGACGGATCGCCTAGGTCCAGGTACGAGGCTTCGCAACTAGACTTCGCCGCCAGTGGCGAGCGGCGCTCCGAGAGTCCTCCACGTCATCGACTCCCTGCGACTCGGCGGCGCCGAGGCCCTGCTGGCCGCCCTGGTCCGCGAGCTGCGTCGCGCGGGCCGGTCCTGGAACGCGGTCTGCGCGCCGCATGCCGAGGACGCCGATCCGGGCCTGGTCGAGCGAGTGCGCGAGCACGCCGACGAGCTGCGCTGGCTGCCCTCGGGGCCGCTGTACGACCCGCGGCTCTACCTCGCTCTGGGCCGCGCCGTGCGCGACGCCCATGCCGACGTCGTCCATTCCCACCTCTCGACGGCGAACGTCGCCTCGCGGGCGGTGGCCGTGCCGATGCGCCGGCCGCACGTGACGACTCTGCACACGGTCCCGGGACCGACCGCCGAGGACAGTCGCCCGCGCGCCCTCGCCGACGGCTGGTCGTCCTGGCTCTCGCGCCGAATAGTCGCCCCCTCGGCGGAGGTCGCGGACGCCTACCGGGCCGCCTTCCGGCTGCCGGCCTCGCGCATGCGCGTGATCCCCAACGTGCCCGCCGCCGAGCCGCCGGCGAATGGCTTCGATCGCGAGGCGCTGCGTCGCGAGGTGGGCGGCGAGGGGGTCGAGCTGCTCGTCCTCGCCATCGCCAGGCTGCAGCCGGAGAAGGGCATCGACGACCTCGTCGCCGCCGCGGCGCGGCTGCGCTCGAGCCTCTCTGGCCTGCGAGTGGCCGTGGCCGGCTCCGGTCCCGAGGAGGGCGCTCTGCGGGCGCGGATCGAGAGCGCGGGGTTGAGCGAGTCGTTCGCGCTGCTCGGCAGCCGCTCGGACGTCGGCGCGCTGCTGGCCGCGGCGGACGCCTTCTGCTTGCCGTCGCGGCACGAGGGCCTGCCGCTCAGCCTGCTCGAGGCGATGCAGGCAGGTCTTCCCTGCGTCGCGACCAGGGTCGGCGGGGTCCCGGGCGTGATCGCCGACGGCATCGACGGGCTGCTCGTCGAGCCGTCTGACCCCGAGGCCCTCGCCGCGGCCCTGGGCAGGGTGCTGCGCGACGGGGACGCCAGGCGGGAGATGGGCGCCAAGGCCCGCGATCTGGTCGGCGAGCGCTACGCGGCGAGCGCCGCGGCCGCCGCTTACGCCGACCTCTACGACGAGCTCATGGGATCTAGACCGGGGACGGTCGGGGAGTCCGGTGGCTCGGGATAGCCGGGTCGCGGCGCTCGGCGAGCTCGCGCTCGACGGGGCCGGCCTGCTCGCGGCGGTCCCGCTCTGGCTCTGGTGGGCCTCGTGGAAGGGCGGGTATCCGCCATCCGTTTTCCTGGCCGGGATCGGCTACCTGGCGCTCGCCGCCATCGCCCTTCAGATGTTCGCGCCACGCCCGCCCTTGCGACGAGCGGCTGCCTGGGCTCTGGCCGCCCTGACCGCGTTCGGCGTCTGGACCGTCCTCTCGCTCGCATGGGCGCCCGACGGGGGCGCGGCCGAGGTGACCGCTTCTCGCCAGCTGCTCCTCCTCGGCTCCTTCGCCCTGCCGTTGGTCTGGCCGCCGACGGCCAGAGCGCTCACGGCGGGCCTTGCCGCGGCACCGCTGGTCGCCCTTTGCGGTGCGCTCACCGCGCTTGGCGGGGTGCTGGCCGACCCCGGCTCGCTCGTCGACGGTCGTCTGGCCGGCCCGACCGGCTATCCGAACGCGAGCGCCGCGCTGCTTGTCGCCGGCGCGCTTCCCGCGCTGGTTCTGGGGTCGCGGCGTGAGCTGGCGGTGCCCGCGCGAGCCGCGGCGCTCGCCGCGGCCGGCGCCCTGCTCGGTGCCCTGGTCCTCACCCAGAGCCGCGGCGGCCTCGCCGTCTTCGCGATCGTCTTCGCCCTCGCCCTGCTGGTCCTGCCCGGCCGGCTGCGCCTGCTGATCCCGACCGGGATCGTCGTGCTCGTGGTCTGCGCCGCGCTCGCCCCGCTGCTCGCGGTGCATTCGACGGCGGTCGAAGGAGGCGACGTCGAAGCGGCGCTGCGCGAGGCGGTGGCGGCGCTCCTCACCTGCGTCGCCGTGCTCGCCGCGATCGCCGCGGCCTACGTCACGCTCGACGCTCGCGTCGAGATCGCGCCGAGGACGGTTCGCCGCGCTTCGCGGGGCGTGGCGGCGCTCGCGATCGGCTTCGTACTGCTCGGCGCGGTGGGCTTGGCAGCGTCGGGCGCCGACGTCGGCGGCTGGCTCTCGGACCGGGTCGAAGACTTCAAAACGCCCGACTACGACAGGCTCGAATCGGAATCGAGCAGGTTCACCGGCGGCCTCGGGTCCAACCGCTACGACTACTGGCGGGTCTCGGCGGAGATCTTCGCCGACGAGCCGCTAGGCGGATCGGGGGCGGGTAACTTCATCGCGCCGTACCTGGAGCGCCGCCGCGGCGAGAAGTCGACGATCTACGCGCACAGCGTCTGGCTCGAAGCGCTGGCGACCCTTGGCGCGCCGGGATTCCTCCTGCTCGTTGCCTTCGTCGCCGCGCTCTGCCTGGCCCTCGGCTCGGTGGGACGGCGCGCGGGCCCGGCGCGCTGGATCGTCGTCGGCGCCTCGCTGCCGCTGGCGGTCGCCCTGGTCCAGGGCTCGGTCGACTGGATCGGGGCGTTTCCCGTGGTCACGGCCCCTGCCCTCGCCCTCGCGGGCGGGGCCGCCGCTCTTCGCGCCGGCGGCGAGGCCCACGCGGAGGGGGGGCGACGGGCGGTGCCAATCGCCACGATCGCCGTTCTCTGCATTGCAGCCGTTCTTGCATTGCCGTTGCTCGCCGCGGCCCGGCTTGCCGACCGCGGCTTCTCGAACTGGCGGGCGAACCCGGCGAGGGCGATCGACGACCTCGAACGCGCGGCCGAGCTCGACCCTCTCTCGGCGACGCCCGACGTTCGGCTCGGCGTGGTCGCGGTCGAGCTCGAACGCCCCGTCCTCGCCCGCCATGCCTTCGAATCGGCCTTGGAGCGCGATTCCTCGGCCTGGTATCCGGAATTCCAGTTGGGCTTGCTCGCGGCGCCGCATTCGCGCCCGACCGCCCTCCGCCGCCTGCGCGTGGCGCGCGAACGCAATCCCCGCGAAGCCGAGGCGAGGCGGGCGCTGCGCGCCGTCCTACACGGCGGTTCCCTGAATCCGAAGAGGGCGCAGCGCCTGGTCCTTGCAAGTGGCGAATAGCGCAAAAGGCCTTCATCTATTTGTCCAACTCGTTAACATGCCCATTTCCGGCCGTCTTCTGGCCTATACTGGCTTTCTATTCCGTATTCCAATCCCTATAGCCGGAGGCTGTATCCAGTGAGGAAATTCGTACTGATAGCGATGATGGTCGTGGCTTTGGCGGTTCCCGCCTCGGCTTTCGCGAGCAACGGATACACCAACGTTGCCGGGGTGAACGAAGGGGGCGGCTCCAACGGCACCACAAGCGGTACCCCCGCGGCCGTTGCCAGCGCCGGCGAACCCAGCAGCACGGGCGTTCTGCCCTTCACCGGTCTCGAGCTGGCTCTGATGCTCGGTGCGGGAGTCGTGCTTCTCGGCACGGGTGTCGCGCTGCGTCGCACGCGTACCTCGCGCTAAGCCGAGTAAGCCGTCCAATCGATCGGAGCCTCGCGTAGGCGGAGGGTCTCAGCTTCCGCGTAGGAAGCGTGCGACCCGGTCCGCCTCGGCCTCGATCGTGTGATCCTCGGCGATCGCGTGCCCGGCCGAGAGCAGCCGGGCACGCAGCTCGCTCGAGGAGGCGACTTGGCGCACCGCCGCGGCGGCCGCGTCGGGATCTCCGGGCGGGATCAGGAGGGCTCCGTCCCCCGCGGCCTCGGCGACGCCGCCGACCGCGGTCGCGACGACCGGCAGGGCAGCGGCGAAGGACTCGAGCAGCACCTGGGGCACGCCCTCGGTCCAGGAGACGTGGAGGAAGAGGTCGCTCTCGCGATAGAGGCGCATCAGCTCCTCGCCCATCGGCACGTGGCCGAGGAGCTCGGCACGGGACCGCAAGCCGCGTTCGGCGATTCGGCTTGCCAGCTCGGCTTCCAGGGGCCCGTCGCCGCAGACGACCAGCTCGAAGCGAGGCTCGAGGCGCTCGAGCACGTCGGCGAGCATCAACGGGTTCTTCTCGGCGTCGAGCCGGCCAACGCTGAGCATTCGCACCTGCCCCTCGTAACCGCGCGAGGCACGGCTCTCGACCGGATCGATCTCGGCTGCCGAGATCAGCGAGACGTAGATCTGCAGCAGCTCCCGCGCGGCGCCGTATTTGCGCGCCAGGTCCGGGCCGACGACGACCGCGGGGTGGCGGCGGGCGAGCCGCCGGTAAGCCAGGTCGAGGGTCTCGGCGACGAGCTTCAGGTCGGGCCTGCGCGGGTGGCGGTTGCCGACGTAGCGGGGCAGGTCCTGGCGCACGCCGAGCACGACCCGCTTGCCGCGGCGGGCCGCCATGCGGGCGAAGAGCAGGGCGAAGGGGTGGGGGCCGAGCAGCCAGACGACGTCGACCCGCTCGAGCAGCTCGGCGAAGCGGGCGGCCGACTCGCGCGCGGCGCGGATCACGGACAGCGGCCGGGCAGCGCTGCCGTAGTGCGGTAGGGGCGCGAAGCGGGCCGGCGGCGGTAGGCGGTAGTGCGAGCTCGACGGCTGGGGGCTGAGGCGCGCGGTGACGGTCAGCTCGTCGAAGCGCTCGGCCAGCTTGCCGAGGAAGAGGACGAAGGAGCGGGCGGCGAAGATCTCCTCGCCCTCGCGCCAGAAGGCCTGATCGAGATAGACGGCGGCGCGCAAGCTACGGCGCGGCCTTCCTGCGCACGACGCGGCCGAGGGGGTCGAGGACGCCGCGCAGCGGCAGCCCCCTCGCGCGCCGCACCAGCGGCGAGGCCTTGAGCCGGAAGCGAGCGGGCCCGTCCCACCTGTAGACGCCGACGCGGGGCCAGCGCAGCGCTTCCGCCGCGTGCGGCGCGGGGGGGAGGGCGCCGGCGGCCCGGTAGCCGGCGGCGGCGGCGGCGACGACGACCCGGTCGTCGACGTCGCCGTAGGGGTAGGCGATCGTCTCGCAGGGACGGCCGAGGCCCTCGGCGCAGGCCGCGCGAGACTCCTCGAGCTCTGCCCGCAACCGCTCGTCGTCGAGTCGCGTTAGATGGGGGTGGGTGCGGGTGTGGGAGCCGACCTCCCAGCCAAGCTCGGCCAGCCCGCCCAGTTCCTCCCATGACATCGGCACCAGCTCGGCCTCGTGCGGCCCGCCCAGCCACTCCTCGATGCCGGCCCAGCGCATCGGCTGCTCGCGGCCGATCCACTCGGTCGGGGCGTAGACCGAGGCGTGTGCCCCGAGGCGCTTCAGGACCGGCGCCGCCAGCCGGTGCACCGAGCGGTAGGCGTCGTCGAAGGTGATCGCCAGCGTGCGCCGGCCGGATGGCTGGAGGACGGCGTCGAGGAAGCGAGCCGGCTCGTAGCCGCGGCGCAGCAGCAGCGTGACCTGGCGCTCGAGTTCTTCCGGGGTGACGGCCAGCTCGCTCTCCCACGACTCGCTGACCGCGTGGTAGCAGAGGACGAGGGTCTCGCTCACGCCCGCCCGCCCCTCACCGCTCGGCCAGGACTTCGTCGTAGAGGTCGCGCAGGGCGGCGGCGACCGAGTCCAGCGAGTAGCGCTCGACGACGAGCTTCCGGGCCGCTTCGCCCAGCCGCCGGCCCGTGTCCACCTCGGTCGCCGGCCCCAAGGCCGCCGCGAAGGCGCCGCCGTCGTCGACCGCCTCGACCAGGGCGCCCGTCCGCGGGCTGACGAGCTCGGCCATCCCGCTCGCCCCGGCGGCGACCACGGGCAGGCCGCTGGCCATCGCCTCCAGCACCGAGTTCGACATCCCCTCGGTCGAGGAGGCGCAGACGTAGACGTCCGCCGCCCGGTAGAGGGAGGCGGGGTCCTCGACCAGGGGCAGCAGCAGCACGCGGTCTTCCAGACCCCGACTCGCGACGAGCTCGCGCAGCCGCGCCTCCTCGCTGCCCTCGCCGACCATGACCAGGCGCAGGTCAGGCAGCCGCGCCGCCGCGTCGATCAGCAGGTCGAGGCGCTTGACGGGGGCGAAGCGACCCGTATAGAGGGCGAGGGGGGCGCCGGGGTCGATCCCGAGTCGCGCCCGCTCCGCCTCGCGCTCCGCCGGCGTCGGCGGCCGGAACGTCTCGGCGTCGACGCCGTTGGGAATGCGTCGCAGCCGCTCCGAGGGGACCCCGTGGGCGCCGAGCTCGGCGCGGACCTCGTCGCTGAGGCAGATGAAGGCCGAGAAGGCCTTGGCCATCGACCGCATTCGCCGGCGCCCGAACGGCTTGGTCAGCAGGCGGGTGAGGTCGCCGCCCGGCCCGGTCGAGAGGACCTTTGCCACGATCGGGGCCCGGACCGCCGGCCGGCTCAGCAGCGCGATCGTCGAGGGGGAAAGGAGGTCGTGCACGTGGACGACGTCGGGACGCATGCGGGCGAGTGCCGCGGCTCCGCCGACCGTGTAGGCGATCGAGCCGGCCGGCCCGTGGTCGGGCCCTGGCATCCGCCGCACCGCGAGCCCGGGGCGAGCTTCCCGTCGCGGCGTGCCGGGCGGGTGGCGGGTGAGGACGGTGAGCTCGACCCCGCGGCGCCGCAGCGGCTCGCCGAGCAGGTCGACCTGCCTCTGGGCGCCGCCGAGGACGGGGAGGAAGCTCTGGATGACCATCGCGACCCGCAAGGGGCGGATCGTATTCGCGGGCCGGGACGACTGACGCCCGCGCGGGGGTCAGCTGAGCGGCGTCCCCCAGCGGAAGTGTTCGTACACTTCCTCGGCGCTCAGCGCCCGCGAGTAGATCGCGACGTTGTCGATGGTGCCGCCGAAGTAGGTCTTCGTATGGGCATTGGTACCGATGTAGAGGACGTCGGCCGGGCCGTGTTCGACCGAGCCCGACATCGGCCCCGAGGCGACCTGGACGCCATCGAGGTAGAGCCTCATCATGGCGCCGTCGTAGGTGCCGACCAGGTGGTGGACCTGATCCGTGGAGACCGTTCCTATGCCGGCGGTGAGCGATCGCGCCGCCCCGTCGATCCAGAGTCGCCAGATCAGGTTCCCGTTGGGCTGGGGTCGCAGCTCGTACGCGCCGTAGCGCTGGACGACCGATCCCGCGTAGGCGTCCGCCTTGACCCAGGCTTCGATGCTGATCGACGAGCTCAGATCGAGCGCCGGCCGGGGCGCGACTTCGACGTAGTCGTCGCTGCCGTCGAAGGCGACCGCGGTGCCGGTTTGACCATTGTCCAGCGGGGCGGCGCCGAGAGTCGGCCCGTTGACGTAGACGCCGGGGGCGTTGCCGGTCGCGTCGGCCGCGGTCGTGCCCGAGCTCTCGTCAAGGCGCCAGAGGCCGACCCGCGAGGACGTTGGCGTTGGACTGGGTTCCGGTTCCGGGGCCGGCTGTTCGGGAGCCGGCTGTTCCGGGCTCGGTTCGTCCTGCTGGAGCGGACCGCGTTCGGCGGTGTCGAGCGAGGCCCGGTCGACGTACACGGTCAGGTTCCCGGAGCCGTCGGAGTCGGTCGAGACGAGGCCGTAGCGCAGCCGGTTGAAAGGCGCGGCGCCGGCGAACAGGTTCGGGGTCGTCGAGGCCCCGCGTGAGATGCCGTTGATCTTCAGCTCCGTATAGGCCGCGCCGGAGCTGCTGAGGCGAACGTGCGCCTCGACCCAATTCCACTTCCCCTCGGGCAGCGCGCTCGGGGAGAGCGGCCCGATCAGCGTGCGCCTGGTGCTGCCCCGGGCGGCGACCATGTAGAGGCTGTCGTTGCTCCAGCTGGCGAAGTTGATCTCAGCGCGGTCGGCGTACGAGGTGTTGGTGCCGGTGTCCGAGACGTAGGAGTCGAGGCGGAGCAGGTCCGTGTAGCCGTCGTGAGCGGCGTAGAAGCCGTTGGGCAGGTAGATCGCGGCGCCGAACCAGAAGTCGTCGCCTTCGACCAGGTGGCGGTTGAGGTTGGCGTTGAAGATTCCGCGCGAGAACGGGCCTTCGCAGGAGGGGTTCGTCTCGGTGTGCACCCTCAGCGAAGCGCCGCCATCGTAGGACAGCGTCGTGTCGCGGCTGGCCGTGCTGGTCGTGCAGTGTCTGCTCACCTGGTCGAAATCGAACGGGTACAACGTGCTGATCTCGAGGTCGGCGAGCCTCGGAACCACTTCCGCTCGCGCGGCGCCGGCCAGCGCCAGAACCAGCAGAGCGGACAGCAGGAACATTGCCGTGCTGCGGACCTTCCCGGTACGGATCACTCTCGACTCCCCCTTTTTCGACGTGACCGCATACTGGACCGCTCCCCCGATCCAGGCCACTTAAACATGATAAGCCCTCTCACCAGGGCTGACAAGGGGGCGGATGGCTATCGAATCAGGCTACGCTGGCCGCGGCGCGGCTGTCCCGCGTGAGCCACTCGACCTGACGCTCGAGGCCCTCCTCGAGCGAGACCGCGGGGGCGAAGCCCAGCTCCTCGCGCGCCCGGGTCGTGTCGGCGCCGGTGCGCCGCGCGTCGCCGCGGGCCTGGTGCTGGTACTCGATCTCGATCGGCCGCCCGATCAGCCCCTCGATCGTGTGGATCGCGTCGATCAGGGCCACCGGGGTGCCGCCGCCGACGTTGTAGACGGCGCCGCCCTCGCCGTGCTCGGCGGCGCGGATCGTGGCGTCGACGACGTCGCCGACATAGGTGAAGTCGCGGATCTGCAGGCCGTCGCCGAGCACGGTGATCGGCTCGCCCGCCAGCCCGGCGGAGATGAAGCGCGTGAAGGCCATGTCGGGGCGCTGCCGGGGGCCGTAGACGGTGAAGTAGCGCAGCCCGACGAGGTGCAGGCCGTGGTTGCGCCCGTAGACGCCGGCGAGGTCCTCGGTCGCGCACTTCGTCATCCCGTACGGAGACACGGGCGCTCGGTGCGCGGTCTCCGCGGTCGGGTAGGACTCCGCGTTGCCGTAGACCGACGACGAGGAGGCGTAGACGATCGCCTCGACCGGGTATTGCACGGCGGTCTCGAGCAGCCGCTGCGTACCGCGCACGTTGTTGCGCAGGTAGTTCTCGAAGCCGTCGCCGAAGCTGCCGCGCACGCCCGCCTGGGCGGCGAGGTGGTAGACGACGTCCGCCCGCTGCATGAGATCGTCGAGGGGGTCGCGCGAGACGTCGCGCTCGTGAAGCTCGAAGGCCGGGTTCGCGAGCAGCTCGGTGAGATTGCGCTGCTTGAGCTCACGGGCGTAGAAGTCGACGAAGCAGTCGATGCCTAGGACGCGGTGTCCGTCGGCGAGAAGTCGCTCGGCGAGCTGGCTGCCGAGGAATCCGGCGCATCCGGTGACGAGCACGTGGCTCGAAGAGCCCCCGTTGTTCGAGGCTGCGTGTGAGGAAGTGTCCATGTTCCTATCCTTGGTTCGGCGATCGGGCTGGCGCCCCGGCAGGGGGCCTACTACCCCATCGTCGAAACGAGGCAGAAGGTTGAGCCTTGGATGGCGACTCGACGGAGGTTGCCGAGGCGACGGCGGCCGCCCGGGCCTGGCGGAAGAGGGCTTCGAGTGTGAGACCGTCCTCGGGGAACTCCGCCCAGCCGAAGCCCGCTTCGTCCCCAACCTCCGCCCTCAGCCGGCGCTCGAGACCCGCCCGTTCGAAATTGGAGTCGTCGACCATCGCCACGATCTCCTCCTGGCCGCCCTCCTCGTGCAGCAGGGCCGCGGCGTCGGTGACGCGGAAGGCGTCGAGCGCGGCGGTCGCGGTGGCGTGGTCGATCCGCGGGGCATGTACCCAGAGGAGATGCGCGGCCTCGCCGCGGCGGCGGCACCACTCGAGGTGGCGCTGGAGATGTTCCAGTCGCGAGGGCACCGGCGCGGCAGCCCGGCGCGCCAGGAGCGCGGCAAGCAGCCCGCCCGCCACGACGAAGACCCAGGCGGGCGCGCCGGCGATCGCCGCGATCGCCGCCGCCACGAGCCAGAGCAAGGCCACGGCGGGGGGGGAGGAGAGGATTCGGGTCATTTGGGAATGAGGTGGGAAATTTGCGGAAACTCCGCTGTTGAGCCGCATCCAACGATGTAGCACAGCCCCCTCGCGACCGCAAGGAGCCCATTTGACGTCGGCAGATCGACGCTGGCGCTTTAATCCCGCAAATCGCGTGAAAAAATCTAGCACTCGAACTGCTGCCCGTGTTAACCAAAGGTTTTAGTGTGTTCGATTTCGAATAACGGCTCGGTCAGTGGGCTTCGTCGCTGGCATGCGCCGGGGGTCGGGACTCCTCGGCCAGGGAGGTGATCTCCAGAGGGCCCTGGGCGGCGTCCTCCAGCACCTCGCTCGCCTCTTCGGCGGAGCGAGCGTAGAGCTCGACCAGCGCGTGGACGACGATCTGCTCCTCGTCGTGCTTGTGGAAGCGGACGTGGGTGAAGAACTCTCGCACGCCGGCCTCGCCGAAGGCGCCGTAGGTGAGGAACTCGGTCGCTTCGGGGCCGGCGCAGGTCTCGACCCGGTCCTGGTCGACGCGAACCGTGCAGGAGGCGACCCAGGGGGTGCCGGCGACCATCCGCTCCCAGCGGTCCTCGATCGGGACGACCTGGTCGTCCTGGAACGCGAGGTGCGGTTGGTCGTGCATGCAGTCGACGCATTGCACCAGCGCCTCCTGGATCTCGTCGACGCCCTCGGCCAGCGCTCCGGACTCGGGGTCGACGCGCCGGATCGCGTCGTAGTGGATCTGGATCTCGAGGTTGCGCGACCAGCAGCGGTAGCAGCGCAGCCAGGCCGAGCGGTCGCCGTTCAGGTCACCCATGTGCGCCTATTGTGGCGCGCTCCGCGACGAGGTCGGCGATCTCGCCCATGATCTTGTTGAGGTCGAAGTCCTTGGGCGTGTAGACGCCGTCGACGCCCGCCTCGCGCAGGCGCTCGGCGTCGGCGGGGGGGATGATGCCGCCGGCGACGACCGGGATCCCGAGGCCCTCGTCGCGCAGGAGGCGGACCACCTCGGGGATCAGCTCCAGGTGCGAGCCGGAGAGGATCGAGAGGCCGACCACGTCGACGTCCTCCTGCAGCGCGGACTCGGCGATCTCCTCGGGCGTCAGCCTGATGCCCTGGTAGATCACCTCCATGCCGGCGTCGCGGGCGCGCAGGGCGATCTGCTCGGAGCCGTTGGAGTGCCCGTCGAGCCCCGGCTTGCCGACCAGGATCTTGATCCGGTGGCCGATCCGCTCGGAGACCTCGTCGACGCGGCGGCGAATCTCGGCGAGCTGCTCGCGGTCGGCCGGCGGGGCGGCACCGTCGACGCCTGTAGGCGCCCGGTAGGCGCCGAACGCCTCGCGTAGCACTGCCGCCCACTCTCCCGTCGTCGCGCCCGCCCTGGCGGCGGCGATCGTCGCCGGCATCACGTTCGCCGAGTCGTCGGCGGCGACGCGGCCGAGCTCCTCGAGCGCCGCCCGCACCGCGGCCTCGTCGCGCTCGGCCTTCCACTTCTCCAGCGCCTCGATCCGCTCGCGCTCGACCTCGGGGTCGGGGGTGAGGATGCCGCCGTCGGCGCCCGCCGTCAGCGGCGAGTCCTCGGTCTCGGTGTAGCTGTTCTGGCCGATCACCTTCTGCTCGCCGCGCTCGATCCGCGCCACCCGCTCGCGGTGCGACTCGACCAGGCGGGACTTCATGTAGGGGACCGCGGCGACCGCGCCGCCGTGCTCCTCGACCACCGCCATCTCGGCGCGGGCGCCCTCGGTCAGCTCCTCGACCAGGCCGTCCATCACCAGCGAGCCCTCGAAGAGGTCGGGGTACTCGAGCAGGTCGGTCTCGTTGGCCAGCACCTGCTGGATGCGTAGGCTCCACTGCTGGTCCCAGGGCCGGGGCAGGCCCATCGCCTCGTTCCAGGCCGGCAGCTGGATCGCGCGCGCGCGGGCGTCGCGGCTCAGGGTCACCGCGAGAGCCTCGAGCACGATGCGCTGGACATTGTTCTCCGGCTGGGCCTCGGTCAGGCCGAGCGAGTTGACCTGCACGCCGTAGCGGAAGCGGAGCATCTTCTCGTCGCTGACGCCGTAGCGTTCGCGGCCGATCTCGTTCCAGAGCCGGCCCATCGCGCGCAGCTTGGCGATCTCCTCGATCAGCCTGATGCCGGCGTTGACGAAGAAGGAGATGCGGCCGAAGACCTTGGGGAAGTCGGCCTCGGCGACCTGGCCGCGCGCCTTCACCTCGTCGAGCACCGCGATCCCGGTGCACAGCGCGTAGGCGATCTCCTGCACCGGCGTCGCGCCCGCCTCCTGCAGGTGGTAGCTGCAGATGTTGGTCGGGTTCCAGCTCGGCACCTCGTTGACGGTGAAGGCGACCATGTCGGCGATCAGCCGCATCGAGGGCTCGGGCGGGAAGGCGTAGGTGCCGCGCGAGAGGTACTCCTTGATGATGTCGTTCTGGGTCGTGCCCTTGAGCGCGGCGCGCTCGACTCCGTTCTCCTCGGCGACCGCGATGTAGAGGCCGAGCAGCCATGCCGCGGTCGCGTTGATCGTCATCGAGGTGTTCATCTCGTCGAGCGGGATCCCGTCGAGCAGCTGGTGCATGTCGCCCTTGTGGGCAATCGAGACGCCGACCTTGCCGACCTCTCCGCGGGCGAGGACGTGGTCGGGGTCGTAGCCCGTCTGGGTCGGCAGGTCGAAGGCGACCGAGAGGCCGGTCTGGCCCTTGGCCAGGTTGCGCCGGTAGAGCTCGTTGGAGCGCCGGGCGTCGGAGTGCCCGGCGTAGGTGCGCATCACCCAGGGGCGGTCGCGCTCTGGAAGTCTGTGCTCGCTCATGCTCCGAATCTTATTTGGCGGATGCCGAAATCCGCCGTTCACCGCCGCCGGGGCCGCATCTTTCCGGCGCCGCTGTGTTTAGGCTCGGGATTGTGAAGGCTCTGCGGATAGGCACGGTCGCCGCCCTGGCGGCCGCCTTGCTCGCGCTCGCCCCGGCGGCTGGCGCCGCTCTGGTCGGCGTCTATCGCAACGGCATGGCGAGCAAAGGGCAGCTTGGTCAGATCGTCAAGTTCTCCGGCGAGCGCTGCGGGCGAAGCGGTACCGGCAGCGCTTTGCTAATCGCGATCGGCAAGGCAACGAGGGAGTGCACGTATCGCACGCCGGTGGTCGGCCGCGACCTTGAGATCGCGGCGACCGAGCGTCTGCTCGGCAAGACGCCGAAGCCGGTCCAGCAGGGCGCCTACCTGGGGCTCGACCTGCGGGCCGGCGAAGGCGCCCGTTACCAGCTCGCCGTCTACCCGCGCCAGCGCAAGGCCCAGCTGCGCAAGGTGCTCGCCGGCGGCGACGTCGAATACCTGCACGTCGCGAAGGACGTTCCCGCGATCGAAGGCGTCGAACGCGACAACGATCTGCGTCTTCGCGCGTTCAACGTCACCGAAGGCGATGAAAAGGGCAGCTGTCACCTCCTCGCCTACGTCGGCGGCGAATTGGTCGCCGACGTCACCGATGCCGGAGCGGGGGAGTTGAGCGGCCGGGCTTCCGGTTTCTCGGTCGGCTCGGCCAAGGCGGCCAAGGGCGCTGAGGCCACCGTCGACGACGTGGTGGTCCGGGTTCCGAGCCCCTTCTAGCTTTTCTTCCGCGCCAGCTCGGTCAAGCGGTAGACGTGTTCGGTGGCGCCGCGGCGGGGGCGGGTTTCGACCAGCTCGATGCAGCCCAGGTTGCGCAGGACGCGCACGTGGTAGGCGACGGTGCGCAGATCGAGGCCGAGCTTGGCGGCGATCAGCTTCGGGCTGTTCACGCCTTCCTCGATCAGGACGAGAGCGTCGGCGCGCAGGGGCTGGGAGAGCGCTTTCGCCAGGCGTGCGTCGATCGATACAGGGCGGTGCATGCTCAGGGCCTCCGGACTGGTTTGAAGTGGGGCCAGTCTAGGCCATAATTAAGTTGAGTAGTTAAGTGCTGTTTAAGAGATAAACGTGGAAGTTCTTGCCCAACTTCGCCCGGTTTGCGGAGTTTCCGCATAATTGCCCTTCATGTCGACGACGACGGTGGAGAGGCTGCGGGCTGGGGGGCCGGGCTCGGGCTTGGGCGGAGACTGGCGGGTCATCGTCCGCAACGACGACCACAACACCTTCGACCACGTCGCCGAGACGCTGGCCCGAGTCCTGCCCGGGGTCACGCTCGACCAGGGGCATGAGCTTGCCGAGACCATCCACAACAACGGCATGGCGATCGTCTGGTCAGGCCCGCAGGAGCCGGCCGAGCATTACTGGCAGCAGCTCAAGTCCGCGGGGCTGACTATGGCGCCTCTGGAGCGGGCGTAGGAGGGGCCTGCCCCGGTGAGGGTTCCACTCCGCCTTTCCGGTGGAGAGTTGGCGGGCTAACGCCTCGAACTCACGACGAAAAGGCTAAACGTTTCACCCCCACCGGGGCAGGCCCCCGCACAGGCGTCAGGGGCGCCGCTCTACTCGGCGGCCAGGAGCGTGTGCCAGGTGGGGAGAATTGGGATGTCGTAGAGATCGATGACGGCGGCGCGCGCCTTCTCGATCTCGTCGGAGAACCAGTAGCGTTCGAAGTCCGAGCGGCTCTCCCAGACCGAGGACTGGCGAATCGCGAGCGGATCGTCGTTGGAGCGGGTCAGCGACCAGCTTTTGGCGCCGTAGGCGGGCATTTTCGCCGCCGCCGGCTCCCAGAGGTCGAGGAAGCGGTCCGCCCGAAACGGGGTGACGTGCCAGTCGAGTACACAGACCTCAGTCATGGAGAACACCGCTTTCGCGCTTCGCTCGCTGCGCGAAGAACCAGATATGCACGCTTGCTCGCTCCGCGCTCATGCCCCCACCTCAGCCCGGATCGCTCCCGGCCCATCCTCGTTTTGGCCCTCGTCCTCGGACTCGGCCCCGACCAGGATCGAGATCTTGCCCAGGTGCTTGTTTTCGTGCAGCAGCTGGTGCGCCTCGGCGACGCCGTCGAAGGGCATCGTCTGCCAGATCACGGGCCGCACCTTGCCCTCCGCCATCAGGTCGTTCGCCCGCATGCACTCGTAGGCGTTGGCGAAGTGCGAGCCGATGATCTGCTTCTGCTTCATCCACAGGTAGCGCACGTCGAAGTCGAGCTGGTAGCCCGAGGTGGCGCCGCAGATGACGACTTTGCCGAAGGGCTTGACGGTGAAGACCGAGGTCGGGAAGGTCGCCCGGCCGACGTGCTCGAAGACGATGTCGGGCGCGTCGCCGAGGATCTCCTTGACCCGCTTGGCGAAGCCGCGCGAGGCCTTGAAGCGCTCCTTGTCCTTGGCGGGGTCGGCGAGGTTCTCGTCGGTGCGCATCATCTCGCCGAACTCGGCGCGATTGACGTAGTCGACGGCGCCAAGCTGCTTGACCAGCTCGCCCTTCTCGTCGGAGGAGACGACGCCGACCGCGTTGGCGCCGGCCGCCTTGCAGAGCTGCACGGCGAAGACGCCGAGGCCGCCGGCGGCGCCCCAGATCAGCACGTTGTGGCCCGGCTGCAGCTTGCACTGGTCGATCAGCATGCGGTAGGCGGTGAAGTAGGTGAGGCCATAGGAAGAGGAGTCGACCCAGGAGAGGTTCTGGGGGCGGGGCAGGAGCTGCTGCGCCTGCACCTTGGTGAACTGGGCGAAGGAGCCCCAGGTCGTCTCGTAGCCCCAGATGCGCTGGCTGGGCGCGGCGAGCGGATCGAGTCCGTGCACCTCGACGTCCTCGTAGGAGGCCTGGTTGCAGTGGACGACGACCTCGTCGCCGGGCTTCCAGCGGGTGACGCCCTCGCCGACCTTCCAGACGATGCCGGAGGCGTCGGAGCCGCCGATGTGGTGGCCGTACTCGGGGTGGTCCCCGTAGCCGAAGACCGAGACCGGCTTGCCCAGCGCCGCCCAGACGTTGTTGAAGTTGACGCCGGCGGCCATCACGCGGACGACGACCTCGAAGGCGCCGGGCTCCGGCACCTCGATCTGCTCGAGCTGGAAGGCGTCGGTCGGTTCGCCCTCGCGCTCCTGGCGGATGACCCAGGCCGCCATCGTCTCCGGCAGGGTGCCGGGCTCGACGTCCAACTTCGCGACTGCGCTCGTGTCAACGGCCAACTGGTTCCTCCGCGGGGTTGGGTACGGGCGCCGAATCCTAGCCAAGGCCGCCTGACGCGGGCAGGTGCCGGTCAGGCGGCCTTGGTTTGCTCTTCGAGTTCCTTCAGCTCTTCGGCGACGATCGGCCGCACGGCACGGTCGACTCGGCGCGGCTCCTCGAGCTCCTTGCCCGAGGCGGCGCCCATCTCCTCGACGCGGCGCAGCTGCGGGACGATGCGACTCTCCCAGGAGCCGACCGCGTCGTCGAACGATTTGGTCGCCGAGTTGAGCTGGCGGCCGGCCTTGGCGAAGTGCTCGACGAAGGAGCCGCTGCGGCTGTGCAGCTCACGGGCGGCGGCGGCGATCTCCTGCGCCTGCTCGGCGATCTGCTCCTGGCGCCAGCCGAGCTCGACCGTGCGCAGCAGGCCGACCAGCGTGGTCGGGGTGGCGACGAGGATCTTCTGCTCCAGCGCGTAGTCGTAGAGGGATGCCTCAGCCTCGAAGGCAGCGTGCAGGGCCGCCTCCGAGGGCATGAAGCAGACGACGAAGTCCGGCGACTCGCCGCTCTCGAACTGGTCCTGGTAGCGCTTCGAGGAGAGCTTGGTGATGTGGTCGCGGACCTGACGCGCGTGGCGGATCAGCTCGCCCTTGCGGGCCGCGTCGTCCTCGGACTCGAGCACCTCGAGGTAGGCGTCGAGCGGCACCTTGGAGTCGATGACGACGCGGCGGTTGCCGGGTAGCATCACGACCGCGTCCGGGCGCAGGATCGACTCGCCGTCGCTCATCGTCTGCTGCAGCTCGAAGTCGACGTGCTCGGTCATGCCGGCGATCTCGACGCAGCGCTTGAGCTGGACCTCGCCCCACTGGCCCCGCGTCTGCGGCTGGCGCAGCGCCTTGACCAGGGTGCCGGTCTGCGCGCCGAGGTCGCCGAGGCCCGCCTTCATCTCGCCGAGCAGGGTGCGCACGGCCTCGTCGGCCTTGCCGCGGTCGCGGCTCAGGCCGGCGACCTCCTTCTCGATCCGCTCGAGGTTCCTGCCGATCGGGTCGGTGAGGCGGCGGAACTCGGCCTCGCGCTTCTGCAGCGCGGCCTCCGCGGCGCGGGCGTCGACCTTGCGCGACTCCTCGTTGACCCGCAGCAGGTCGGCGACCGCCTGCGCGGTCGCCTCCTGGATCGCCGGGCCGTGGTCGACGGGCGCTTGCTCGGGTGGCTTGCGCGTCGCCATGTAGGCGACCAGTGCGGCGAGGACGAGCACGGATATGCCGAGGACGATGGTCACCCGACCGATGGTGACGCGCGCCCCAGACGGAGCCGCCGCCCGCGAACTCCGCTAGTTACGGCAGTAGGACGTCGTTCTGGGAGGAGGTGCGGTAGGTGCCGACCGAGAAGCGCGCCGGCTTGGCGCCGGGAACGTCGGCGGCGTCTATGCGGTAGACGCCAGTCGGCAGCGAGGTCAGCATCGAGCCGTTGCCGTTGGCGACGAGCAGGCCGGAGGTCGCCTGCTTGCCGCCGCGGATCTCGAGGTGGGAGTCGAAGTCGGTCAGGTTGGCGGCGACGAAGACGACGTCGACGGGTGCCCGAGAGTCGACCTGTGGCTCTCCGGCATGCTGGTTCTGGGGGATCTGCTGACTCGGTTCGGGGCCGATCGCGATCCGCGCCGGTTGCACGGTGATCTGCTTCGGAGTGATCGTGACGCTGACCCGGGTCGGCGGCTGGGAGCGGGGCAGGTTCGGGTGTTCCTCGGTGCCGCAGCCGCCGGCGGCGAGCGCCAGCGCGGCGAGCGCGAGCGCCGCCGCGGCGGCGGTTCTGCCTTTCCCACTACCCATCGCGGCGGAATCTAGAGGAACGGCAGGTCGACGACGCGAGCCGTAACGCCATCTTCACCTACGGCAAGCTCGGCGCCGGGCTCCGCCTCGCGGCGCAGCACCGCGAGCGCGATCGGACCGAGCGCTGGGGAGACGCAGCTGCCGGCCACCGCGCCGACCTGCTTGCCGTCGAGGACGAGGGGGACGCCCATGGGGACCGGCGCGGAGAGGCGCAGCCCGCGCAGCTGCCGGTTGGGCTTGCCGCGGTAGTGCAGGCGGGCGACGGTCTCCTGGCCGACGTAGCAGCCCTTCTCGAAGTCGACCGCGGCCTCGACGATGCCGGCCTCGGCCGGCATCGTGCTCGCATCCATCTCGGCGCCGAAGCGGGGAGCTCCGGACTCGACGCGGAGGATCTCGGCCGCCTCGGCCGAGACCTCCGCGGCGCCGGCGTCGAGCAGTGCCGCGCGCGCGCGCCCGGCGTCGGCGCTCGCGACGATCAGGTCGATTCCCTCGCGCGTGCCGACCGCGACGCACTCGACGCCGCCGACGCTCAGCGGTTCGCAGGCGAACTCCGGCAGTGGCGGCGCGCCGGCGATCTCGGCGCCGCGTGGCCCGATCAGTGAGAGGATCGCCAGCTCCTCCGTCAGGTCCTCGACCTCGACATCCCGCCCGATCTTGTACGTCTCCAGATGCCGGCGCACGACCGCCAGCGGCTCCGGCTCCGTATCGAGCCAGATCGCCTGCTCCTCCGGCGCTCCGCTGCGCCTTGTGGACCCCACAGGTCCATAAGGCGCAGCGGAACAGTTGAGGACGCGCATGTCGGACCGCATGTGGCCCTTGCGGTCGAGCAGGGCGGCGTAGCAGCCCTCACCCGCCTCCAGCCCCTCGACGTCATTGGTCAACTGCCCCTGCAGGTACTCGGCGGCCTCGGCTCCCCGGACAAGCAGCTTGCCCCTGTCCGAGCGATCGAGCAGCCCACACTCCTCCTTGAGCTGCCGGTACTGCCCATCAAGCTCAACCGCGACGGTTTCGGGCATGTCTCGATCATAGGAGGGCCTGTCCGCGGTCGCCCCGCCATTCCGTTTTAGACACCCCTAAACTCTTTAGTCATGCCTAAAACCTCTGAGGCGATCGAGGACTACGCGAAGGCGATCTACGCGCTCTCGCGCGAACGGGCCGGCCCGGTCTCCAACGGCGACGTCGCGCACCGACTCGACGTTGCCCCGGCCACGGCCACCTCGATGCTGAAGAAGCTCGGCGGCCTCGGTCTCGTCGAGTACGTGCCCTACCGCGGCGTGACGCTGACCCCGGCCGGCGAGAAGGTCGCGCTTGAGGTGATCCGTCACCACCGCCTGATCGAGGCCTACCTGGCGGAGGCGCTGGGCATGCCCGAGGACCGCGTCCACGAGGAGGCCGAGGTGCTCGAGCACTACATCTCCGAGGAGCTGGAGGCGCTGATCGCGGCGAAGCTCGGCGAACCCAGCCACGATCCGCACGGCACGCCGATCCCCGGGCCCGACCTGCTGCCGCCGATCGAGAAGGGAGCCAGGTGAAGCCGCCGCCCGCGCCGGCGACCGAGGCCACGGTCGAAGACGTCCTCCCGGGCGAGGCCGCCGTCGCCGCCGCGGCGCGGCGCTCGCTCGACGGCCACGCCCGCGGGCTGGCCCGCGTCTGGCCTTTCCTCGGCCCTGCCTTCATCGCCGCCGTCGCCTACATCGATCCCGGCAACTTCGCCACCAACATCGCCGGCGGCGCCAAGTTCGGCTACCTGCTGCTCTGGGTGATCTTCGCGGCGAACCTGATCGCGATGCTGGTCCAGACCCAGTCGGCGAAGCTGGGCATCGCCACCGGCAAGAACCTGGCCGAGCTCTGCCGGGAAGCGTTCTCGCGGCGGACCTCGATCGGCCTCTGGATTCAGGCGGAGCTGGTGGCGATGGCCTGCGACATCGCCGAGGTGGTCGGCGCGGCGCTCGGCCTCAACCTGCTCTTCGGCGTCCCGCTCTTCCCGGCGGGCGTGCTCGCCGGCGCCGGTGCCTTCGCGATCCTCGCCCTGCAGCAGAAGGGCTTCCGGCGACTGGAGGCGGGGATCACGGCGCTGGTCGGCGTGGTCGTGGCGTCCTTCGCCTTCGTCCTGCTCAACGCCGACCCCGACGGCGGCGAAGTAGCGCGCCACCTCGTCGTGCCTGGCTTCTCAGGGACCGAGAGCCTCCTCCTCGCCACCGGGATCATCGGCGCGACCGTGATGCCGCACGTGATCTACCTGCACTCGGCGCTGACGCAGAGGCGGGTGGTGGGACGCGACGACGCCGAGAAGAAGCGGATCCTCGGCTTCGAGAAGGTCGACGTGGTGATCGCGCTCTCGCTCGCGGGCGCGGTCAACCTCTCGATGATGATCGTCGCCGCAGCCCTCTTCCACAGCAGCGGTCTGACCGGCGTCGACTCGATCGACGGCGCCTACGAGGGCCTCAAGTCGCTGGTTTCGGTCAACGCCGCGACCGTCTTCGGCGTCGCCCTGCTCGCCTCCGGCTTCGCCTCCTCCTCGGTCGGGACGATGGCGGGGCAGGTCGTGATGCAGGGCTTCATCCGGCGCCGCATCCCGGTCTTCGTCCGCCGCGCGATCACGTTGGCGCCGGCGCTGATCGTCCTCGGCGTCGGGCTCGATCCGACCGACGCCCTGGTCGCGAGCCAGGTCGTCCTCTCCTTCGGCATCCCCTTCGCGCTCGTGCCGCTGCTGATGCTCGCGGCGAAAAGGGAGGTGATGGGCGAGCTGGTGAACCCGCGCTGGCTGACGGCGGTGGCTGGGGTGCTGGCGGCGCTGATCATCGCCCTCAACATGTTCCTGCTCTGGCAGGTCTTCTTCGGGTAGCTCAGGCGAGCAGCCGGGCGACGAGGTCCGGCAGCTCGCGAGCCATGCGCGAGCGGGGCACGGCCAGGTCGATGCCGGCTGCCTCGGCGGCCCGCTTCGTCTCGACCTCGACGTGCGAGTAGTAGCCGAGTACCGGCACGCCGAGGCCGACCAGAGCCTCGGGGTTCTCGGCGTCGAGGTCGGCGACGATCAAATCCGCTTTGTCGAGGGGTGCCTCGGCCAGCGCGGGGGAGAGCGTCACCTCGTGGCCGGCGGCCTCCAGCATCGCCTCTACCTTGCTGCCCAGCAGCAGGTCGGTGGAGATCGCTACGACGCGGGCCACTAGATCGAGCGGCGCTGGCGGAACTCCTCGCGGACGCTCTCGGGGCGGCCCCACATCTGGACGATCTCCGAGCGCCCCTCGCGCACCTCGCGCACGACCATCTCGCCGCCGACACCTTCGGCGTCGAGCTTTGCCAGCACGCCCTTGACCGTTTCCGCGGCCGCGGCGTGGCCGAAGCTCCTCGCCACCGGCAGTCGCCAATCCCAGGCGGCCCGCGAATACGGCCGCGCGTTGACCTGGGTCAGCATCGTCGCCGTGTCGACGTAGCGGCTCTCGTCCTCGATCCGCAGGTCCAGCTCCAGATCGGTCCAATCTGAGGGCAGCGAATCGAGGACCTCCTGGAAGTCGGTGACCAAGCCCATGATGAGGCAGCGTATCCGGAAGGACGCAGGGGGTGGCCTCGACCGGGCGCGGCGTCCTCTTTTTCGCCCCTACGACTCAGCGAGAAAGGCGGAGCTCCACAGCGAAAAACCCAGCGCCCGGTCGAGGCCACCCCCTGCGTCCACCCCGATCAAGGTTCCTCGAAGGCCGCCCCCACGTCCAGCGGACGCGTGAGCAACCCATGCTCGAGGTCCCAGGCGGCCCATTCGCGCAGAACGTCCATGTCGAACGGGGCGGGGTGCAGGTCGGGGCGCAGGACGAGGAGCTGGCCCGCCTGTTCTTCGCGGTCGAGGCTGGGGGCCGCCGCGAGGAGGTCGTCGAGCGCCTTGCCCGGGTTGTCGGTGGCGAACCGGTAGCCGCGGCGGGTGGCGTCGACGATCGCTTCGACCAGGTCGGGGTCGTCGCGGAGCGTCGCGCCCGCCGTGGCGAGGATCAGCTCGGGATACGGCGGCGCCCCGTAGCGGTCGACCTTGAAGACGTGGATCGGGACGCTGCGCGCGCGCAGGGCGACGGCCTCGGCGTTCCAGAACCCGGTGACGGCGTCGACCTTGCCGGCCGCGAGCGAGGAGACCGCGTTGAACCCGATCGTCAGCCGCTTCACCCTCGCCGGATCGCCGCCGTCGGCGCTCACCTCCGAATCGACGACGGCTTCGTCGGAAGGCAGGCCGGTGACGCCGACGGTGCGCCCCTGCAGGGCCCGCGGCCTGTCGACGCTCTCGGCGGCGATCACCGAGGCGAGCGGGCGCTGGACGATCGGCATCACGCCGACGAGGTCGAGGCCGCGCTCGCGGGCGATGCCGAGGTCGTGGATGTCGAGGATGGCGAAGTCGGCGCGGCCTGCCTCGAGCAGCTTCGGCGCGTCGGTCGATTCGCCCGGCTGGCGGACCGTCAGGTCGATCCCCGCGTCGTCGTAGTAGCCCCTGGCCTTGGCGGCGTAGACACCGGAATGCACGGCATTCGGAGTGAAGTCGAGCACCAGCGTCGCGCCGACAGGCGCGCCCGGTTCAGCGTCGCCCCCGCCGCAGCCGTTCGCGCCGACCGCCAGCAGGGCGACCGCCAGCAGCGCGGCAACCCCCCTCATATCGGCGCGCAGCTTATTCCTTCTGTCGATCTGAGTAGACTGGCGCCGCCCAGTCACACTTAGTGGATCTAGGAGGAGAGAGTGCAGGAACGAGGACTTTCGGCATATCTAGCTGAGCTGATCGGCACCTTCCTGCTGGTGTTCTTCATCACCAGCGTCGTGGTGCTGTTCGTCTCGACCGGCGAACAGGCGAGCTTCGGCTCTGACTTCGCGGTGATCGGTCTCGTCCACGCCTTCCTGCTCTTCGGCCTGATCGTCATGTTCGGCGTGGCCAGCGGCGGGCACTTCAACCCGGCGGTGACGCTTGCCGCCTGGGCGATCAAACGCATCGCTTCGCTCGACGCCCTGATCTACATGTTGGCTCAGCTCTCGGGCGCGGTGCTCGGGGCGCTGCTCTGCAAGGGCCTGCTGGAAGACGAGGGTCGGGCAACCCACTACGGCGCCGCCACGGTCAGCGGACTGCTTGCCGGCAACTTCCAGGGCGCGATCGTCGAGGCGGTCGGGACCTTCTGTCTGGTGCTGGTGATCCTCGCCGCGGTCTTCTCGCGCAAGAGCTTCAAGGAGTGGGCGCCGCTCGCGATCGGCACGACGCTCGGTTTCATCGTCATGGTCGGCGGCCCGCTGGACGGCGGCTCCTTCAACCCGGCCCGCTGGTTCGGCCCGGCCCTCGTCGGCAACGAGTGGGGCGGCGTCTGGCCCTACCTCGTCGGCCCGATCGTCGGCTCGCTGCTCGCCGCGGTTGTCTTCCGGTTCGTCCTCGAGGCGGCGCCGCTGCCGCCGACCGAGCCGGCCGAGCCGGTCCGCCCGCCGGCGCCGAAGTACTCCGAGGGCGCGCGCTGAGCCGGCGCGCCCTTTCGGACTCGACTGACTTGACGCCGGGCCGGCCATCGCGCCGGCCCGGCGCTTTGTTGCAGTAGCTTGGGCGGCGTGCGTCGCGTCACCTTCTCCCGCAACTACACGCTGTCCCTCTCGCGCACCTGCCAGTGCTACTGCAAGTACTGCGCCTTCGCGACGCACCAGGCGCATATTCGCTCCCCAGAGGAGGTCGAGAAGTTCCTCGACGAGGCGCTGAGGCGCAACGCCAAGGAGCTGCTGGTGCTGACGGGAGAGCGGCCCGAGGTGAATCCGCTCGTCGCCGCCAAGCTCGCCGAGTGGGGCCACGGGGACTTCACTTCCTACGTGGTCTGGAGCTGCGAACGAGCGCTCGAGCGCGGCATGCTCCCGCACACGAACATCGGTGTGCTCGACCGCGTGGACTTGGCGCGCCTGCGAGAAGTCACCGCCTCGCAGGGTCTGATGCTGGAGTCGGCCTCCGAGCGCCTGATGGACACTGTTCATGCTGGATCTCCAACCAAGCATCCGACTGAACGCCTGCGGACCATCCAAGCCGCAGGCGAGCTGAAGATCCCCTTCACGAGCGGGATCCTCGTCGGGATTGGCGAGACGGAGGTCGAGCGCATCGAATCGCTGGAAGCGCTTGCGGCTCTCCACAACCGCTACGGCCACCTCCAAGAGGTGATCCTCCAGAACTTCGTGCCGCACCCCCGGTACTACGGGGCCGAAGTGGCCGATATAGCGGACGAGGCAGCCCGTGAGCGGTGGGGGGAGGGTGGGGGTGTCCCTCCGCTTGCTGGGTTTTTCGCCAGTGATGCTGAATCGTCGTCCGCGGGCCTGTCAAGGGCGAAAAACGAGACGCCGCCGCGCGGAGGGACACCCCCACCCTCCCTGCCGCCCTGGGCCGCTGAGGTGTCCGTGGAGGAGATCAAGCGCTTGATCCAAGAGTGCAAGCGGTTGATGCCGGACGTGGGGGTGCAGGTGCCGCCGAATCTGTCGGAGAGCTGGGCGGAGTTGGTCGAAGCCGGAGCTACCGACCTCGGTGGGCTGTCAGCGAATGGGGACCACATTTCTCCGGAGGAGCCGTTCCCGAGTCCCCATGAGGTTCGCAAGGAGCTGGCGCCCAAGGGGTACGCGCTGACCGAGCGACTGTGCGTCTACCCGCGGTACATGGACTCCGAGTGGATGGAGCAGGGCGTGCTCGACGTGATCAAGCTGAAGTATTGGAGCTTCATTCCGCGGAAGGGGTCGGGGCGCAGGAGCGAAGAGTTGCTGGCGGCCGGATTGGCCGAGGGGGCGATTGCCAAGGGTCGCGAGGGAGTCGAGCTTTCGGAGGACGAGTTGACGGCGCTCTTCGCCGAGACGCGGCCGGAGGCGATCGAGGAGATGCGGGTCGCGGCGGATGAGCTTAGGCAGGAGCTCGCGGGGGACCGGGTCACCTTCGTCGTCAACCGCAACATCAACTTCACCAACGTCTGCACCGTCGGGTGCGCGTTCTGCGGGTTCGGGCAGGGACGGCGCTCGCCCGACGCCTACGAGGTCAGCGAGGAGGACTTCGCGGCGCGGGTGCGGGAGGCGGTCGAGTTCGGCGCGACCGAGCTCTGCATGCAGGGCGGGATCCATCCCGACCTGACCCTGGAGGAGTACGGGCGCTGGCTGCGCCTGGCGAAGGAGGTCGCGCCGCGGCTGCACCTGCACGCCTACTCGCCGATGGAGGTCCACTTCATGTGCGAGCGCTCGGGCAAGGGGCCGGACGCGGTCTTCGAGTACCTCTTGGAGTGTGGGTTGGGCTCGACGCCGGGCACGGCTGCCGAGGTGCTCGACGACGGGGTGCGGCAGCGGATCTCGCCCAACAAGCTGCCGGCGCGGCGCTGGATCGAGATAGTCGAGGCCTCGCACCGTGCCGGGCTGCGCTCGACCTCGACCGTGATGTTCGGTCACATCGAGGAGCCGCGCGAGCTGGCGCGCCACATGCGCGTCGTCCGCGCCCTGCAGGAGCGCACCGGGGGCATCACCGAGTTCGTCCCGCTCAGCTTCATCCCCTTCAACACGATGCTCGGCCGCACGCACGGGATCGAGGAGATCTCGGCCGCCGAGAACCTGAAGCACACGGCGGCGTTTCGGCTCGCGCTCGGCAGGACGATCCCGAACCTGCAGGCGAGCTGGGTGAAGATGGGCCTCGACGCCGCGACCGAGGCGCTGCGCTGGGGGGTCAACGACCTCGGCGGCACGCTGATGGAGGAGAACATCTCGCGCATGGCCGGTTCCCAGCACGGTGTCCGCCTGGAGCCGCAGCAGCTGATCGGCGCCGCGCGCGCCGCGGGCCGGGAGCCGGCGCAGCGGACGACGCTGTACGAGATCATCGAGACCTATGCGAGCGATGGTCCTCGAGCGGCAGCGGCAGCCTCCGCGGCTGGCGGAGCTGCCTGAGCCCGTCCCCGAGCCCGGCCAGGTCCTGCTCTCGGTCCACGCTTGCGGCGTCTGCCGCACCGACCTGCACATCGCCGACGGCGAGTTGAGCGAGCCGAAGCTGCCGCTGGTCATGGGGCACCAGATCGTCGGCACGGTGATCGGCGCGGGCGAGGAGGCAGAGCGTTTCGCCGAGGGGCAGCGCGTCGGGGTGCCGTGGCTGGGCTGGACCTGCGGCGAGTGCCGCTACTGCCGGAGCGGGCGCGAGAACCTCTGCGACCGGGCGCGCTTCACCGGCTACGACCTCGACGGCGGCTACGCCGAGCTGGCCGTCGCCGACGAGCGCTTCTGCTTCTCGATTCCGGAGGGCTACCCGGACGAGCAGGCGGCGCCGCTGCTCTGCGCGGGGTTGATCGGCTACCGGGCGCTGCGCCTCGTTGGCGACGCCGAGCGGATCGGGTTCTACGGCTTCGGCGCCTCGGCCCACATCCTCTGCCAGCTCGCGGCGCACCAGGGGCGGCGGGTGTTCGCCTTCACCAAGCCGGGCGATGTGGAGGGGCAGGCGTTCGCGCGCGAGCTCGGCGCCGAGTGGGCCGGCGGGTCCGACGAGACACCGCTGGAGGAGATCGACGGCGCGGTCGTCTTCGCCCCGGTCGGCTCGCTGATGACGACCGCGCTGCGCGCGAGCGCCAAGGGCGCCCGGATCATCAGCGCCGGCATCCACATGAGCAACATCCCGTCCTTCCCCTACGAGCAGCTCTGGGGCGAGCGCGTCCTCGGCTCGGTCGCCAACCTCACCCGGCAGGACGGCGAGGAGTTCATGGCTTTGGCTCCCCAGGTCCCCGTCCGCACCGAGGTCGAGCTCCATCCCCTGGAGGAAGCCAACGAGGCCCTGGCCTCGATCCGCGACGGATCTTTGCGCGGCGCCGCCGTTCTGCGGGTCCGCCCCCGGTAGGGGCTCCACTTAACTTTTCCGGTGGAGAGTGTGTCGGGCTGGCGCCTCGAGCTCACGACGGAAAAGTGCAAGACGTTCCACCCCTACCGGGGCGGACCCGACGTCGGTGGAGTCAGCGAAAGAGGTCTTCGCTTCGAGGTCGCCGCAAAGTTTGAGCGCCAGGGCCGTCGTCCTCGGTGACGAATCGATCCAGGCCGCGGAGGATTACGGCGGGGACGTTGCTGTCCTTGCTTCGCGCCAGATCAGCCGCCGCCGCGGCCTCGTCGGCTATAGCGATCAAGGTTGCTTCAAGCTCCCGGTCACTTGCGTCACGCCGGCCGCGCCAGTCGTCCAGGGGCACCAGACCCGCGCACCCGATTGCTACCTCAGCCTGTCCGAGTCGCCAAGCCCGTCCAAAACTGTCCGCGATCACAACCGCGGGGGCGGGGGGGAGCGTGAGGTGGGACTCGGCGGACGCGCTTCGCGCTGAGTGTCCGGCGAGTCCCACCTCACGCTCCCTCTCAACCGCGGAGGCGATTTCGACTCTGAGGCCGCGGGCCGAGCTGTCTGGGTCTTTCGGGAGTAGGCAGACCGTGTCGTCGTCTGGGACGTTGGAGGCGTCGATGCCGGCGTTGGCGCAGACGAAGCCGTGGCGGGTTTCGGTGACGAGGACGCCGCGCTCGGCGCGGAGGACCTCGACGCTCTCGTCGAGGATGAGCTGGACCAGGGCAGGCTCCTTGCCGAGGAGCGCGGCCAGCTTGCGGGCTTTGGCGCCGGGGATGACCGCGGAGAGACCGCGGAGGCGGCCCTCGGCCTTGGAGACAATCTTCTGCGAGGCGACGACCACGTCGCCCGCCTCGATCCTGGCGGCGCCGGCGATCAGCTCGCCGAGATTGGCGCCCTCTTCGATCTCTGGCAGGCCCGGTACCGGTATCGCCCGCAGCTCGTTCATCCCGGTGGTCCTTTGCCCCTATATACGGAGATAAGGCGGACCGGAACGGATGGGTGGCTCATATGCCCAGCGCCTTCGCGGTCCGCCGCGCGCGGCCGCCGTCGGCTTCGAGCACCCGGGTCAGTGCGACCACGTCAGCCGGCGTGTCGAGGTCGAGGCCGAGCGACGGCAGCCCTTCGACGGCGTACGGCACGCCCGCGGCGCGGGCGGCGGCGACGTGGCGAGCGCGACTGCCCTCGCCGAAGGAGGGCGCGATCGCGTTTGGCGGTGCCAAGACCAGAGCGTTGGTACCGGTTCCGTGGCGATCGGGGACGACGGCGACGAAACGCTCCGGCAAGCCGGTGAGCAGGCGATCCAGCTCGAGCGGATCGAGCAAGGGACAGTCGCCGGGCAGCATGACCACGGCTTCGGCGCCCAGCTCCGCCGCTCGGGCGGCGCCTGCCCGTGCCGCTCCCGAGTGGCCGCCCTCGTCGGGGTCGGCGACGACCTCGGCGCCCACGGTCGCCGCCAGCTCGGCCGCCAGTGGCTCGCCGGTCACGACGAGCGTCCGCTCGACGAGACGGGCGTCGCCGATCGCCTCCAGCACGTCCTCGAGCATCGCCGAGACGATCGCCGCGCGTCGCGCCCTGCCGACGCCGGCGGTCAGCCGCTGCTTGGCGACGCCGAAGCGCTTGACGGGGAGGACCGCGGTCGCCTTCAACCTGAGACGAGGCTATCGGCGTAGTCGAGCACGATGCGGGCCAGTCGCGCGCGGCCGGCGGCCCCCTCCATCAGAGTTCCCGTGGCGAGCGTCGGTATCTCGGTCGGCGGCGGGTCGGGGTCGCCCTCGTCGACGACCATGCCGTCGAGCAGGCCCGCGTAGAGGGAGGCGACCCCGGCCGCGGTCGAGGGCCGGCCGAGGGCCCGCATGAAGCGCTCGGTCGGGCCCTTCACCACCTTGCCGGCGACGAATGGGCTGACCGCGATCACCGGTGCGCTGGACGCGCCGATCGCCTCGGTCATCCCCGGCACGGCGAGGATCGGGCCGATGCTGATCACCGGATTCGAGGGGCCGATCACGATCACCTCGGCCCAACGCAGCGCGTCGAGCACCTCGGCGCTCGGCTCCGCGGTCTCGATCCCTTCCAGCTCGACCCCGAGCACCTCGGGCTCGCCGCGGTCGACGATCAGGTACTCCTGCAGGGCGCGGCGGCCGGCGGCGGTCCGCACCGCGGTTCGCACAGGCGCCTCGCACATCGGCAGCACCTTGGCGCGCACGCCGAGCGCGCGGGCGATCTGCGCCTGGGCGTCGGTCAGCCGCCCGCCCTCCTCGAGGAACTGGCGACGGTAGAGGCAGGCGGCGAGGTCGCGGTCGGAGAGGCCGAACCAGCTCGGCGCGCCGAGCTGGGTCAGGCGGTCGAAGACGGCGAAGCCGTCGTCCCTGATCCCCCAGCCGCGCTCCTCGTCGATCTCGCCGCTGAGCCAGTAGGTGACGAGGTCGGGGTCGGGGGAGACGTGGACGCCGAGGACCTCGACGTCGTCGCCGGTGTTGGCGATCACGCTGAGGTCGGAGCCGATCTCCTCCTGCATCCCGGCGGCGAGCTTGGCCCCGCCGGTCCCGCCCGCTAGAAGGGCGACTCGCATCGCGGCTACTCCCAGTGGTCGCCGGCGGGCAGGCCGGTGAGCTTGATCCCCGCATGCGCCTTGTAGCGGACGTTGACCGAGATCAGCAGCGGGGTCAGTTGCTCGACGATCCGCGCCATCTCCAGCGGCCCCGCGTTGACGGCGCGCAGTCCCGGGATCAGCTCGATCAGGCGGGCGACACGGGCCTTGTCGGCCTTGCGGTCGCCGCAGACGAGGACGTCCTCGTCGAAGCTAGCCTCGGGATCGGCGAGGGTCGGCGCCCCGATCGTGTGCATGGCGGCGACCACGGCGACACCCTCGGGGACCATCTCCTGCGCCTGCTGGGCGGCGGAGCCCTGCCAGACGCCGAGCGAGCGCGTCGCCTTGCCGCTGACGGCGGCGGCCAGGGGAACGGTGCAGTCGACGAGGATCTGGCCCGGCCGCAGCGCCTCGCGCAGGTTGTTGAGGTTCTCCGACTGGGCGCGGAAGGGGACGGTGAGGAAGACGATCTCGGCGCGCTGGGCGGCCTCGGCGTTGTGCAGGCCCTCGACGCTCGCGCCGGGGACCTGCTCCCGCAACTTCGCCGCCGCCTCCGCGGCGCGCTCCTCCGAACGGGAGCCGATCGCGATCGAGGCCCCCGCCTGAGCCCAGCGCAGCGCCAGACCGGCGCCGAGCGCGCCGCTGCCGCCGACGATCGGGATGGTGGGAAGGTCCGTCACGGGTGCGCCAGTCTATGCTGCGGCCCGATGAGGCTGGAGGGACGGAAGGCGCTGGTGACGGGCGGGGCGAGTGGCATCGGCGCCGCGATCGCGGCGCGGCTCGCCGGCGAGGGCGCCGAGGTCTGGGTCGGCGACATAGACGTCGAGGGCGCGGAGCGCGTCGCCGGCGAGGCAAACGGCCACGCGCTCGAGCTCGACGTGACCAGCCTCGACTCGGCGCGGGCCGCGGTCGAGGCGATCGGCGGCGCGCTCGACGTCCTCGTCAACAACGCCGGCACCGACGAATTCGGCTTCTTCACCTACACCAGCCCCGAGCAGTGGCAGAAGCTGATCGGGATCAACCTGGTCGGCGTCTTCAACTGCACCCACGCGGCGCTGCCGGGAATGCAGGAGGCCAAGTACGGCCGCATCCTCAGCATCTCCTCGGAGGCGGGGCGGGTCGGCTCCAAGGGCTCGGCCGTCTACTCGGCGACCAAGGGCGGCGTCGTCGCCTTCATGAAGGCGATCGCGCGCGAGAACGCGCGCTACGGGATCACCGCCAACTCGATCGCCCCCGGCCCGATCGAGACGCCGCTGCTGATGGGCGCCAAGGAGTTCGGCGAGATCGGCGAGAAGGTGATCGAGACGATGCGCTCCGCGACCCAGATCGGCCGCCTCGGCCAGCCCGAGGAGGTCGCCGCCGCGGTCGCCTTCCTCGTATCCGACGACGCCACTTACGTGACCGGCGAGACCCTGGGCGTCAGCGGCGGCCTGGGGATGGTCTGATGGGCGAGTCGAGCGACGGCCTGGTCCCCGGGATCGAGCGCAGCGACGAGTTCACCGTCGCGCCGCCGCTGGTCACCAACGTCGGCGGCACGATCGGCATCGGCGTGCTCTCGACGCCGGGGATGATCGGGATGATGAAGGGCAGCGCCCAGATGCTCGCCTACGAACACCTGCCCGAGGGCAAGGCGACGGTCGGCTTCGAGGTCTGCGTCAAGCACGTCGCCGCGGCCGCGGAGGGAGCGGTCTGCCGGACGCGCGCCACCCTGCGCGAGGTCGTCGAAGGGCGCAAGCTGCGCTTCGACGTCGAGGTGAGCGAGGGCGAGCGCACGATCGGCGTCGGCACCCACGAGCGCCGCGTCGTCGGCCAGGCCGGGCCGCCGACCGCGTAGTCTCGGATCGCGATGAGCCCGTTGCCGCAGACGGTCCGCATCCGTGAGGTCGGGCCGCGCGACGGCTTCCAAAACGAGCCGGAGACGATCCCGACGGCGGAGAAGATCCGGCTCGTCGACATGCTCTCGGCGAGCGGGCTGCGGCGAGTCGAGGTGACCTCGTTCGTGCGACCGGAGACGATCCCGCAGCTCGCTGACGCCGAGCAGGTGCTGGCTGGGGTCCGGCGACGCGACGACGTCGCCTTCTCGGTCCTGATCCCCAACGAGCGCGGGCTGGAGCGGGCGCTGGAGCTGCGCGATCGCTTCGACGAGGTCAACGTCTTCCTCTCGGCTTCGGAAACGCACAACCGCGAGAACGTCAAGCGGACGATCGAGGAGTCGCTGAACGGGCTGGAGCGGACGCTGGAGGGTGCCCGCGAGGCCGGCCTGCGCTGCGAGGGCGTGATCTCGGTCTCCTTCGGCTGTCCCTACGAGGGCGAGGTGCCGCCCGAGCGCGTCTTCGGTATCGCCGAGCGGCTGGTGGCGGCGGGCTGCGCCGAGGTCGGCTTCGGCGACACGACCGGGATGGCGAACCCGCGCCAGGTCGGCGAGTTCTTCGCCGCCGCGCGCGAGCGGCTCCCGCAGGTCGAGCTGACCGCCCACTTCCACAACACGCGCGGTCAGGGACTCGCCAACGTGCTGTCGGCGCTGGAGCAGGGGGTCGAGTCCTTCGAGGCGAGCTTCGGCGAGCTCGGCGGCTGCCCGGTGCCGCCGGGCGCGACCGGCAACGTCGCCACCGAGGACGTGGTCTCGATGCTGCACGAGATGGGGGTCGAGACCGGGGTCGACCTGCCGGCCTTGGTCGAGGCCGCGCGAGTCGCCCAGGAGGTCCTCGGCCGCCCCCTCGGCTCGCACGTCCCGCGCGCCGGCCCGATCGACTGGCACCGCTGAGTTCGCCTTTGGTTCCGGATAGCGGAACGAAAGGCGAAGTCAGCACACAGTCCGAATAGGCTCCGCGGTCATGCCCGACTTCAAGCAAGCGCTCGAGGCGGCCCTCGCCGGGGGTCCGCAACGGCATCACGAGAAGACCGAGGAGCAGGGCAAGCTGCCGGTACGCGAGCGGGTGGAACGACTGGTCGACGCAGGTTCGTTTGCCGAGGAGGCGGCGCTGGCCAACTGGGACCGGGAGGGGCTGGGCGCCGACGGGGTCGTCACCGGCCTTGCCACGATCGACGGGCGCCGCGTGGCCCTGATGGCCAACGATCCGACGGTCAAAGCCGGCTCCTGGGGCCCGAAGACGGTGGAGAAGATCCTCCGCGTCCAGGAGCGGGCGCTCTCGCTGCGGGTCCCGATCCTCTACCTGGTCGACTCCGCCGGGGCGCGGATCACCGATCAGGTGCAGATGTTCCCCGGCCGGCGCGGCGCCGGGCGCATCTTCCACAACGAGGTGCGGCTCTCCGGCCAGGTGCCGCAGGTATGCCTGCTCTTCGGGCCGAGCGCCGCCGGCGGCGCCTACATCCCGGCCTTCTGCGACGTGGTGATCATGCGCGACGGCAACGCCTCGATGTACCTGGGCTCGCCGCGGATGGCGGAGATGGTGATCGGCGAGACGGTGACTCTTGAGGAGATGGGCGGGGCGAAGATGCACACCGGGGTCTCGGGCTGCGGTCACTTCCTCGTCAAGTCCGACGAGGAGGCGATCGACCTCGCCAAGCGCTACCTCTCGTTCATGCCCGGCAGCTGGCGCGAGGAGCCGCCGCCGGCGGCGGCGGCCGAGCCCGCGTCGGACACCCCGATCGCCGAGATCGTGCCGGAGGACGAGAACCGGCCCTTCGACATGAACCTGCTGCTCGACTCGCTGCTCGACGCGGAAAGCTTCCTGCCGGTGCACAAGCGCTGGGCGAAGGAGCTGATCGTCGGCTACGGGCGGCTCGGCGGGCGGGCGCTCGGCGTCGTCGCCAGCCAGCCCAAGCACACGGGCGGCGTCCTCTTCGTCGACTCCTCCGACAAGGCGGCGCGCTTCATCCAGACCTGCAACGCCTTCAACGTGCCGCTGCTCTTCCTCGCCGACGTGCCCGGCTTCATGATCGGCACCGCGGTCGAGCGCCACGGGATCATCCGCCACGGTGCGAAGATGATCAGCGCCGTCTCCGAAGCGACCGTGCCGAAGATCTCGGTCGTCGTGCGCAAGGCCTACGGCGCCGGGCTCTACGCGATGGCGGGGCCGGCATTCGAGCCCGACTGCTGCATCGCCCTGCCCAGCGCCTCGATCGCGGTGATGGGCCCGCGGGCGGCGATCAACGCCGTCTTCTACAACCAGATCCAGGCGATCTCCGACGCGGCCGAGCGCGAGGCGTTCGTCGCCCGCAAGCGCGAGGAATACGCCGAGGACATCGACGTCCTCCACCTTGCCTCCGAGCTGGTCGTCGACGAGGTGGTCGATCCGGCCGACCTGCGCGCCGACCTGATCCGCCGCTTCGCGCTGGCGGCAAGCAAGGATCGGCGCTTCGCCGAGCGCCGCAACCCGATCACGCCGGCCTAGGCGGATGGACGTGCCGGTAGCTGAGTACCCATAGGGGCCGCTAACTACCGGCGCGTCACTCGAGCGACGCGGCGAACTCGACGAACCAGTCGAGGGCGCCGGGGTTGGCGAGCGAGTCGCGGCTGGCGGCCTGCTCGGGCGGGGTGCCCATCAGGATCCGCTTGACCGGGACCTCGAGCGCCTTGCCGCTGAGCGTGCGCGGCACCTCGGCGATCGCGTAGACCGCGTCGGGCACGTGGCGCGGCGAGCAGCGCTCGCGCACGCGGCGGGCGATCTCGCGCCGCAGCCCGTCGTCGAGCTCGGCGGCCTCGCGGAGGACGACGAAGAGCGGCATCCAGCCCTCGGTGCCGGGGCGGGGGACGTCGACGACGAGGGCGTCGACGATCTCGTCGAGCGAGAGCACGGCGCGGTAGATCTCGCTCGTGCCCATGCGGATGCCGGAGCGGTTGATCGTCGAGTCCGAGCGGCCGTAGATGATCGCCGTGCCGCGCGAGGTGATCTCGATCCAGTCGCCGTGGCGCCAGACGCCGGGGAACATCTCGAAGTAGCTGGCGCGGTAGCGGCTGCCGTTCTCGTCGCCCCAGAGGAAGACCGGCATCGAGGGCATCGGCTCGGTGACGACGAGCTCCCCGACCTCGTCGACGATCGCGTTGCCGTCCTCGTCCCAAGCTTCGACCGCGGCGCCCAGAGCCCGCGCCTGCAGCTCGCCCCGGTAGACCGGCAACAGGGCGCAGCCGCCGACGAAGGCGGTGCAGAGGTCGGTGCCGCCGCTGGTCGAGAAGAGCCAGGTGTCGGCCCCAAGCTGCTCGTATATCCAGTCGAAGCCCTCGGGGGAGAGGGGGGAACCGGTCGAGCCGACAGCCTTGAGGCGGCCGAGATCGCGGCCGGCGCCCGGCTCGACGCCGTCCTTCATGCAGGCGGCGACGTAGGAGGCGCTGGTGCCGAACATGGTCACCCCGGCACGCTCGGCGAGGTCCCAGAGCACGCCCATGTCGGGGTATCCGGGATTGCCGTCGTAGAGGACGATCGCGGCACGGGTCAGCAGCCCCGAGACGAGGAAGTTCCACATCATCCAGCCGGTCGTCGTGAACCAGAAGAGGCGGTCGCCGGGGTGGGCGTCGACGTGGAGGTGGAGCTTCTTCAGGTGCTCGAGCAGGATGCCGCCCTGCGACTGGACGATCGCCTTCGGCAAGCCGGTGGTGCCCGAGGAGTAGAGGACCCAGAGCGGGTGGAAGAAGGGAACGCGCTCGAAGTCGAGGTCGGCGCCCTCGCCGGTGGCGAGCAGGTCCGCCCAGGCCGTCGCGTCGCGCAGGCCAGAGAGGTCGGGGGTGGGTTCGAGGTAAGGGAGGACGACGGCGCG
>Ga0207677_10000202_pt1 | contig 47979 bp, 52 predicted proteins | sample KBSMisM42_FD_184311 | JGI IMG/M metagenome (GOLD analysis project Ga0207677, IMG submission 184311) | Miscanthus rhizosphere microbial communities from Kellogg Biological Station, Michigan, USA - KBS Miscanthus M4-2 (SPAdes) (version 2) | ecosystem: Host-associated > Plants > Roots >...
GGCGCGCGGTCTGCACATGCAGCGCGGCAAGCATTCTGCCAACACGCAAGATTCGTCTAACCCGGCTTCGGCACCGACGTTCTGCCGCAGGTCCGGAAGCTCAAGATCGTTCTCTTTCGCCGTCGGCAGTTTCGTTTATCAGCCAGCGCTTGTGGGCCACATTAACGCGAACTTACCCAGGGGAAAAGGCACGAGCTGCCTGTTGGCCGCCCAACTCTGCGGCCACCCGACCGGGCGCCGTTGCTTGGCCCGGCGGCCGAGCCGTCTCGTGCTTACTGGTTGGCGTGTGTCAGGGAGCAGTGCACGTTATGGCGCCCGGCCGGGTGAGCCGCTATGCCGTTAGCCGGACCAACGACCTCCCTGCCAAGCAAGTAACGATAGACCGTTCTAGCGATAGGCCGGTCTAGGTTGTCCGGTTCGGTGCTCTCTGCGGTAGCGTGCCGTCCGCAAACTCGCGTACACTCGCTCTCGTTGAAGAGTAGGACGGAGCGATATTGGATACGCTTTTTCGAACCGCATAGTCCTCACGAGACTGTGGGGAAGTGGATCATTTTCTTCAGGCGTAACCTGCACGGGGTTCCGGACGGACGGAGGGAGTCATGGATAGCGCGATTCCGCAGCGTAGTGACACTGAGCAAGGTCGATGAAGCATTGCTGCGGCGTGCCAATCTAGATATCGGCGTGTTCTTTACCTCGGCGGACCGCGAGGAAATTTGGCGGGTTGGCGAGATTCTGCGATCCAGTTTTAATCTTCGCGACGAAGATTGTATATGGAGTGCTGATTTCGAAACGGAGCGCGACTGGCAAACCAACGCCGGGCCGTTGTGGCTCTTAGACCGAGTCGAGGAGGCATTGCTTAAACGCGATTCGCTTATCGCAGCAAAGAAGTACGTGGCGGCGGAGCGGGTGCAAAAGACCCTGCTGCAACCGAACCTGACGCGAATCAGGAGATACGTTCAGGAGCAAAGAATTGTGACGCGTAAAAGTATGGTCATCACGCCGGTGTTTCAGCCGCTCGATTATGCCTTTGATCCAACTACGGCGTTCGTGCTGATGCCATTTGGCGAAAAGTGGTCGGCCGACGTATTCCATGTCATTAAGCGAGCGTGCGAGGAAGCAAGCCTAAGAGCTCTGCGAGCCGATGATATTTTCGCGCCTGAGATCATAATCAACAATATTTGGCGCCTGATAAATACGGCCGGCATTATCGTTGCTGACATAACGGTGCATAACGCCAACGTATTCTATGAGCTTGGGATCGCTCATACTCTAGGCAAGCGGGTGGTGTTGCTGCGTCAGAAGGAGGGCGCGGTGCCACCGTTTGACATAGCGTTCTGGCGACATTTTGAGTATGGCCTCACGCCGCTACAGGTCGAGGCGTTCAAAGAGACGTTGGCAAAAATTTTGGCTAGTCATAGGGTCAACCCACCACCAAAGCCTGTGCACATTTGAACGGCCGGCTAACTCGCCGCAGAAGCCGACAAGCCGCCGAATGCCGCGCCCGCCGGCCGAGCCGGCTCGTTCCGCGCGAGACGGACGGCGTCACGCCGCTTGCAACTCACTCAGTCAGAACCTTTCTTTCCTCGCGGCAAGCGGCGCGCCGCTCGTCCGCTCGCGCGGCAGTACGGCTTGCAGCTTAGCGTCTGATCCGTTAGCCGGGCATCCATTTCCGTGGTCGCACCGTTCCCCCGCCCACCCGGAGCGCGTTCGGGCTCGGGTCAATTCTTCGCGGCGGCAGGAGGTGCGGCATTTCAGCCTGAATCGAGGGCGCTGCAGATCTTGTCGTTGGCAGGACGGGAGTTGTTGACGGAAAGAACGAAGCAGGAGACGATATGCCTCGGAAGGTGGGCCATGGCCTCTAAGAATTCTCCGGCATGCGTTGATGTCCTCCTCGTCTGTGCGAATCCTCGGGGTACCGATCCTCTTCGCACGGCTGAGGAGGAGCGCGTTCTGAAAGAAGCCATTCGTCTATCACCGCACCGTGACCGCATTTCCATTACTGTCTTAAACGCGGCGACCATCGACGATGTTCGGCGCGAACTCCTCAGGCATTCGTTCCAAGTGGTTCATTTCTCTGGTCATGGAACAAACTCGGGGTTGGTCTTTGAAGATGCGTCCGGGCGACTCATGGTTCCAGATTCAGCCGCTCTTGCTGAATTGCTTCAACGACGCGGTGCGTCCACGGCGCTTCTTAATGCCTGCTACTCGCTTGCGACTGGATCATTCACTTCCGTCGGTCTCGACTATACGATCGCTATGGAAGGTTCGATTGCGGATGACGCAGCGATCGAATTCACCAGAGGCTTTTACGACGCGGTTGGCGCAGGACTCACGATACCTGAGGCCTATGACGAAGGCCTTTCGTGTGCTCGCCTTAAGCACATGGCGCCGAATGCGATTCTGCTCCGTAGAGGTGAGGTGCACGTCCCCAATACAAGCGTTGATCGACAGCAGGAGGGGGATCGCGGTAACTCAACCGCCCCTCCCGTGCTGGTCGGAGTAGCGATAGATACGTCCGGCTCGATGGAGGCCAGTATCGGTAACGATCGCAACCGCGAGCTATCACGTCTCGAGGGGGTTCGCGACGCGCTTCTTCGATATGCCAAAAATTTTCGTGCGCTGCTAAAGGCGAGCGATGAGCAATCGTCGTTGCGACTTTTCGCATATGCCTTTGGTCTGCGTTCTGGTCAGGTGGCCGATCTACTTTCATTGATTCGCGCCGCGCGCTCCGTCGACCTTAGTCACGAGGTTGAGCAGCGGAAAGCTCGTTACGTTGCGGACGCCAGGCGCAGCGCAGGCAGCTACGCGGGACTCGCTGGTCTAGCGCGGAGCTATGGCTTCGGCAACGTCGTGGCAAGCGTGGAACAGGCGGCCACCGCCGCAGCGGAACAGCAGATTCGTAACCGGATTGCGGCGGAGATAGCCGGGTTATTGCTACAAAGCGCAAAGGCGATTGGTGATACTACGGCCACGCCAAGCGATTTGGCCGAGCTCTTTGATGACACGGCCGCTGGGAAGTTTACTGACCTGGAGCCAATCATATACGGCGATACGCCGATGGTCGCGGTGGCTTCAGCGGTATTGAATCGTTTCGGCCGAGAAGCCAGGCAGCTGGGCGAGCAGCGAATGTTTCTTCTAGTTTCTGACGGTGAACCTACTGACGGCGATCCTCTTCCTAAGCTCAAACAACTTTCGACGGAAGGCGTTACTGTGATCACCTGTTATGTTACGGACCGTGACGTAGTGGCGCCGCGCCTTCTTCGACGAACTCCAGAGCCGAGCTGGCCGAAGGAGGCGAAACTAATGTTCGACGCTGCCTCATCCATAGTGGAGCACGATAGCTTCAGTCAACAACTACTCCGAAGCGGATGGATTATTGAACCGGACGCGCGGCTATTTTTGCAGGTAAATCATTCTGAGCTTCTTGCAGACTTCGTGCAGACCGTTGCGTCCACGTTTTCGCCTTCTACCGATATCCTGCCGAAGGGACGCTAGATTGATAGACGGCCGGGTAGGGTGCCGGCTAACTCGCCGCAGAAGCTGGCGCGGCCCGGCTTCGGTCCGGCGGCCGAGCCGCCTCGTGAAGTCAAAACCAACACGGCGGCGCGCGGCCTGCATCGCGCGACTCACATGCGTGCACGCCGTGCGCCGCGTCGGCTTCGGGACGCGGGCCCTGGCCGCGCGGGGTAACCTCTGAGCCGTTAGGCGGACCACAAGTGCTGCGGCCTCACATTTCCCCCGCCCCCCGAGTTACCACGTGCGTTGCGTCAGCATCCGCACGTCTTCGCCATTACCCCTTGGGCGGCCAGCAGATCCTGCGGCTGCGTTTTCCGCCGCAAAGCGCATGCATGGTTGGACAAAAAGAAACCCAAGGGAGCATGGTGGCCTAGAACTGGTTGAATCAGGCCCCGAACTCAACTTCAGCCGACTTCAATTGGGGCGCGTCCGCGAGACGCCACTAGTAGGAGGCTCGCCAGCCGGCTCCTCTGGCATCAGCAGTGCCGCTTCAAGAAGCCCGATTGGCGTGAAGACTACGATGATGTCATCCGCACTTTGAGGTGTCTCCTGTTCGAGCACTTCGTAAATACGCGCACGTTTAACTGATGACTTTGGCATCGACGCCTCCAGGTCCGGACTGCTTCGTGTAGAGAGGACGCAAGAACATAGCCAAGATGTCCCCAACGGCCGCGCCCAGCTGGAATACGGCCGTCTTTGCTAGCTGCTTATGGTACTCCGTCCAGCGGTCACGATACTCAAACGCATCAGGTACGCCAGCGAAAGCGTTTCGTTTCAGTGAATCGAATGCCAGGAAGCCGATCGTCTCAAACCTGCCTGCGTCCTGCCCGGTTGGGTACGTTAGCGGGAAAACTAATACAGAACGGTAAAATTCCGCCCAATCCGTCCTGGTGGTGACGAATAATTGCTCATGTGCTTGAAGATCGTTACTTGCGAAACAGCGCAGGGGCTTCCAGTGAGTATGGCCGTCGTCGCGCCCAAGCAGTGCACAAGGAATGGTGTTCTTAGAAACCGGGTGTCGGTCAGCTTGACCAAGCAAAGGCCTGCGCGCGTCGTGCGGGTTAGATCGCGCCCAGGTTTCGACGTATTCGCGAACGTCATCCGTACCCGGCGCAAATACCAACATGCAGCAATGCAGCTCATTCTCAGGGCTTTCTAGTAGCCTTGCCATCAGTCGGCAGGCCTCGGTGCAGACATCCTGCGCCGCGTAGGAGGCATTCAAAGGGTGGTTTTGCCAGTCTGCAAGCGTGACACAGAATGTCCGCATGCGAAAAACGAGATCCTCGTGAAAGGCGGCTAGGAGCGTCCACCACGCTCGAGATTTTGTGCGTCGCACAACGCCCCGCAGCCCGATCCTGCGAAGCAATCGCGTTGTCGCAAACAGAAGACGTCCGGCGGCATAAACCTCGCTTGCTCCCATTTTTTAGTGGAGGACCTCCGTATAGAATGCTCGACGCGCCGCGCGCGTGTCAAGGGAGGCCGCCTAACTCGCCGCAGAAGCTGGCGCGGCCCGGCTTCGGTCCGGCGGCCGAGCCGCCTCGTTAGAATCAAAACCCGGCGGCGGCGCGCGGCCTGCATAGCGCGACTCACATGCGTGCACGCCGAGCGCCGCATCGGCTTCGGCACGTGGGCCCTGGCCGCGCAGCTTAGCGTCTGATCCGTTAGGCGGACAGTTTTGGCGGTTGCATCGTTCCCCCGCCCGGCCGCGCGAGCCGCTCGTCCTGTGGAGGCGGCACCTACGTTACGCCACGTCCAGAAATCCCGGCAGTGCCACCAGGTTGCGGCGGCGTAGAGGTGCTGGCGCATCCACTTTGGCCCGCGCGAATGATCGAGGCATCGCTTCAAGCCCTGGATCCAACACCATTTGCTCTTGCACTGCCCCAACGGTGGAGGTCCACGACGGCGGTTGATCTCCCGACCGGGCCGCGAGCAGTTCCAGCATCGCCGCAGCCACGGTCAGTTCCTCAGCACTTACTTCAATCGGCTTCGGGATTACGTTCCAGGCGAGATGTTCATGCTGCGCATCGGACACCCACTGGCGTGCAGCCAGAAGGTCGCCATCGAGAATTGATCGCACAAGCTCACGAATGTCCATGCAGCACCTCCCATAAATCCTCAAATGCGTACGAAGCTTTGTCAAGGAGGTGCTTCGTGACGAACGGCTCTAGCGCAGCCCATATCTGTTCACGGTTGCCGTCGATTTTCTGGAGAAGGAGTTTTGCGTCATCACGATCGACCGCGTCGCGCCAGGCGGAAAGCTTCATCGCCAGAAGTTGGGGAAGGCTCGCGGCATAGACGGTCAAGAATTCAGATTTGTAGAGTAGTTCACCTTTGGTCAGTCCTACGAGATAGCCCTTTGCGCTGTCGTTCAGCCAGTCATCCGGTAAGCTAAGACTCTCTGCTACGTGCTCGGCCGCCGCGCGTACCATCGTTGCATCAGGTCTCACGAAAAAAGCGTCAACGTCTTTGGTGCTCTCTCGCGCTCTGAAAAGTAAGACCAGCGCGGCCCCGCCCACGACGACCATTTCGGCGTTGGTGTCTGTCCGTCGGAGCTCGTCCGCTAGAGCGTCGAGCGCTCGCTTGATGTCCTCGGCCGAAAGCAACATGCGGCGTAAATTACTCCGCGAACGAGTACTAATGCAATGCATGCGGCCTAACTCGCCGCAGAAGCCGACAAGCCGCCGAATGCCGCGCCCGCCGGCCGAGCCGGCTCGTTCAGCGCGAGGCGGACGGCGTCACGCCGCTTGCAGGTCGCTCAGGCAGAACCTTTCTTTCCTCGCGGCAAGCGGCGCGCCGCTCGTCCGCTCGCGCGTGAATGCGGCTTGCAGCTTAGCGTCTGGGCCGTTAGGCAGACCATCATTTCGGCGGCCGCACGTTTCCACCGCCCACCGGTACGCACCGCCCAAGCCTCTTGCAGCTGGGAGGGGGAGTGCCGCGTACGCCATATGAGGATCGACTCGCCACGTATCTAATGCCTGACGCGGGCTTTCCTTCGACTACGCAAGCAGTACGTCTAACAGGGCGCATGCGAGGAGGGTTCACCCTTGACCAACGATCGGCAAGTGCTCGCTTCCGCCGTCGAAACCGGTGGTTAGGTGAGACCAAGGCATTGCAGTATCTGCTATCCTGTGTCTTATGCCATCAGATTCCGGGCGTCCGCGACTATTTGTCGGTTCATCCGTCGAGAGTCTGGACGTTGCTTACGCGATTCAGGAAAACCTGGAACACGTTGCTGAAGTGACCGTTTGGACACAAGGAGTGTTTGAGCTGACACAGTCCTCCTTGAACTCGTTGCTTCAGGCGGTCGGTTCATTTGATTTTGCTGCGTTAGTCCTAGCACCCAATGACATTGCTAAGATCCGTGGCGAGAGCGTGACGATCGCAAGAGACAACGTCGTATTCGAGTTAGGCCTTTTCCTAGGAGAGCTTGGCGAGGATCGGACTTTTTTGGTTGTTCCTAGAGGAGTGGACGACCTTCACCTTCCGTCGGACCTGGCGGGGATCACGCCTGGAATGTACGACCCAGGACGAACTGACGAGAACCTGGTAGCAGCTCTTGGTCCGGCAGCAAACCGAATCAGACGCGCAATCTCGGCAGTGGGCGCGAGAGCTGGAGCCGCAGCCCGGGCAAGTGTCGCGGTAACCGTTGCGTCGGGCCTTTCCGATGAATTCCGGCGCGAGCTTACGTTGTTCTTGCATGAACAAGACGAGCACTTGCAGACGGCATTTGAGCGCTTCGAGGCGCGAGTTATCGCGACGACGGAAGCGGGGCGTCGGATTGCGAAGGCTCCGCTGAGCCGAACTTTTCAGTTGATCAAGAATGACCTAACACCGCTGGCCCGGTCTCTTTTGTCAGAAATAAGCCACTACCATCTCACCGCCGAGCAGTACGAAAAGCTCGCTACTGGAGATCTTCTGCCGGCACTACAAGAATTGCGTTCCTTCGGGCTACTTTTGCCGTTGGGTGGGGATGATGATGAGACGGTTTATTGGTTTCCGGCGCCCCTTGTGCCCGCGATCAAAGCGGCGGTTCAGCAATTGGGAGTCGATGACGTTTCGTCAGTTAGGCACATAAAAGAGGCTCTTGCGGAAATTGGATATCCATGAGGGTTCTGTTGGCCGCTTAGGTTCAAGGTTGAACTGCAACACGGACGTTGGCGAGATCATACACGAGCATAGAGCGAACGATTCCGGCGTACAGCCGGAAAGCTCCGCTTTCCGGCATAGGTGCAATAGAACCGAAGAGAGTCGGAGAGTCACCCGCAGGGCCGAAGCGAAGCGGAGGAGGCGCGGAGCGCCTTGACGCTCCGACGAACGGCGGTTATCCGGGAGGAAGGCTGGGCATTAGAGAAGTGCGAGATCTTGCAGCCGTTCAATTGGTTTCCGAAAGCCGAAACGTTTGCGCGGGCGATGATTGAGGATGGCGGCGATCTGGTTGCATCGCGACTGGGTTAGGTTCTTCATGGAAGCGCGTTTAGGCAAGTACTGGCGGATCAGACCGTTGGTGTTCTCATTCGTGCCACGTTCCCAGGAGTGGTAGGGGGTGGCGAAGTAAACGGTCACGCCAGTGGCTCGTTCGATCTCTTCGTAACCGTGGAATTCGGTGCCGTTATCGGCGGTGATGGTCCTAAAGAGGTGGTGGAAGTGCTTGATCATCGGAATGACGCGGCGGTTCAATGCTGCCTTGGTATGGTCCGGGAGCAAGCCGATTAAAACAAAGCCTGTGGAGCGCTCGACGAGCGTGACAATGCAGTGTGTGCTGCCCGCCCCGCTGACCGTGTCCATCTCCCAGTGACCGAACTCGGTCCGGAGTTCGACCGATGGCGGACGCTCGGAGATAGGGCGTTTGCCAGGTAAACGGCCCCGCCGCTCATATTTGCCGTAGCGTTTCCGGAACTTGAGGCGCTGCCGCAGGTGCCGGTAGAGCTGACCGCAATTGAGCTGGTCAGTCCAGATGTGCTTGTAGATGGTCTCGTGGCTAATCGCAAGCACACCCTCGAGCTCTAAACGACCGCTGATCTGCTCGGGACTGAGGTCGGCGCGGATCAGGTCTTCAACGAGGAACCAGTCCTCGGCGGTGAAGGGACTCTTGCGCCTGGACCGTGATCGGCGGCCATTGGACGCTTCTTGGGCGCGTTGGGGGCGATAGTACCCGTCGGGGTGGGTGCTGTTCCGGCAGAACTCACGGCCAATCGTGCTGCGATGGCGATCGAGAGCACGAGCCATCTGGGCGTTGGAGTAGCCTTGCTTGCGAAGCACGCCGAGCGTATATCTCTCTTCGGAGGTGATCTGGGATTAGCTCATGTCGAACCCTTTCTTGGCGGAAAGATTCGTCAGTGTCCCAGATCACCTCTGCTTCACGCGAGTGGTTGTTGCACTTACTTGTTGAATTCGCGGTGTCGCGAAAAACACGCAAACGCAACCGGCACCAGACCAGGACGCATCGCGAGGGGCGGTCGCGCCCATTCAGCCGTCATGTTCAGGAGCTGTCGCGAGAGCGTAGTTCCTCTCGCCGAGGCCTCAGAGAACCTCTCGATTCATTTCACCGCGGTAGACGTACGGCGCTCGTCGGTTTACTCTTCGCGGGCGTGAAGGTGCGTGACGTGGTTGCCACGCTCGAGGCTGATGGTTGGCGTCTTGTTCGCACGAAAGGAAGTCACCGTCAGTTCCGGCATCCGAATAAGCCGGGAACGGTCACGGTAGCTGGAAAGGCGAGTGTGGATGTTCCGGTTGGAACGCTCGCGCGGCGCGCCGCTTGCCGCGATGCACCCGAGGCAGGCCTTAAGAAACCGTAGGTATCAAATGGAATACGTCATGATCCTTGGTCCGCTCGCGCGTGTGTGCGGCTTGCGGCTTAGCGTCTGCGCCGTTAGGCCGATGACGCTCTCCATCTCCACGTTCCCCCGCCCGGCCGTCTCGGGGGCGCGATGTTCGCAAGCATCAAGTGATCTGCGCTCCCTCTCTCGAAGACTCGGATGGTGGGCAGTTCTCCGCGGTCGTCGTGCCAGAATGCTGCGTCATGGTTTTACGTCCGAACATAACGGGCACTCTTCCGCCTGTCTCCGACGAGGGAGTGTTGCCACCCGGCGATTACGGACCCAGCCGCGCAGAATTCGAGAAGGCGTTCGTCGATGTTGGTCATTCGGAACGTCGGCGTGAGATCTATGCCGGTTGGAATCGCCATCGCAACCGACTTCAAGCCGATGGCTTGGAGCGTTCAGCTCGAGAGTTGCTCAACGGCAGCTTCATCTCCTCAAAGTGGGAGCCGCAGGACATCGACATCGTGGTCGAATACCCTGTGACCTCAGCTGAACTTCGCACGTTAACGCCGTCATCGCCCATTCTTCGGCTACTTCAGGGTGCGTTGACCAAGGCGGAGTTCGAGTGTGATGCGTATCCACTCTATTCGCTTCCGGAGGATGATCCGGCGTACTGGAAGGTGACCGCGGCAGGGCTACGCTACTGGATGAAGTGGTTCGGACGGACACGGCTTGGCGTGGAGAAGGGTAGAATCTGGGCAACAGTTGGTGGATTTGATGAGCGCGCTTGATATCGACGAAAGAGGCGAAGCAGAACTGACATGCGAGATTGACGATCTCTCGTCCTACTTGCGAGGCGTTCCGGCTGAACTGCGTGAGTCTGGCGCCTTCAGTCCGTACGAAGTGCGTCTCCAACAACTGCTCGAGACGTTACTTACGGAGCGTATGAAACAAGCTCTCCGCAGATATCACGCAACGATTGATGAAGGCTCGCTGACAGATGCTCAACGAGCGACCTACGAAGAGATCCGCCAATGGCTGACATTAGCCGAGCGGCGGCATCAAGAACTAGCACACGACTACTTGCGAATGGTCACGTTGCTTAACGGTCTGATCTCAGCAACAGCAAATTCAACGGAAGCACGGCCTAACTCGAGGTAGAACCCGGCGCGGCCCGGCTTCGGCGCGCCGGCCGAGCCGGCTCGTAAAGTCAAAAACTGCACTGCGGCGCGCGGCCTGCATCGCGCGACTCACATGCGTGCACGCCGTGCGCCGCGTCGGCTTTCGGCACGTGGGCCCTGGCCGCGCGGGTTAACCTCTGAGCCGTTAGGCGGACATCGATTCCTAGGGCGGCATGCCCCCTCCCACCTGCGACTTCGCGAGACTTCTTCCCGTCGGTTGAGCGACGCCCTCGCAATAAGAATCACCAGTATTGTCAGTCGAAGCCTACCGGTAAAGAGGCCGCGCGGAAAAGTCGATCCGGCGTCCCTCTAACCATCGAGATCGATCAGTCCAAAGGATAGCGCGCTTGGGATTGGTCAGCTATTACGGAGGCCAAATACTCTCGAACTGTCTAACCGCCGAAGCGAACGACCAACCGCCACGGAGAACAACGATGTCATCTGATAACCATATCCTTCACGCCGCGAAAGAACTCGTTGAAACCCTCAACAAAGCCGTCGACGACAACTTACCGGCGGAAATCGCTGAAATCGTCAAAACTCACTCCGCGGGCGCCGCCGCCGCTAGTGTGGCGGCGGGTTGGATTCCAGGTGCCGGCGGGCTTGCTGCCGCAGGAATTTGCGCAGGATTCGTCTGGACCATGTACGGTCGTATCAACTCTAAAATTGGTTTACCACTGACGGAGAACATCATCAAGTCGCTTGCAACAGGCGTGGCGACAAACCTCGCAACCGGGTTTGTGGGAACATTGGTAGTGCTGACGATTTTCTCGATATTTCCTGGAATAGGAAGCCTTGCTGCGGCCACGATCGCTGGTGCTACTGGCTATGCGATAACTTTGGCGTCTGGATACGTATATCTTAAGTTACTGACGAAACTCTTTCTTGCCGGCAGCGATCCGACAAAAATGGACGAGAGCTCGCTCAAAGAAGCTGCCAGCCACGTCGCCGCCAGCGAGAATATCAAAGATGTCATTTCAAGTGCCAAGGCCGACTACAAGCCATCTTCGAAATAGCCGAACAGTGTGTGAAAAGAAACGCTGAGGCAAGGGTCGTCTTGATCCAATGACGGTAACAGTGTTTAGTTTCGAGAGAGAGCACTTAACTGCGAATTGCCCAAATCTAGACTGCTCGTGAGCAATAGCCGCCTAACTCGCCGCAGAAGCCGACAAGCCGCCGGATGCCGCGCCGGCCGGCCGATCCGGCTCGTTCCCCGCGAGACGGACGGCGTCACGCCGCTTGCAGGCCGCTCAGGCAGAACCTTTCTTTCCTTGCGGCAAGCGGCGCGCCGCCTGTCCGCTCGCGTGTGTGTGCGGCTTGCAGCTTAGCGTCTACGCCGTTAGCCGGACATACCTTTCCTGCGGCCTCACGTTTCCCCCGCCCAGTCGGAGATGCGGTCGTTCACACTGTGTATTACGTCGGACGGTTTTTCATGGCAGGCACTGATGTTGTCGCTGAACTGGCTCCGGCCTCATGCGCGTTGGTGCTTGCGGGTATGCCGACGAGTCATCCGATCTACGAGCCGCGGTCGCACGCGAGCGCCACATCTTGTCTCTTCACAGTACGAGCTCGGCGCGGGGCTAACTGTCTCTTAGGAAGAGACGAAAGTCGAGCTTCTCTGACCCTCTTTGCAGCGGTTCGCCGCGAGGTTATCGCCAACGACGGGGAGCACGCTCTTCACTCCATCTATGTTGAAATGGTAGATGCGCCGCGTGGCGTCTCGGTAATGGTTGGTTATTCGGTGGCCGGAAGGCGCATCTACGCAGCGTTCAGGCAGTGCAGGATCAACAAAATTCTGTTAAAGAGATTGGGTGAAGCACCACTGCGTTCTCTTGCTCACTGCACACCATAGGTCATACGCGTCGCTCACAGGGTTCGGGTTCATAGGGTAGTTCCTCGCCGTAATGAGACCACGACTCCCGAGAGCGAACCGCGCGGCTAAAGAGACAGATCGCACCGAAGCTTGCATGATCGCCGCTCGTCCGCTCGCGTGTGGATGCGTCTTGCGGGTGAACCTCTGAGCCGTTCGGCCGGCCCGATCCCCGTCTGCACGTTTTCCCGCCAACCTCCTCGACCGAGTGCGACGTGTCCCGTCAACGTGCGGGGCACGCAGGAGCGCGCCTCACCGCGCGACGGAAAATGACCCGAGCAGCAGGTTGTACTCCTTCGCCCTCGGGATATGGCGCGGGCGCATGGCGTTGCTGCCCGTTCCGCGCGAAATACCTGAATTGCAATGGTATTTCCCGATGGATGAGACTCGGCGCCAGACGGTCGGTGAGCGTGGCGTCTATATCAGGTGCTATTCTCACGAGTCATGTAACGAGACGCTATTCTCGATCGCTGAAGAATCTAACGGACGGCGAGGAGTTGCGTTGGAACTCGCGCAGCATCGTGCTGCGATGCCGGCCCAGCCGCGCGGCCATTGCCCCAGAGGATGGCCGCGGGGTTTGCTTTCGCGGCGTGGCCAACGTATATCTCTCTTCGGGATGACGATCCCTTCTTGGCGGAACATTCGTCGGTGTCCCAGACCGCTCCTCTTTCATACCGCGCTACTGCACACTTTACGAGTGCGGACGGAGCACGGTCGTGCTCTGGCGGGTCCGACCAACAGATCAGAGGCCAGCGCGGCGGGCGGACGAGATGGCTCGGCCGCCGGATCGAGCGGTCTTCATTGCCCGGCGGGTGGCTGCCAGAGCTCGACCTTGTTGCCCTCGGGATCCATGACCCATCCGAATTTGCCGTACTCGGAGTCGTCGGTGTTGTCGAGCACGTTGCAGCCTTCTTCGCGCAGTGCTGCGAGAAGTGCGGGGAGGTCTTCGACGCGGTAATTGACCATGAAGGTCGACTTGCTGGGGGCGAAGTGTTTGCCGTCGGCGGGGCCGATGGACCAGGCTGTGGTTCCTTTGGTCGGGTTGCCTTCGGCGTCGGTCCAGTCGAAGGCGGCGCCGCCCCAGGGCTGGACGTCGATGCCGAGGTGCTTCTTGTACCAATCGCAGAGCGCCTTGGGGTCTTTGGCGGTCATGAAGATGCCGCCGATTCCTGTGACTCGTCGCATGCGTGCCTCCGATCGTCGCTGAAGCTGCAAGCGTACCGCCTCCGGCCGCGCGTCTCAACTCACCGCGGTACCTCGCGCTCCTCGTATTTGTCGCGAATCGAGGTATTGAAATAGCGGCCGATCGACTCGGCAGCCATCAGCTGAGCGTGCTGTTCGGGTGGTACGCCGAAATATTGATACAGGCGGCCACTGTGGAACTCGATTTCGAGGATGCGCTCTTCCGGCGAGTAGCCGACGCTGGCAATCACGGACGAGCGGACGGTGGCGCGGCGCATGGCCTTCGGTTTGAGGAGCGGCGGCCGGAAGCGGTTGATCGTAGCACGGGGGAGCGGCAGGGGATGTGAATGGAAACGTGGTAGAGTCCGAGCCGGAGGCGCAAATGTCGGCAAGAAACGGTGAAAAAGCACGAGCAGCAATCGAGAAGCGGCGGCGAACCGCGCAGCGCCTCAAAGATCGGGGTCTTCGGGCTGCCACGAAGGTGGCGGACGCTCATCCGGCTGAGAAGGCCAAAAGATCAACGAAAGCGTGATTCGTCAGGGAAAGCGAGAGATCTATGGGAAGTGCACGACCATCCGTAACGAAACGGCAGAGAGAGCAGTTGAAGCGCGAGCGCAAGCTGCGCAAGGCCGAGCGGCGCGCGGAGCGCAAACCGGGTGAATCGGAAATCGATTCGCAGGTCGTCTCCGAAGTTCGTGAGCCGGACCTGCCCGCCGACGAAACAGCGAACTAATCAGCGAAACAGGCAGCGGCTGTAAGATGCCTCTCGACCGGAGGCGTCATGATCGCTGAATTTCGCGGATTCCTCACCAAAACGAACGCGCTTGCCCTGGCGGTCGGCGTCATCATCGGCGCGGCCGTCGGCAATGTCGTTTCTGCACTGGCGGCCGACATCCTGATGCCGATCGTCGGGCTCTTTCTGCCGGGCGGAAACTGGCGCGAGGCGCGCATCGTCCTGAGGACGGCGACCGATGCAGCAGGAAAAGTCACCGAGAGCGCGATCCTTTACGGGCATTTCATCGGGACGGTCATCGATTTCCTGATTGTCTCCCTGGTGGTTTTTTTCATTGTGAAAGCGCTGGTGAAACCGGTGCCGGTCGCCGCACCCGAGCCGATGAAAAGCTGTCCGGAATGCCTGGAGACGATCCCGCGCGCGGCGCGCCGCTGCCGGGCCTGTACGGCCGCCGTGGCTACATGAAGCGGCGCTTTTTGAAACGCGCGACATAATGGCGCGTCAATGCGTCCGCGAAATCGGGAAACGCATCCGACCGCACAATGTCGATCCAGCGATATTCCGCGCCGACGACGCGCGTCTGTTCGAGGCGAATGCTGTCGATGTGCATGGCCTGATCTGTAATGACGATGCCGTGCAGCAGCTCGCAACGCCGGGCGAACGGCGCGATTGCGGCGATTGAATCCTTTTCCGAGAGCAACTCGAGATCGTCGGTGATCGTTTCGATCGAATGCTGCAATAGATCGTCATGCACACCGTCGAGCGCCGCGAATGCTTTGCTGAATGCTTCGCGCCTGCCGGTCGACCGGAAGAACGAGGCGTGGATGCGTGCGGGCGGCGCGTCGACGCGCGCCGGTGCGGTGATCGACTGCTCGCGCGCGTAGGCGAGGCCGTGCACTTTCGCGAAGAGGTCGTGGCCGAGGGCTCGGCGGTGGGCCGGATCGTCGTCGCCGAGGGAGAAGGTGAGCGGCGCGTGCTCGCTCTTCCCCTTTTCCTCGGAGAAGGCCAGCTCGCCCTCGGACTCATCGATGATGATCAGCAGGTGGACGACGGCCTCGAGCTGGCCCCGGGACCAGGTGCGGCGGGCGGCGAGGTCGACCGTTCCGAGGGAGTGGATGGCACCCTCGCGGACGGTCCAGCCGGCGGCGCGAAGAAGGGCGGACGTGTCGCGAAGTCGAGCGATCGTATTCATCAAAATGACTCTCATAAGTTACTTAAACTGCATCGAGTATACAGCCGGTAGAGAAATGTGGGCAAAATGCTGCACAGGCCACGCAGGGTAGAGGCGTCGCTCTACTCCCTCTGGAGGAGACCGCTCCGACCCGGGCCCGGAATGCGCAGCACACCTCCTCTGTCAATCTAACCGACCGCACATGTAGAATCTGCGGCCTCAAAACCTGGAGGGTGACTCGGATGACGGCAGTGGAGACGAACGTCGCGGTGCGGGAGCCGCAGAGTGGCCATAACCCGCTGAAATTGAAGAGGATCCACCACGTGGAGTTCCTCGCGGGGAACGCCAAGCAGTCGGCCTACTTTTACCGCAAGGCCTTCGGCTTCTCGCAGGTCGCCTACTCGGGATTGGAGACCGGCAACCGTGACGCCACCTCGTACGTCCTGGCGCAGGGGAAGATCCGCTTTGTGATCACTTCGCCGCTCCGTCCGGACCATCCGGGGAGCGAGCACATCCGGCGGCATGGCGACGGCGTGATCGACATCGCCCTGCAGGTCGAGGACGCCGACTTCGCGTTCCACGAGGCCGTCCGCCGCGGCGCGCGGCCGGCCGTCGAGCCGCACGACGTCACCGACCAGTTCGGAACAATCCGCCGCTCCTCCATCCACACTTACGGCGATACCCTGCACACCTTTATCTCTTACGCCGATTACAAAGGTCCGTTCCTGCCGGGTTACGCGCCGGCGGATGTCCCGGGCGAGAGCGCGGGGCTGCTGATCGTCGACCACATCGTCGGCAACGTCGAGCTCGGCAAGATGAACGAGTGGGCGGAGTGGTATTCGAAAGTGATGGGCTTCTCGCGCTACATCACGTTCGACGACAAGGACATCTCGACCGAATATTCGGCGCTGATGTCGATCGTGATGTCGGACGACAACCGCGTCGTGAAGTTCCCGATCAACGAGCCGGCGCCGGGCCGCAAGAAGAGCCAGATCGACGAATACCTCGACTGGTACGGCGGCGCCGGTGTGCAGCATGTTGCGCTTTTGTGCGGCGACATCATCGAGACGGTGACGCGCCTCAAGGCGAACGGCGTCGAGTTCCTGTCGGTGCCGGACAGCTATTACGAGGAGCTGCCGCAGCGCGTCGGCGAGATCGAAGAGCCGATGGCGAGAATCAAAGAGCTGAACATCCTCGTCGACAAAGACGATGAAGGGTATCTGCTGCAGCTGTTTTCGAAACCGGTCGAGGACCGGCCGACGGTTTTCTTCGAGATCATCCAGCGCAAGGGCTCGCGCGGATTCGGCAAAGGAAACTTCCGCGCACTGTTCGAGTCGATCGAAGCGGAGCAGGCGAAGAGAGGGAACTTGTAGTTGCCGTATCAGTCGGGATTCGGAAACGACTTCGCCACCGAGGCCGTCGCGGGGACGCTGCCGGTGGGGCAGAACTCGCCGCAGCGGGTGGCGCACGGGCTTTACGCGGAACAATTGAGCGGCACGCCGTTCACGGCGCCGCGCAACGCGAATCGCCGCTCGTGGCTGTATCGCATCCGGCCGTCGGTCTGCCATGAGCCGTTCGAATTCGTCCGCGCGATGTGGGGCGAATTCGAAGAGACGCCGAATCAATTGCGGTGGGATCCGTTTCCGATTCCGACGAACGACACCGATTTCGTCGACGGCCTGATCCCGATCTGCGCGAATGACGTGATCGGCATTTACGTCTACGGCGCGAATCGCTCAATGGACGGCCGGTTTTTCTATGACGCCGACGGCGAGCTGTTGATCGTTCCGCAGCATGGGACATTGACGATCCGCACTGAATTCGGCGTCATTGAGGCGGAGCCGGGCGAGATCGCGGTCATTCAGCGCGGCATCCGATTCCGCGTCGAAGTCGCCGGCCCGTCACGCGGTTACATCTGCGAGAACCTCGGCGCGCTCCTCCGTCCGCCGGACCTCGGGCCGATCGGCTCGAACGGCCTGGCGAATTCGCGCGATTTCATGACGCCCGTCGCCGCGTTCGAAGAGCGCGACGGCGACTTCGAGCTGGTCTCAAAATTTCTCGGGAAACTCTACAAGGCGCGCATCGATCACTCGCCGCTCGACGTCGTCGGATGGCACGGCAATTACGCGCCGTACAAATACGATCTGCGCCGCTTCAACACGATCAATACCGTGTCGTTCGATCATCCCGATCCGTCGATCTTCACGGTGCTGACGTCGCCGAGTGATACGCCGGGGACGGCGAACATCGACTTCGTGATCTTCCCGCCGCGCTGGACGGTGGGCGAGCACACGTTCCGCCCGCCGTACTTCCATCGCAACATCATGAACGAGTACATGGGGCTGATCTTCGGCGTGTACGACGCGAAAGCCGAGGGGTTCGTGCCGGGCGGCGCGAGCCTGCACAACTGCATGTCGGGACATGGGCCCGATTGCGCGACGTTCGACCAGGCGTCGACGGCGGAGCTGCAGCCGCGCTACCTCGCCGACACGCTGGCGTTCATGTTCGAGACGCGCGCCGTGCTGCGGCCGTCGAAATTCGCAATGGATGCGCCGCAGCGGCAGCGCGATTACTGGACATGCTGGCAAGGTCTGCGAAAGCACTTTTCTCCGGACTGATCGACTACGCGGGGCTGTTCCCGCCGGCGGCGTTGTCGATGGCGGATGCGGTGCGCAATTACGACGCCTATCGCAACGGCGAGCACGCCTGGATGCTCGGCCGCTTCGTGGTATCGGCGGCGAAGATCGGCGAAGTGCCGCACGACTTTCCGATCGCGTTCGTCGCGCCGCTCGTCGAAGTCACCGATCACGTTTACGTCGAGACGAGCGACGTCGAGACGCTCGCGGCGCGCGGACTGCGCGCGAAGATCCGCACCGGCGGGATCACGCCGGACGCGTTTCCCGACGCGGCCGCGGTCGCGGACTTCATCCGCAGATGCGCGGAAAACGGCGTCGCGTTCAAGGCGACGGCCGGCCTGCATCACCCGATCCGCTGCGTGAAGCCGCTGACGTACGAGCCGGACGCGCCGACCGGAACGATGCATGGATTCGTGAACGTCTTCCTGGCGGCGGCGCTGCCGAAACATGCCGAAACGATCCTCGTCGAGACGGATGCGCGGGCGTTCGAATTCGGAGATGATTCCGCATCGTGGAGGGGACATGCCGTGGCGACGGAAGACCTCGTCCGCATCAGAAGTGAATTCGCGATCTCCTTCGGCTCCTGTTCGTTCGAGGAGCCGATTGCGGATTTGAAGGAGCTCGGGTGGCTTTGAAATCGTGGGTGGAGTCGGCGAACTACGCGAGCGATTTTCCGCTCGAGAACCTGCCGTTCGGCATCTTCCGCGCCGGCCGGCACGCGCACGTCGGCGTGGCCATCGGCGACCGGATTCTCGATCTGGCCGGCTGCTTCGCCGATGACCTCGTGCACGAGGACGCGTGCGCGCAACTGAACCTGAACGAGCTCGCCTCGCGCGGGCGCGAGGCGGTGCGCACGCTGCGGACGCGCGTGCAGGAGCTGCTGACCGACGGCGCGGCGGACCGCCATCGCGCGGCGCGGCATCTGGTCCCGCGCAAGGACGCGGAGATGCTGCTGCCGCTGCTCATCCACGACTACACCGATTTCTACGCCTCGATCCATCACGCCACGAACGTCGGATCGATGTTCCGCCCCGACAATCCGCTGCTGCCGAATTACAAGTACGTCCCGATCGGCTATCACGGCCGTGCGTCGTCGATCGTGATCAGCGGCACGCCGTTCAAGCGGCCGTCGGGACAGACGCGCGATGACGCGAACGAGGAGCCGAAGTTCGGTCCGTCGCGGCGGCTCGATTACGAGATGGAGATCGGCGCGTTCGTCGGACGCGGCAATGCGTTCGGCGAGCCGATCGCGGTCGACCAGGCGGAGGAGCACGTCTTCGGTCTGTGCATCGTGAACGACTGGTCGGCGCGCGACATCCAGACGTGGGAGTACCAGCCGCTCGGCCCGTTCCTGGCGAAGAGCTTCGCGACGTCGGTGTCGCCGTGGGTCGTGACGCTCGACGCGCTCGCACCGTTCCGGGTGCCGGCGTTCGCGCGCGCGGAAGGCGATCCCGAGCCGCTGCCGTATCTGAAGCCGGCGGGGATGGGGATCGACATCAACGTCGAGGTCTCGATCCGGACGGCGAAGTCGGAGAAGTCGCAGCGCGTGAGCCGCGGGAACTTCCGCGACATGTACTGGACGCTGGCGCAGCTCGTGGCGCATCACACGTCGAACGGCTGCAACCTGCGGACGGGCGACCTGCTCGCGAGCGGCACGGTGTCGAACGAAGCGAAGGAGTCGCGCGGCTCGCTGCTCGAGCTGACGTGGCGCGGTCAGCAGCCGCTCGAATTGCCGGGCGGCGAGACGCGGACGTTCCTCGAGGACGGCGACGAAGTGATCATGCGCGCCTGGTGCGAGAAGGACGGGTTGCGGATCGGATTCGGAGAGTGCAGGGGAGTGGTGCGATGAAGAAGCTGGCGATCGCGATGATGCTGTTGTTCGCCGTCGCGCTGCACGCGGAGCAGCGTGCAGCGGTCGCGACGGAGTTCGTCGTGATCTCGTACTGGCCGAACCGCGATGCGATTCACGCCTATGCCGGCGCCGACATCGAGAAGGTGCACGAGCTGCCGCGGGACCGGGAGTTTCTGATCGATCCGCCGGGGACGTTGAAGCACTACGACGTGGTGATTGATAAGTGAGGGGCGCCCCCTCATCCGCCTGCGGCACCTTCTCCCCCGCGCGGCGGGGGAGAAGGCGGAGGTAGAAGCTACTTCTTGACGCCGAGGATGGAGTCCTTCGCCGCTTTGGCGACGCGGAACTTCACGACCTTCTTCGCCGGGATCTTGATGGTGGCGCCGGTGAGCGGGTTGCGTCCCATGCGCGCTTTCCGGTTCACGAGGACGAGCTTGCCGAGCCCCGGAACGGTGAAGCCTTTCTTGGCCTCTTTGTACGCGAGGTCGCTGAGCGCCTCGAGCATGTTGGCCGCCGTCTTTTTCGAGACTTCAGCGACCTCGGCGAGATGAGCAATGATCTTCGATTTAGTCATCGGACCTGCTGCCATGAGTATGTCGTGACTCCTTTGATTTTTTATGTCTGCCTTGCGGCAAAGTCGCAGCAATGTACGGTTGTTCGTCCCGCAGAGCAAGCAATTTTTAAGGTTTTTCGCGGGATTTCTGCAGATGCGACACCAGCGACAGCAGCAGCGACGCCTCGCGCGTGGTGAGCACCGCGCGGCCGGCGAGCGCCTGCAGCTCGGCGCAGATCCGGTCCGCATTCTTCTCACCGAAGAAGTTCACCTCCTCGAACAGCCGCCGCGCGCGCGAGTCGAGCACCTGCAGCAGATGACCGGGCGCCGGATCCTGCGCCGGCGGCGCGGGACGCAGTCCTTTTCCGAGCTCATAGCAGAAGATGGCCACCGACTGCGCGAGGTTCATCGTCGGGAACGCGGGCGAAGTCGAGATCACCGCGGTGCGGCGGCACATCGCGATCTCGCGTCCGCTGAGGCCCGACTCCTCGCGTCCGAAGACGACGGCGAGCGTCTGGTCCTCGGAGAGATGCTCGGACGCGATCCGTGCAACGTCCTGCGGCGCGAGCTGCTCGAAGACCTGCCGCGCGCGGACGGCCGTCGTGGCGACGCTGAGGTGCACATCGGCGAGCGCTTCCTCGAGCGTGGCGACGCGCGTCGCTGATTCGACGACGTCGCTGGCGCCCTTGGCCCACCAGTCCGAGATGTCGTCGGGGCGCTGCGGGCGCGGACCGGCGATCCAGAGATCGGTGAAGCCGAAGTTCTTCATGGCCCGCGCCGCGGCGCCGACGTTGCCGGCTTCGTGCGGCTCGACGAGCACGATTCGTACTTTCATGTTTGATATTCTCCCGCGCACTATGCCGCATCACTATCCGCAACAAGCCGCGCTCCGTGACGGGCGCAGGATCATGCTGCGTCCGTTCACCGACCGCGACGTCGACGCACTCTACGAGTTCTTCCAGCACCTGCCGGTGGCGTACCGCCGCTTCGCGTGGGACCCGATCGATCATCGCGACCTGATCGAAAGCTGGGGACAGAACATCGATTACTCCAAGGTCTTTCCGCTGCTGGCGGTCGACGGCAACAAGATCGTCGCCGACGCCACGCTGCACCGCCGCGACGGCGGTCCGCTGCGTCTCGTCGGCCGCGTGAAGTGGATGATCGATCCGGCCTGGCGCGGCGTCGGCCTCGGCACGCTGCTGGTCAATCACTTCATCACCATCGCCCGCGAGAACGGCCTGCGGCATCTGAACTCGATGCTGATCTCCGACCTCGAGGCGGACGCGGTGCAGACGCTGGAGACGCTCGGCTTCAAGTCGCACGTCCATCCGGGATACGGCACCGATCCGGACGGCAATCAGCACGACATGACGATGCTGGTGCTCAAGCTCTGATGCCGAAGACCGGTCAGCCACGCGAGGTCCTTTCGTTCGGCAGGATGAAGGGCGGGATCTTCCGCTCACATCTGCAGTGGATCAAGGACAAGCATCCGGACGACATGCAGAAGGTGCTCGATCGTCTTCCGGCGGATGCGCGGCAGGCGCTCGGCGGCGCGATCCTCGCGACGTCGTGGTTCCCGTTCGCGTGGCTCATCGCGCTCGATCGCGCGATCGCCGACCAGTTCGGCGGCGGCGACAGCACGATCCACGCGCTCGGAAAGTATTCGGCGCTGATCAATCTTTCGACGACGTACAAGCTGCTCGACCGCAAAGCGAATCACGACTTCTTCCGCAACTCGGCGCTGCTCCACACGCAGTTCCAGGACTTCGGCAAGGTGGCGTATCAGCAGACCGGCGAGACCTCGGGGCGGATGATCTACTCGCAGTACAACAGCTACTCGCCGGCGTTCTGCGCGAGCGCGCTCGGCTACTTCGAGGGCTGCGTGGAGTCGCACGGCGGGACGAACGTGAACGTGGTCGAGATCGAGTGCCAGTGCTACGGTGATCCGAGCTGTACGTTCGACATCTCGTGGAAGTGACCGGCCGCTTCGCCCCATCTCCCACCGGCCCTCTGCACCTCGGCAGCCTCGTCGCCGCGCTCGGGTCGTGGCTCTTCGCGCGCCGCGCGGGCGGGCGGTGGCTGGTGCGGATGGAGGATCTCGACGCACCGCGCGTCGTCCCCGGATCGGCGGAAGAAATCCTCGAGACGCTGCGCCGCTACGATCTGCAGTGGGACGGCGAGGTCGTCTTTCAATCGCAACGGACGGCGTTGTACGAAGCGGCGCTGGCGATCCTGCGCGAGCAGAATCTCGTCTACGACTGCGGTTGCTCGCGCGCCGATCTGCAGCGCGCCGCATCGGCGCCAATCGCCGGCGAGACGATTTATCCCGGCACGTGCCGCAATGGCCTGCCGCCCGGCAAGACGCCGCGCGCAATCCGCTTCCGCGCCTCGGACGAGTCGATCGCGTTCGACGATCTGCTTTGCGGGCGCACCGAAGCGAAGGCGGATGACTTCATCGTGCGCCGCGCCGATGGTGTGTTCGCGTATCAGCTCGCGGTGGTGGTCGACGACGCGGAGCAGGGCGTAACGCAGGTGGTGCGCGGACGCGATCTGTTGTCGTCGACGCCGCGCCAGATCGCGTTGCAGCGCGCACTCGGATATCCGACGCCTGACTATGCGCACCTGCCGCTCGTGCTCAACGAGGACGGCTCGAAACTCGGTAAGCGCGATGGCGCGCTGCCGCTGCCGTTGCTCGATGAGGAGAAGGTCGCGGCGACGAAGCAGTGGGCGATGGAGTTCGTGACGGTGGCTATGCGCGCAGGTATTGATCCGGCCATTTGACGTCGACGCCGAGCTCCTTCGCGGCGTGCAACGGCCAGTACGGATCGCGCAGGAACGCGCGCGCGAGCTGCACCGCGTCGGCCGCACCGCTCGCGATGATCTCCTCCGCCTGCTTCGCTTCGGTGATCAGGCCGACGGCACTCGTCGCGATGTTCGCCTCGGCGCGGATCGCGCGCGCGAACGGCACCTGGTAACCGGGACCGACCTCGATCTTCGCGTGCGGCACGAGGCCGCCGCTGGAGCAGTCGATCAGGTCGACGCCGAGGTCGCGCAGCCGCTTGCACAGCTCGATCGATTGCTGCAGGTCCCAGCCGCCCTCGGCCCAATCGGTCGCGGAGATTCGGACGAACAGCGGCAGCTCCCACCGTTCGCGAACGGCTTTCGCCACGCGCAGCGTGAGCAGCATGCGGTCGCGGCCGTACTCGTCGTCGCGCGTGTTGGAAAGCGGCGAGAGAAATTCGTGCAGCAGGTAACCGTGCGCGGCGTGGATCTCGACGACGCGGAAGCCGGCGTCTTTGGCCAGATCCGTCGAGCGGGCGAATTGCTCGACGATCTCATCGATCTCGCTGATGGTGAGCGCGTGCGGAACCGGATCGCTTTCGCGAAACGGGATCGCGCTCGGCGCGACGGTCTGCCACGAATGCTGGCCGGCGACGATGGGACGTCCGCCGCGCCACGGCACCTCGGTCGACGCCTTGCGTCCCGCATGCGCGAGCTGGATGCCGGCGACGGAGCCCTGCGCCTCGATGAAGCGGACGATCGGCGCGAACGCCTTTGCATGCGCGTCCGACCAGAGGCCGCTGTCCCACGCGGTGATGCGCCCCTCGGGCGAGACGCCGCTCGCCTCGACCATCACGAGGGCTGCGCCGCCGACCGCGCGGCTACCGAGGTGGACGAGGTGCCAGTCATTCGGCAGGCCGTCGTTGCTCGAGTACTGGCACATCGGCGAGACGAAGATGCGGTTGCGGAACGTGATTCCGCGGATGGTGTACGGCGTGAAGAGCTGGCTCATCGCGCGGCTACGTGCGAAGCGCGCGCCCGAGGAATGCGGCGATCAGGTTGTTCACCTGCTCGGACGCTTCGAAGTTCGCCATGTGTGCGGCGCGCGCGATCGGCGCGAGCTCGGCGTGCGGGAGGAGCGACGCCATCCGCTCCGCGTCGCGCATCGGCGTGATCTCGTCGCGGTCGCCGCAGATCACGAACGCGGGCATCGTCGCGTTGCGCAGCGTGCCGGAGGAATCGGGGCGCGTGGCCATCGCCTTCAGCGCGGCGATCACTCCCTGCGGTGATGCCGTCTCCATGATCCGGCGCACGTCGGCGCGATACGACTCCTGCGCCACCATCTTCGGCAGCATCGCGTCGATCACGTTGCCGGTGCCGTTCTTCGCGACGTCCTCCGCCTGCTTGTAGCGGTTGGCGCGGCCTTCGTCGGTGTCGGGCGTTTCGCGCGTGTCGAGCAGCAGCAGCGCGGCGATGCGCTCCGGCACCTGGCGCAGCAGTTCCATCGCGATGTAGCCGCCCATCGAGAAGCCGGCGAGCACGAAGCGATCGTCGTCGACCGAGGCGAGGAGGTCGCGCGCGTAGCTGGTCATCGACATGTCGCCTTCAGGCTGCGGCGCGCTACCGAAGCCGCGCAGATCGGGACAAAGATGGCGGTAGCCGGCGATGTGCGTCTGCGGCTCGAACATCGCGGACGAGAGCGGAAAACCGTGGATCCAGAGGATCGGGAGCACGCGCCGAGTCTATCGCACGAGGCGGATGCCGAAGACGACGGAGCCGATGTTGTAGCCGGGGTTGCGGTCGGCGACGATGCCGGCGTTCGAGATGTGCTGGAAGCGGAAGCCGGCGAACGGTGCGTAGCCGTTGCGCGCGTGGAACGTGGCGCCGACGGTGCCGTACGAATCGAAGTTCACTTTCGACGACGTCACCGGAACTCGTCTGTTCGAGAACAGCGGGCCGCTGCCGATCTCGACGAACGGACGCGTGGCCGCCGTCAGCGAGCCGAACTGGTGTTGCAGTCCGAGCGTCAGCTGCAGCGCGAACGCGTTCTCGTTTCCGCTGCCGTCGCGGGTGAAGAAGTGGCTCGGCTGCCGGATGAAAAACGGCTGCACGCCCCACGTCACCGCGGTGTGCGGACGGAACGCGCGCGAGAAATCGAAATGCAGCGCGGCAACCGACGCCTGACCATGCACGCCGGTCATGCTCTTGCCCACCATCAGCGCGATGCTGGTCTGGATCGGGCCGTTGAACCCGGCGAAGGCGGGAAGGGACAGGCTCATCGCCAGGAGTACCGCGAACGTGATTTTCATGAAGGTAGGTTTTTACCAGCACGCCACGTGTGATGGCAATTGCGGCAGGTCATGCGCGGCGCGATGTTGATGGCGACGGCGGTGATGAGCGGCGCGGCGAGGACGAGGAGAAACGCCGCGTTGACGACGCGGTGCGGGATCGTGACGCCGGCCATGCGCGTGACGATGACGACGAACTGCACGATGACGCCGCCGAACATCGAGAGGATCAGCGCGCGGGCGTAGGCGCGGGCCCGCGACACGGAGAGGTAGATTTCTTCCGACGTGCAGCGGGGGCAGTACTCGCCGGCCTCGAGCGGCGGCAGCGGCTCGAGCGAGCGCGTGACGTGCGCGTCGCGGAGGATGTCGAGCGCCGAGGACATGTCCTCGCGCGGAACTTGCAGACGGATACCACCGTGCGCATGAGAATCGATTTCATCGGCCAGGAACGCGTCGATGCCGGCCGCCTCGAGTGTGGCGCGGGCGACGGTCGCGGCTCCGATATTGGTGAATCGATCGATTGTGACGAGGTTCATGAGAGGAAGCTTGCAGGCAGTCACCTGCTATCTCTTATGGTAGGTTGTTTGACGCGCAAGCCGCAGCAAGCGCAGAATCGCGAAAAACTGGAGAGGACGGAGAAGTAATGGCGACGACGAAGAAGAGCTCAGAGTCAAAGGGCGGTGGAAAAGGACTCTCCGCCGCGGTCACGCCGAGTGCCGATCTCGCGGCGATCGTCGGCAGTGAGCCGATTCCCCGCAGCGAAGTGACCAAGCGGGTGTGGGATTACGTCAAGAAGAACGGCCTGCAGGATCAGACCAACAAACGGATGATCAACGCCGACGACAAGCTGTTGAAGATTTTCGGCGGCAAGAAGCAGGTCTCGATGTTCGAGATGACCGCGCTGGTCAACAAGCACCTGAAGGCGTAATGCAGTCACGCACGACGTGAAACGAGGCGGGCCGAGGCCCGCCTTTTTTGTTGGCAGTTGATAGTTGACCGTTGGCCCTAGCCGGCCGTCGTTCTGCCAACTGTCAACTGCCAACTGTCCTCACCGGATCCCCGTATCGATCGCGATATCCACCCTCGTCGTCTCGTTCGCCTTGATCGTCACCTGCTTCGGCACGTCGGAGCTCTTGTCGATGCCGTTCGGCTTGAGGTCGACCGTGTAGGTGTTGGGCGAGAGTAGGATCGAGTAGAAGCCGCCGTTGTCGATGTCGACCGTGTCGAGGAGCTTCGTGTGCGCGGCGTCGTAGACCTGCACCTTGCGCGACGCGTATGCGGACGGCGGCGTGGGGCAGGGATTGGTCGTCGTCGGGCCGGGGCAGTTCGGGCCGATCGTCACGAGACCGATCAGCTTTCCGGTCCGCAGCTCGACGATCGGGTCGGTCGGCGAGTCGTTGTGGCCGCAGCAGAGGGCGAGCGCGGCGGCGGCCGCGACGATCAGGCGTTTCACGCCGCCGATTTTACTTCGACGACAGCACGAACTGATTTCCCTCGGAATCCTTGAACAGCGCCGACGTTCCCCACGGCTCCGTCTTCGGCTCCTGCGTGAACTCCACGCCCTTCGCCTTCAACTCCTCGTACGTCTTCTGCACGCTGTCCGCCTCGAGCGAGCCGTTGAAGAACGTCCCGACGCGGTCCTCGTGCCCCTCGGGCGTGAAGAGGACGACGCGCGTCTCCGCGCCGCCGATGCGCAGCTCGATCCAGCGCTTCCCGCCGCCCATCGGCTGATCGGTCGCCACTTTGAACCCCAGCTTCTCGGTGTAGAAGGCCAGCGCGCGCTCCTGGTCTTTGACGGGGATGCCGACGAATTTCACTTTGTTGATCATGTCCGGCAATGTAGCGACCCGATTTCGATTTGTCACCGGTCTTCTTTTTGCCTATAGTGATAAACACTGTAGTGAAGATTGACCCCTACATCGTCGACACCCTGATGGCCGATCTGGTCGGGCACGACAAGACGCCGTCGGCGTTCATCGTCTACCTCTATCTTTATCGGCAGGCCGCTGGACGTCCGCGCATGCTGCGCGCATCGCACCAGATGGTCGCGAACGACACGGGACTGTCGAAGAGCGCCGTGCAGGCCGCGCTACGGCATCTGAACCGGAGGAAGCTCGTGCGCAGCGTGCGCGAGTCGCAGACCGCGACGCCGCAGCACTTCGTGTTACGGCCGTGGACGCGATAGCGCGACGGCGCGCTCCACCGCATCCATCGTCGGATCGATCTCGATGATGTTCGTCTTTTCGATCGCGTCCGGATCCTTGAGCACGTGTCCGGTCAGCACGCAGACGATTTGACCCGTGAGCTTCAGCTTGCGGACGCCGGCCAGCGTGGTCGCGGACGCCGGCTCGCAGCCGATGCCCATCCGGTCGATGTCGCGCTTCGCCGCCATCAGCTCATCGTCCGTAACCTCGGCGACGACACCGTTCGTGTCGCGGATCGCGGCGACCGCTTTCTCGTAGCTGACCGGATCGCCGATGCGGATCGCGCTGGCCACCGTCTCCGCCGTCACGCGATGGCGCTGCGCGAAGTTTTCGCGGAAGCTGCGGAAGAACGGATTCGCGCCGCTGGCCTGGATCGACGCGAGGCGCGGCATCGTTTTGATCCAGCCCGCGGCATGCGCCTCGGCCAGTGCCTTGCCGAACGCGCTCGTGTTGCCGAGGTTGCCGGCGGGAACGACGATCCAGTCGGGCGCGTTCCATTCGAGGTCCTGCAGCAGCTCCCAGACGATCGTCTTCTGTCCTTCGATGCGGAACGGATTGATCGAGTTGACGAGATAGATGCCGAGGCGGTCGCAGGCTTCGCGCACCAGCGCCATCGCCGCGTCGAAGTCGCCGCGGACCGCGAGGCAGGTCGCGCCGTATGCGAGCGTCTGCGCGAGCTTGCCGGTCGAGATTTTTCCGGCGGGGATGAAGACGAGCGCGCGGAGCCCCGCCTGCGCGGCGTACGCGGCGAGCGATGCGCTGGTGTTGCCGGTGGACGCGCAGGCGATCGCGGTCGCGCCGAGGCGCACGGCCTGCGTGACGGCGACGGTCATGCCGCGATCCTTGAACGAGCCCGTCGGGTTCTCGCCTTCGTGTTTGAAGAAGATGCCGTTGCGCTCGTAGAGCCGCGTCGAGCCCTCGGGGTGCGTGACGATTTCCGCATCATCGACATCGAGCACCGCTTCGCGGAAGCGCCAGACGCCGCTTTGATCGATCGTTTTGCGCGACGCGCGGCGGTCGTCGAAGAGCTTCGTCTCTTGCGGGAACGTGTCGCGCTCGACGGCGAGGAGGTTGCCGCAATCGCACGTGTAGCGGATCTTGTCCGCGGGATAGGTCGTGCCGCAGGCGATGCAGCGGAGTTTCATCGGACGCCTTTCTTCGCGATCGGACCGTGATGAGCGGTCGATGCCACCTCGGCGAACGCGCTCTGCATCGCGGCCGCGCACTTCTTCGCCACGTCTTCATTTTCGGCGATGGCGAAGACCGTCGGGCCAGAGCCGCTGATCGAGCAGCCGAATGCACCGGCGAGGACTGCCGCGCGCTTCACGTCGTGAAAGTGCGGGATCAGCGCGGCGCGCCGAGGCTCGGCGTAGCGGTCATCGAGCGAACGGCGGACGAGATCGCCGTCGCCGCTGGCGAACGCGTACGTCAGCGCGGCGGTGTTGGCCATCTGCTGCACCCAGTTCGCGCGCTCCCATTCCATTGGCAGAATCGACCGCGCGTCCTTCGTGCGGATGCGCACGTTCGGCGTGACCACCGCGACCCACCACGGCTCCTTCACGCTGACGGCGACGGCGTCGAGCGGATCGACGGAGCGCGAGATCGTCAGTCCGCCGAGGACCGAGGCGGCGATGTTGTCGAGATGGCGGCCCGCGACCGCGGCTTCGCCTTCGAGCGCGGCGGCGATGATCTCCACCGGCTTCGGCTCGTCGATGCCCATCGCGCGCGCGGCCGCGTACGCGCCGGCCACGCTCGATGCCGCGGAGCCGCCGAGGCCGCCGGACAGCGGGAGGCCTTTGTCGATCGCGACGATCGGATTGCGATTGTCGCCATGCGCGCGGAGGAACGCGATCGCGGCGATGACGGCCGCGTTCTGTTGCGGATCGCGCGGAACGAGCTCGGCGTCGCGGCCGGTGATTGCTTCGACCGCGGCGGGGCCGTCGGTGAGCGTGACGGTCGCGCTGTCGCCGATGCCGTCGATCGCCAGGCCGAGGACGTCGAAGCCGGGACCGACGTTGCCGACGGAGCCGGGCGCGAAGGCCTTCATGCCCTTCTCCACCGCGCACGGGGGAGAAGGTGCCGCAGGCGGATGAGGGGGACTCCCTCGCCCGTGGCACGGCCCCTCACCCGCCTGCGGCACCCTCTCCCCGCAAGCGGGGCGAGGGAGGTGGAAAGCGCCTTCATCGCCGCCGCCGTTCCTGGATCGTGATGGCCACGATGTCGTTCAGCACGCCCGCGGCGGTCACGTCGGCGCCGGCGCCGGGGCCGGTGACGACGAGCGGGTTCGTTTTGTAGCGCTTCGAGTAGATCGCGACCTGGTTCGCGGTGCCGCGGAGGCCGCCCATCGGCGACGACTTCGGCACCGCCTCGATTCCGACGCGGATATCGCGGCCGATCTTGGCCACGTAGCGCAGCGTCTTCCCGGCGCGGCGCGCGCTTTCGGCGCGTGCGGCCATGTCGTCGTCGAGGGCGCGCAGTTTCTCGATGAAGCGTGCCGGATCGGGATCGTCAACATCTTGACTGTACAGCGGCTCCAGCCGGATGTCGGCCAATTCGGCGCGGCGCCCGAGTGTCCGCGCGAGGATCAGCGCCTTGCGCGCAACGTCGAGTCCCGACAGGTCATCGCGCGGATCGGGCTCCGTGTAGCCGAGCTTCCACGCCTCGTGCACCGCCTCGGAGAACTTCCGTCCATCCTCCAGTGCCGTCATCAGGAAGCCCAGCGTTCCGGAAAAACAGCCGAGGATCTGCTCGACGCGATCGCCCGCATCGGCGAGCTTGGCCAGCGTGTCGAGCACCGGCAGACCCGCGCCGGCCGTCGCTTCGTATCGCAGCTCGAGGCGGCGATCGCGCGCCGTCTGGATCAGGCGATCGAACTCGATCTGCGGCACGGCGAGCGGCTTCTTGTTCGCGGTGACGATGTGGAAGCCGTTCTCCAGCGCCTCCTGCAGCAGCGGCGCCGTCTCCTCCGACGTCAGGTCGACGAGGATCGGCCGATACGCCGGCAGTAGCCAGAGCTCCTTCTGCATCATCGACTGCAGCTCGACGAGCGTCAGCGGCGAGCCGCGGTCGAAGAGCTTGCCGCCCGACTCCTTCTGTTTCGCGACGCGCATCAGCGTCGCCGGCTTGAATCCTTTTTCCTCGATGCGGATGCCGGAGCGGTCGGCGATGGCGATGACGCGCAGATCGACGCCCAGCTCGCCGCGGAGGTGGTCTTCCTGGGCGATGATCTGCCGCGCCAGCGCGCGTCCGATCTGGCCGAATCCGAGCAGCGTCAGCTTCGATTCGCGGCCGGTGACGTCGGCAAGCGCGCGCAGTTTGTCGAGCTGAAATTCGTCGTGCAGCGCGATCAGTGCGCGCGACGCATCGGCCTCGGTCACCGCGATCGTGATGTTCAGCTCCGACGAGCCCTGCGCGATCGCGACGACGTTCACCCGCGCGCCGCTGAGCGCGGAGAACGTGCGCGCCGCGATGCCCGGACGATGGCGCATGCCGAGGCCGACGACGGCGATCAGCGCGACGTCGCGCGTGGCGTTGATGCGATCGACGAGCTTCAGTTTCTGCTCCAGCTGGAACGCGCTCTCCAGCGCTTCGATCGCATGCTTCGCCTCGGCCTCGGGGAGCACGAAGCAGATGCTCGACTCGCTCGAGGCCTGGCTGATCATCGAGACCGAATGCCCCGCGGTCGACAGAGCGGTGAACGCGCGCGCCGCGACGCCGGGGACGCCGATCATCCCTTTGCCTTCGATCGCGATCAGCGCCTGGCGATGGATCGCGGTGAGCGCCTTGACCGGATACTCGCCCGGCTTCACGTCGTCGGCGATGCGCGTGCCGGGGTAGCGGTCGCGGAACGTGTTGCGGACGAAGAGCGGGATGCGGCGGTCGACGAGCGGGATCATCGTTCGCGGATGGAGCACTTTCGCGCCGTAGTACGCGAGCTCCGCGGCCTCGCGGTAGTGAAGCTCCGCGAGCACGCGCGCCTGCGGGACGCTCTTCGGATCGGCGGTCATGAGGCCGTCGACTTCCTTGAAGAGCGTGACCGATTTCGCGTTGAGCGAGCGGGCCAGAATCGCGGCGGAGAAGTCGGTGCCGCCGCGGCCGAGGGTGACGACTTCGCCGTCGGGACCGCCGCCGAGGAAGCCGGGCATGATCACGACGAGCCCTTCGTCGAGATACGGCGTAATGATTTTTTTCGCGGCGCGCTCACACTTCGTGAAGTTCGGCCAGAGGCTGCCGAGGCGGCGCTCGGTGATGATGATGTCGGGCGCGTCGACGTACACCGCGTGAATGCCGGCGTCACGCGCGGCCTCGGTGAAGAAGCGAGCGAGGACGCGCTCGCCGCGCGCGATGACCGCGTCCTGCGCGCGCGGCGTGAGCTCGCGAAGGACGGCGATCGAATCGGTCATCGACGTCATCTCGTCGGTGATCGACGTGAGGTACGCGCGCAGCCCCTCGGCGCGCTCGCGGTTCGTGATCAGCTCGGGGATCAGCGCGACGTGTCGCTCGAAGAACGCGCGCGCCGCTTCGGACGCGGCCTCGCGATCGCCGCGCAGCGCGGCATTCGCGGCGTCGAGCAGCAGATCGGTGACGCCGTTCATCGCCGAGACGACCGCCGCGATGTTCGTCTTCGGCTGAGCGATCCCGCGCCGCACGTGCGCGAGCGCGGTGCGGATCGCGTCGGCCGAGCCGACGGCGACACCGCCGAATTTGTAGACCTCGATGTTCATGGCAGGACCGGGCGGGGAAGTATATGCGCGCTACAATCGATCCATCTACGCATGTCAGAGGTTCTTCCGCGAACGCGTGTCGCTCTGGTCGCCGGCTTCCTCGGCGCGGGCAAGACGACGGCAATCATCGCCGCGGCGCACACCGCTGCTGCGCGCGGGCTGAAGACGGGCGTCGTGACCAACGATCAGGCGTCGGGACTGGTCGACACGGCATCGATGCGGGTGGCCAGAGTGGAAGTCGCGGAAGTGGCGGGCGGATGTTTCTGCTGCCGCTTTTCCGATCTCGTCAACGCGCTCGATCAACTCCTGGCCCATCGGCCGGACATCATCTTCTGCGAGGCTGTCGGCAGTTGCACCGACCTCGCCGCCACCGTCATTCGTCCACTGCAGCAGTTTTACGGTGAGCTGATCGACATCGCGCCGTTGACGGTGCTCGTCGATCGCGAGCGATTACTCGCACCGCTGCCCGACGACGTGCGTTATCTGCACGGCAAGCAGATGGAAGAGGCCGAGCTGTTGCTGCTCAGCAAGAGCGATCTGTGGAGCGACGAGCATCGACATTCGATGATCTCGGCGCGCACGGGCGAAGGGATCGAGGCGTGGCTCGCGCAACTGCTCGGCGAAACGAAGTCGTCGCCGCGCGTGCTGGAGACGATCGACTACGACACGTATGCGCGCGGCGAAGCGGCATTGAGCTGGCTGAACGCGACGGCATCGTGCAGCGCGGCGGTCAGCGGCGAAAGGCTGCTGACCGATTTGCGCAGCGCGATCCGAGACGCGGGGATGGAGCCGATGCAGGTGAAGCTGCACGCGGGCGACGCGCTGACGGTGAACGCGCGTGTGATCGGCGATCCGGAAACGCTGCGGCAGGTCGTCGCCGATGTGCTCGCCAAGACCGGCGCGACGATCGTCGATTGCGCGTCGTTCCGTCCGGCATATCCGCATCCCACCTATCGGATGGAGCGCGCTTGAGCGACATGATGGCGCGAATCGTCCTCGCCGCCTCGCTGCTGCCGTTCCTCGCGCTCGCCGTGCGCGACCAGCTGCTGCACTTCACCGCGCGGCGCGTGCCGTTTGCGGAGAACGTGCTGCACCTGATCCTCGGCATCGTGCTCGCCGGCGTCATCGCGCGTATGTTCCGCTTCGATCGCGCACAGGTCGTCGTCGGAACGCTGGTGTTTGCGCTGTTCGGGGCGATGGACGAGTTCATCTTCCACCGCGGTATCCCGGAGCAGGAGCACGACACGCATGCGAAGGAGCACTTTGCCCTTTTCATCTTCGTCGCCGTCTACTGGTGCGTGATGCTGGTGCGCCGATGACAGTCCCGCTCTTCTCGATCAAATACGCACTGCCGGTGATCGCGGCGATTCTGCTGGCGCTGTTCTTTCCGGTCAGCGCGCACATGGCCGCCGACGATCGGCGCCGCTACTGGCGTGTGCAGATCGCGACGCTCATCGGCGCGGGGGTCGGCGCGAAAGTGGTGGTGCTGATGGGCGATCGCTTCTGGCCGGTCGTGCCGCTGGCGCACGGGTGGATCGACGTCATTCAATCGGGCCGGTCGATTGTGGGCGGCTTGATTTTCGGTTTCATCGCCGCGGAGCTGGCGAAGCCGGTTTTCGGCTACACGCTGCCGCCGAACGATCGCTTCGCGGCGGTGTTGCCTTTCTCCGCGGCGATCGGGCGAGTCGGATGTTTTCTCCAGGGCTGCTGCCGCGGCATCGAGCACCACGCGGTGTGGAGCGTCACGTACAGCGACGGCATTCCGCGTTATCCCGTGCAGCTCTTCGAGGCGGCCTTTCATCTGGCCGCGGGTCTCACGTTCGTGGTGCTCGTGAAGCGGCGCAAGCTGCAGGGCCGGCTTTTCGCGCTCTACCTGATCGCGTACGGCATCTATCGATTTCTGTCGGAGATCATCCGCGAGACGCCGCGCGTGGCGGGCTCGTGGTCGGTGTATCAATTCTTCTGCATCGTGATGGTGCTGCTCGGCGTCGTTTCATTCGCGCTGAGGAAAGGACAAGCCGATGGGACACGTCGCGCCGCCGCCGCACCAGCAGCCGCCTGAATCGCGCGAGCGGTGGCGCACCGCGCTGGTGGTCCTCGGCAAAGTCATGCTCGGCTGTCTCGTCGTCGTGTTCGTCCTCGGCGCGTTCGTGCTCTACATGTGCTCACAGCATTGACATGCAACTGATCATCGACTGGGCCAAGAACCGCTGGCATCGGGACATCGTTTCGCATCCCGTCATTCACGGCTGGGTGTTGAATCTCTATCGCGCCGGCGAGCGTTATCCGCAGACGGTGTGCGACTACTTTCCGTGGACGTTCGCGCCGAACGAAGAGATCGCATCGTTGCTGCGGCGGCACGCGCGCGACGAAGAGCGGCACACGGCGATGTACACGCACGCGATTCACGCGATGGAGCAGCCGGTGATGGAGATGGACGATCCGGACGTCTTCAATTTCGTCATCCGCCGCTTCACGACGGAGAGCTTCACGATCGTTGCATCGGATGATGCGGAGTCGCGGCGCGTGAAGCTGGCGCATTTCTTCGCGCACGCGCATTTTCTCGAAAAGCGGATTGCGCGCTCGCTCGAGTACCACCTCGATGCCTGTACGCGCGGCGGCGCGGCGGACGCGGAGCGTGTCGTGTCGGCGGTGCTGGCCGATGAGAGGCGGCACGTCGAATACACCGCATCGGTTGCGCGCGAATTGCTGGCGCGCGATGAAGCGGCCCGGACGTTCGAGCATCACCGCCGCGCAGAGGCAATCGCCAATCTGCAGTTCTCGCAGCGGCAGGTTCGCACATTCACGCGGCGATACGCGGCACTCATGCCGCTGAACCGCGTCCCGCTGTACCGCGCGTGTGCCTTTTTGATGGAGCAGGCGGCGGCGCATGTCTGAAACCTTCCCGCAACGCATCAGCGCGGTGAGGCGCGGACTGCTGGCGCTCGACGAGGCGGACGTGCGCGCGCGATTCGCGATCGGCGACACGTCGCGGCTGCTGAAGACGACGGTCAGCCTTTGTCCGGAGTGCCTCGCGCATGTGCCGGCCGCGGTGTTCGCGCGCGAGGGACGGATCTTCATCGCCAAGAATTGCGACGAGCACGGTGCGTCGGCCGCGCTGCTGGAGAACGACGAGCGCTTTTATTTCCTGTCGAACAAGGATCGCTCCGGACGACGCTACGCCGACGATCGCGTGCTGACCATTCGCGAATACGCCGGCGGCGGTTGCTGCGGGGCGAACGGCGCCGGGTGTTCGGCGGCCGTCGAATCTGCGCTCGGCCCGTGGACCGATCAGTTGCCGAACAAGACGTGCACGATCCTCGTGGAGCTCACCAATGCGTGCAATCTCGCCTGCCCGGTTTGCTACAGCGACGCAAAGGGTGATCGCAAAATGCCGTTCGCACTGTTTCGCGAATACATGCTGCGGCTGATCGAGCAGAAGGGCGGACTCGATTCCGTGCAGCTCACCGGCGGCGAGGCGATGCTGCACCCCGAGTTCTGGGAGTGCGTTGCGTTTCTCTACGCGCAGCCGGCAATCAAGAAGATTTATCTGCCGACCAACGGACTACTCCTCGCGTCCGGCGATTCGGCGCAGCGCCTCGCCGCGTATCGCGACAAGGTGATGGTCCTGCTGCAGTTCGATGCCGAAACGGCGGACGCAAATCGCGCCTTGCGCGCGGCAAACCCGGCGAACGCGCGCCGGCAGGCGATCGCTCGCCTCGACCGCCTCGGCGTGCCGATGCAGTTGACGATGACTCTGACACGCGGTGTGAACGAGTCAGAGATCGGCTGGGTCGTTCGACAGGGCCTCGCGCATCGAAACGTGAAGGTCATCGCCATGCAGCCGGTCACGTACTCAGGCCGTTACGACCTGCCGCAGAACGGCATCGAGCGGCTGACGTTGTCGGATGTGCTGAAAGCCGTCGTCCAACAGGTGCGGCCGCGCACGAAGGCGGAAGAATTCGCCCCGATTCCGTGCAGTCATCCGAATTGCGGCTGGATCACGCTGTACGTGCGGCGCTTCGGAATCACGAAGAACATCATGCGCGCCATCGACCTGCCGGCGATCATGGACGAGGTCTCGTACAAGACACTGCTGTCGACGAAGGAGCTGCGGCGCGCGGTCGGAACGAAGTCGATCCTTGCTGCGATCGGACGGCGCCTCGTGCGATCGACCGACATTTTCACCATCGCCATCAAGCCTTTCATGGACCGCTTCAACTACGATCAGGATCGCGTGGCGAATTGCTGCCATCACCTGCTCGACACCGAAGGACGCGCCGTGTCGTTCTGCGAATACAACGCCCTCGTGCGGCAACGCGACTCATGGAATCGCTTTCCTCTGTTGTCGTGATCAAGTGGCTGATCGGCGTATGGCTGATCGCCTGGTTTGTGCTGCATCTGCGCGCCTATCCCGCCGCCACCTTCCTCTGGTTTTGTGCATACGGCAATGTGGTGATCGCCGCCGGAGTTCTGCTGGAGAGCCGTTTCCTGGTCTCGTGGCAGGCGGTCGCGCTGCTGGTGCCGCAAGCGATCTACATCGGCGACGCTCTCGCGCAACTCCTCGGCCACCGGCATCCCGGCGGCACGGCGTATCTATTCGACGCCGCCACTCCGTTCGCCATCCGCGCGCTTTCGCTGTTTCACTTCGTGATGCCGCTCATCCTCGCCTGGTCGGTCGGCCGGCTCGGATACGACCGGCGTGCGCTGCCGATGCAGCTGCTCACATCGGCGATCGTGCTGCCGCTCTCGTACTCGTTTGGAACGATGCACATCAACGAGGTCGGCAGCTCGCCGGGACAGCTTCTGCTGGCCTTCCTTGTGTACGCGGCAATTTACGTGGCGACGCACATCGTGCTCGTCACCGTGTGCCGCAATAGAGCCACGCGATACCCAGCGTCAGCGGCTTGATGTCGATCGACGTGAACTCCGCCGATTCGCGCATCATCGCGACGAAGTCGTCGCCCGACGGGAAGCGCGCGGTCGACGACTCGAGGTAGTCGTACGCGTCGCGGTTGCCGGTGAGGACGCCGCCGAGGCGCGGGAGGATGCGCTTGCGGTAGAAGTCGTAGAACGCGCCGAATGCGCGGCCGCGGGGCTGGCCGAACTCGAGGATGATGACGCGGCCGCCCGGCTTCACGACGCGCGCGAGCTCGCTGATCCCTTTGCGCGGATCGCCGACGTTGCGGATGCCGAACGAGATCGAGGCGACGTCGAACGTGTCGTTCGCGTAGGGGAGTTGCGTCACGTCGGCGACTTCGAATTCGATCCGCGGCGATTTTTTGCGCGCGAGCTCGATCATCTCGGGGACAAAGTCGGTGCCGACGACGCGGCCGTACTGCACGCGCTTCTTGAACGCGATGGCGAGGTCGCCGGTGCCGGTCGCGCAATCGAGCACGGCATCGCCTTTTTTCGCTTGCGACAAGCGCACGGCGGCGCGGCGCCAGAGGTGATGGATGCCTCCGGAGAGGACCTGGTTGGCGCGATCGTAGCCGGGCGAAATGTCGCGAAACATGGCGCGGATCTTTGACGGATCGGGCCCGGTGTAAGGGTTGGCCATCGGCGCGCGCGACGATCTCATACAATTTCGCAGCGATGCAACGCGACTTCGCCTTCATCCAGACCGCACCCGACCGCGTTTTCGTCGGGTGGGGACCGTTCGATCAGGCGCCGATGCGGCGGCCCGGACGCCCCGCGTTTTTCATCGCCGACTTTTTTCTCGACGATCCGCATCCGTGGCGGCATCCCGCCTCGTGGGAGGAGCTGAGCTACGCGGAGTTCGCGTCGCACTTTGAAGCCGAGGAGGCGCCGCGCGTGACGTGGACGCCGCCGGCGATCGACGAATTCGCGCCGCTGTTCGAGTCGGCGACCGCGGCGATGGCGCGCGGCGAGTTCCGCAAGATCGTGCCGGTGCTGTTCGAGAACGGCACGGGCAACGTCAACTGGCGCTCGTTCCTCGATCGCCTGCCGGCGCTGCCGCCGCACATGTGGGCTTACGGATATTCGTATCAGTCGCATGGATTGATCGGCGCAACTCCGGAACTCCTCTTCCGCTCGAAAGGGCGCGGTTACGCCACGATGGCGCTCGCCGGCACGCGGCCGCTCGCGCGCGCGGCGGAGCTGCTGAGCGATGCGAAGGAGTTGCGCGAGCACCGGATGGTCATCGACGACATCGTTCGCCGCCTCGCGCCGTTCGGCAACATCGAGGTCGGCGCCCTCGGAGTGCTCGAGCTGCCGACGATCGCGCACCTCGCGACGCCGATCTTTTTCCAGGAAAGCGGCGCCGCGGCGGACGTGAAGATGTCGTTCGCCGAGATGGTGCGCCGCCTCCACCCGACCGCGGCGCTCGGCGTCTGGCCGCGCACGGAGGCCGGCGAGCGGTGGCTGCGCGATGCGGACCGCGGCGTGAAGCGGCGGACGTTCGGCGCGCCGTTCGGCGTGGAGCGCGAGGACCATTCGGCGCTCGCACTGGTGGCGATCCGCAACCTGCAGTGGACGCGCGATTCGATCCGCGTCGGCTCCGGCGCGGGGCTGCTGCCGGAGAGTCGGCTGGAGCGCGAGTTCGACGAGCTGCGGCAGAAACGCGAGCAGGTGAAGGCGCTGTTCGGCGTCGCGGCCGAGTCGCGCGTCGCCGTCGAAGCATGACCAACATCGCGAAGGCGCGCGCCGTGATCGAGGAGGCGCGTGCCGCCGGCGTGCGCGAGTTCTGCGTCTGCTCCGGCTCGCGCAACGCGCCGCTGCTCGCGGTGTTGTCGCATGTCGACGAGAAGTTGTGGACGTTCGTCGATGAGCGCTCCGCCGCGTTCTTCGCGATCGGCCGCATGAAGTTGCTCGGCGCGCCGGTGGCGGTGGTCACAACGTCGGGCACCGCCGCGGCGGAGCTGCTGCCCGCGCTGGTCGAAGCGCATTACTCCGGATTGCCGCTGATCGTGATCACGGCCGATCGGCCGGCGCGCTTCCGCGGCACCGGCGCGCCGCAGGCGATCGAGCAGGTGAACCTGTTCGGCGTCTACGGAACGCGACATATCAATGTGGAGTTCGATGAGCCGCTTCTCGATGAGTAAATTGGTCATTCTCGGGGGCCTCGCGCCCGCGGACTGCGCACGCGTGCGCGAGCTCGTCGCGAACGCAACAGTCTACGCGGAGCCGCTGTCGGGATTGCGCGAGGAGCTTGCGGACGTCGCGATCCACAACGAGCGGACGCTGCATCGCGGCACGTTCGACGAGGTGATCCGCATCGGCAACGTGCCGACGTTCCGCTTCTGGCGCGATCTCGAATCGCGCGACGTACCGGTGACGCACTACTCGCGGCTGCCGTTCACCGGACTGACGCGCGGCGCGATGCATTCGCTCGACGAGTTGCGCGCGATCGCCGGCGATCGTGATGACGCGCTGTACGCGCTCGATCGCGAGCAGTCGTCGCGTATCGCGCAGATCCTCGACGACGAGCCGCAATCGGAGCTGGCGATGCTCCGCGCATTGTCGCGCGAGCTGCCGGACAACGCCCGCATCTACCTCGGCAACTCACTTCCGGTCCGCGAATGGGACCTCGCCGCGACCCGCGAAAAGCGCGGCTTCGAGTACGAGGCGAACCGCGGCGCGAACGGCATCGACGGCCAGCTCTCGACGTTCTTCGGCTGGTGCGCGCCGCACGCGATGAACGTCGCGATCGTCGGCGATCTCACCGCGCTCTACGACCTCAACGCGCCGTGGATCGTGCCGCAGCTCGACGCGACGTTCCGCATCGTCGTGATCAACAACCGCGGCGGGCGGATCTTCGAGCGCGTCGCCACCGCCGACCGGCGGCTGGTCATCAACGAGCACGCGCTGCACTTCGACAAATGGGGCGAGATGTTCGGCATCGACGTCACGGAACTGCGTCCCGACAACGAGGCGAGCCGGCGCGTCTGGGCGCGCTACGACGAGCTATGGCGATAACCGCGCTGCACGGATTTCTCGGATTGCCGTCGGATTGGGACTTCCTGCGGCATGCGGGATTCGACGTCGTCACGCCGGATCTGCGCGACATCCCGAACGAAGGCGACACGCTCCTCGGCTATTCGCTCGGCGGCCGTCTCGCGCTGCAGGCGCTCCTCGGCGGTGCGCGCTATCGCAACGCGGTGATCGTTTCGGCGGGGCTCGGCGTCGACACGGATCGCGAGCAGCGCATCGCGCAGGACGAGCGTTGGGCCGACCGCTTCGAGCACGGCGAGTGGTACGCGGTGATGCGCGACTGGAACGCGCAGGCGCTGTTCGGCGGTCACGGGATGCCGCGGCACGAACGCGATTTCGATCGCCGCGAGCTCGCGCGGCAGTTGCGCGAGTGGTCGCCCGCGGTGCTGCCGCCGGTCGCCGCGCGGCTTCACGAAATCGACATTCCGGTGCTCTGGATCGCGGGAAGCCGCGACGCGAAGTACGTCGCCGAGGGGCAGCGCGCGCTCGAGTTGCTGCCGCGCGCGGCGCTGTGGATCGCCGAGGGGGCGGCGCATCGCGTGCCGTGGGAGCAGCCGGAGGCTTTCGCGGCGCAATTGCGCGAGTTCGTGCAAATGCAATAGGTTTCGATCCATGTCAGAAACCTGGACTCCCATCAAACAGTTCACCGACCTCAAGTTCGAGCGCACCGAGGACGGCATCGCGAAGATCACGATCAATCGTCCCGAGGTGCGCAACGCGTTCCGGCCGCTCACCGTGGCGGAGATGAAGGAAGCGCTCGACATCGCGCGCGACGACTCCGAGATCGGCGTCGTCATCTTCACCGGCGAAGGCACCGAGGCGTTCTGCTCCGGCGGCGATCAGCGCGTGCGCGGCAAGGGCGGCTACGTCGATCCGAAAGAAAAAATCCCGCGGCTCAACATCCTCGACGTGCAGAAGCAGATCCGCAGCATGCCGAAGCCGGTCGTGGCGATGGTGGCCGGCTACGCGATCGGCGGCGGGCACGTGCTGCACGTCGTCTGCGACCTCACGATCGCGGCGGACAACGCGCGTTTCGGTCAGACCGGGCCGCGCGTCGGCTCGTTCGACGCGGGCCTCGGATCGTCGTATCTGGCGCGCATCGTCGGCCAGAAAAAAGCGCGCGAGATCTGGTTCCTCTGCCGCCAGTACGATGCGCAGCAGGCGCTCGACATGGGGCTGATCAACACCGTCGTGCCGCTGGCGCAGCTGGAGGAAGAGACGCTGAAGTGGTGCCGCGAGATGCTCGCGCTGTCGCCGATGGCGCTGCGATTCCTGAAGGCGGCGATGAATGCCGATTGCGACGGGCAGATCGGCCTGCTCGATTTCGGCGGCGACGCAACGCTGCTGTACTACCTCAGCGAAGAGGCGCAGGAAGGACGCAACGCGTACGTTGAGAAGCGGAAGCCGGACTTTAAGAAGTTCCCTCGATTCCCGTGAACGCCTGGATCCTCGCAGCACGCCCGAAGACGCTCTCCGCCGCCGTCGTGCCGGTGATGGCCGGCGCGGCGCTGGTGCATGCGCCGCTGAAGTGGGGCCTGCTCGCCTGCACGCTCCTCGGCGCGGTGCTGATCCAGATCGCGACGAACTACATCAATGATGCGCTCGATTTTCGGAAAGGCGCCGACACGAGCGAGCGCCTTGGGCCGACGCGCGTGACCTCGGCGGGACTGCTGTCATCGAACGCGGTCCTGCTGGGCGCGTACGTCTGTCTCGGCGGCGCGGCGATCTGCGGCGTGCCGCTGATCATTCATGCGGGATGGCCGCTGCTGGCGATCGGCGCAGCGTCGATCGTCGCGGCGTACGCGTACACCGGCGGGCCGTATCCGCTCGCGTACCGCGGGCTCGGCGAGATTTTCGTGATCGCGTTCTTCGGCATCGTCGCGGTGTGCGGGACGTATTTCGTGCAGACGCTGCAATGGTCGCGCGATGCGGTGATCGCGGGGATCGGCGTCGGCTGCCTCGCGACCGTGCTGCTGGTGATCAACAATCTGCGCGATGTGGCGAGCGATCGCGTGAGCGACAAGCGGACGACGGTCGTGCGCTTCGGCGAGATGTTTGCGCGGGTCGAGATCGCGCTTTGTGCGCTGATTCCGTTTGTGGCGGGGGTGTATCTGCAGCGGTGGTTCACACTGATCGCGTTGCCGCTCGCGATCATCGTCATCGTCTCGGCCTGGCGCGGCAGCGGGCGCGCGCTCAACAAGTCGCTCGCGCTCGCAGGATTGCTTCAGTGGTGCTATGGAATCCTGTTTTTACTGGCGGTATGAGCTCGTCCCGAAGCGGCGCCTGAGCGCGATTGCCGGCCGCCGCGAAGGGGCATTGATCCGCGTCGGCGACGGCTTCGCGGATGTGCATCCGTGGCCGGAGCTCGGCGATGAGCCGCTCGAGGCGCAGCTCGCGTTGCTCGCGCGCGGCGAGACGACGGCGTTGACGTCGCGCTCGTTGCACTTCGCGGCGCTCGATGCCGCGGCGCGGGCGGCGTCGCGCAGCTTGTTCGACGGGCTCACGATTCCGCCGAGTCATTGGCCGGGTTTTGATCCACCCGATTCGTTCGACGTCGCGAAAGTGAAGTCGATCGAACAGCTGCCGGAGCGGGTGCGGCTGCGGATCGATTTCAACGCGACGCTGTCGTCGGACGAGTTCCTGCGATTGCAGCTGCCTCGCGAGCGAATCGATTTCGTCGAGGATCCATGTCCGTACGACGCGCCGACGTGGCGGATGTTGCGCGAGCGGACCGGGCTGCGACTGGCGCTCGATCGATTCGCGGCGGAGGAGGCGGTCGACGTGCTGGTCGTGAAGCCGGCGCTGCAGGAGATGCCGCGGAGCTCGCGCGAGATCGTGGTGACGTCGTACATGGATCACGCGGTCGGGCAGATGTTCGCGGCGTTTTTCGCGGCGTCGCACCAGGTCACGAACGTGTGCGGGCTCTTCACGCATGTGCTGTACGAGCCGGATGCGTTCTTCGAGCGGATTCGCGCGGAGGGGCCGCGGTTGCTCGCGCCGGATGGGACCGGAATCGGGTTCGATGAGCTGCTCGAAGCGCTGCCGTGGAAGAAACTCGCATGATCGACTTCACGAGCGAGGAGTCGCATCTGCTGCTGAATCCGCGATTGCCGGAGGACGATGTTCGCGCGCTGCGGCGGATTTACGCCGCGGCGCCGCAACTCGCCGCACATGTGTGGATCGCGACTTCCGGAAGCACGGGCGGATGGAAGCTCGTCGCGTTGTCGAAGCGGGCGCTGCTCGCATCGGCCGCGGCGGTGAACCGCCGGCTCGGCGTGCGCGGCGGCGAGACGTGGTGCTGCGTGCTGCCGACGTTTCATGTCGGCGGGCTCGGCATCTTCGCGCGGGCGTCGATCAGCGACGGGCACGTCGTCGAGATGACGTGGGAGCCTCATGCGTTCGCGGCGAGCGCGGCCGCGTTCTCGTCGCTCGTGCCTGCGCAGGTGGTCGATCTGGTGCGCGCCGGCCTGCGCGCGCCGGAAACGCTGCGTGCGATCGTGGTCGGCGGCGGCGCGATGTCCGATGACCTCTATCGCGCCGCGCGCGCCCTCGGCTGGCCTGTGCTGCCGAGCTACGGCATGACCGAGTGCGGTTCGCAGATCGCGACGGCGACGCATGACGGGCCGGAACTGCTCCTGCTCGATCATCTCGAGGCACGAAGCGAGGCCGACGGGCGGCTGGCGTTCTCGGGCGCGTCGCTGCTGAGCGGCTACGCAACATCTGATATTGCATTCGTCGATCCGAAAGTCGATGGCTGGTTCGTCTCCGACGACCTCGGCAGCGTCGACGACCGCGTGCTGCGGATCGAAGGACGGGCCGGGGACGTGATCAAGATCGGCGGCGAGCTGGTGAATCTGCGGCGGCTCGACCGGATCCTCGAGGAGGTCGCGGGTGAAGTCGACGCGGCGATCGTCGCGATGCCGGATGAGCGGCTGGGGAACGCGATTCATCTCGCCGTTGCCGGCGAGGGGGGCGCGATTCGCGAGGCGTTCGATGCGCGCGTGGCGCCGTTCGAGCGCATCCGCGCGGTGCATCACGTCGAGGCGATTCCGCGCTCCGCGCTCGGGAAGCTGCTGCGGAAGAAACTGGCCGAGGAGATCGGGTGACGCTGATCGGGATCGTCGCGCCGTCGCTGCTGCTCGTGTGGGCGCTGCGGCGGTGGATCGGCGACGTGCCGTGGCGGATCGCAGGCTTGTTTCTGGCGCTGACGCTCGGGTTTCTGCATGGCGCGGTCTTCACGTCGAAGGTGCCGGTGCCGGTGGATGAGGTGGCGCGCGGATATCCGTATCGCGGGATCTTCGGCGAGGTCGAGGCGCGCAATCCGTTGACCAACGACACGGTCAAGCTGTTCCTGCCGTGGATGCAGGTGGCGCGAGAGGAGCTGGCGCATTTCCGCGCGCCGCTGTGGAACCGGTACGCGTTTTCCGGCTACCCGCTCCTCGGCAATGGCGAGTCCGCTCCGTTCTCGCCGTTGTTCCTCGCCACGCTGATCGTCCCGCTGCCGAAGCAGATCGTGGCGATGGCCGGGCTGAAGATTTTCATCGCGCTGCTGTTCGCGTTCCTGTTCGTGAAGCGCTTCGGCGGCAGCGATGCGGCGGCGTGCTTCGCGGCGTGCGCGTATGCGTTTTCGGTCGGCGAGACAGTCAACCTCTATTACTCGTCCGGCACGGTGATGTCGATGCTGCCGGCGGCGTTGTATGCGCTGCTGTACGCGATGGACGTGTCGTCGCGGCGCGGAGTCGTGCTCGTTGCGTTGGTGATCGCGTCGATGATGGCGGGCGGGCATCCGGAGAGCGTGCTGCACATCGCGATGGGGGCGTTTCTGCTGCTGGCCGTGGAGCTCGCGTTGGCCGCGGATCGGCGCGACTGGCTGCGGCGATTTCGCTATCCGCTGCTCGGCGTGATCGCCGGCGTGGCGTTGTCGGCGCCGGCCTGGGTGCCGTCCGCGGTGCAGGTGCCGCTGAGCGCGCGTTACGCGGCGCTGCGTGGGACGGCGCATGCGGAGACGTTTCCGCTGACGGCGTTGTGGGCGATGGTCAGTCCGAACGGCTTCGGCAATCCGCTGCGGCACAACTGGAACTGGATCAGCAACTACTTCACGATCGCGTCGTCGTACATCGGGCTACTGCCGCTCGTGCTGGCGATCGCGTTGCTCGTCTCGCGCCGGGCGGCCGCGCGGGAGCGGGCGTGGATCGGCGTCGCGGCGGTCATCTATCTCATTGCGATGAACTGGAGCGTCGTTGGACACGCGGTACGCGCGTTGCCGCTGCTCGACGTCACGGCGCACGACAAGTTCCGCTTCGTGGCGTGCTTCATCGCTACGGCGGCGGGAGCGTTGTGGCTGGATCGTTCGCCGGAGCGGTGGATCGTTTCGACGGTTGCGGTGGTGATTGCGGGACTGGCGGTTTACGTCTGGCGGCTCAGGCCGGCGGTCGTGCGGCCGATCGATCTGGTCGGTGCCGCCGCGGTGCTGGCCTTCGTCTTTTTGCCGTACCGGTGGGCATTCGTGCTGGTGACGATCGAGCTGTTCGTCCTGAACGCCGGCTTCAACGCGCTCGTCGACGGTCGCTACTACCGGCCGCAACTACCGATCATCGACGCGTTGCGGCAGCATGCGCCGGCGGAGCCGTTTCGGATCGTGGGCCACGACTGGGTGTTCCTCCCGAATGCGGCGGCGCAGTATGGCTTGGAGGACATCCGCGGCTCTGATCCGATGGCGTTCCGGTGGTACGTCGAGGCGCTGAAGCCGATCGCGATCGAGAACGCGGAGTTCGACGTGCTGCGGATCGGGGATGTCGACGGCGAGCTGATCGATTTTCTGAACGTGCGGCTCCTGCTCGCGGAGCCAGGGGCGAGCTTCGGACCGAGATGGCGGCTCATCTATAGCGGCCCGGACGGCACGTTGTTCGAGAACCGGCAGGCTCGAGGCCGCTTCACGCTTGCGGGTGGGAGCGTGCGAGTGCGGGACTGCTATACATTAGATGTGGAGACGCCGGTGGGCGGGCTGGTGGAGTCGAGCCTGCCGGCGAACGGGTGGATGGTGACGGTCGCCGGGCGTCCGGTTCCGGTCGAGCTCGTGCGCGGCGGATTCCTCGGCTTCCGGGTCGCGGCCGGAAAGTACCGGATTCACGTGAGTTATCGCCCGATTTCGTACTACGGATCGCTGGTTCTGGCGCTGATTGCTGCTGCCGCGCTCATCTTTCCAAAATCCGGGAATAGGACCCCCCCGACTGCCGTTGTCACGGGTCCCAACGCGGGAAGTAGCTCTCTGACAACTGAGCCGTAACCACAACATGCACAATAGGTTGTGCATGGCTGGCCCGGAATAGGCAAGCGCCTCGAGGCGTTAGCGCAGGTCCCGGCGGAAACGCCGCGATCTTTGGAAAACGGGCAAGCGGGTTGGAATAGGGGCGGGCGGTCAGAAGTTATGAACGTTCCCGACGCGATGGTTGACAAAGCGAAGGGCGGGACATAAACTCCTCGATCCCGGCAGTCCTCAGGCAGTTCGATCTTTTCAATCCAGCAACACCAGTGTGGTATCGGTGTCCGGGTCAACCGGAATGAGTTCGCGCGAGAGGCAAAACGCCTCGGCCAGCACGGAAACATTCCGCTTGACACGGACGGAAGGGTCTGGCAATCTAGCCGCCCTTTCGCGAGGTCGGTTCTTTGACAACTGAATAGGAAAGCAAGAAAGACAACGTGATTCCTTTCGAGAATCGGTTGCGCGCAGCAATGCGTGCGGCGATCTCAAAGAAACAAGTTCGTATCCAATACGAACCGAATAACAAAAACACTAGTCGTTCACGATTGGTGTCAGTTATCAAGCTTCCAAGTTAAAGCAGCCTCGAGCGAAAGCGAAGGGCTGCACAGTTAAACTGGAGAGTTTGATCCTGGCTCAGAATGAACGCTGGCGGCGTGCTTTACACATGCAAGTCGAGCGAGGCGGCCCGCAAGGGTCAGTCGAGCGGCGAACGGGTGAGTAACGCGTGGATTATCTGCCCTGAGGTGGGGAACAACCAGGGGAAACTCTGGCTAATACCGCATGATACCGTGAGGTCAAAGGGGGCTCGCAAGGGCTCTCGCCACAGGAGGAGTCCGCGTTCGATTAGCTAGTTGGTAGGGTAATGGCCTACCAAGGCGACGATCGATAGCCGGCCTGAGAGGGTGATCGGCCACACTGGAACTGAGACACGGTCCAGACTCCTACGGGAGGCAGCAGTGGGGAATTTTGCGCAATGGGCTAACGCCTGACGCAGCAACGCCGCGTGGAGGATGAAGGTCTTTGGATTGTAAACTCCTGTCAGCGGGGAAAAAGCAACCCGACCTCATACGTCGGGAAGTTGATTGTACCCGCAGAGGAAGCCCCGGCTAACTCTGTGCCAGCAGCCGCGGTAATACAGAGGGGGCAAGCGTTATTCGGAATTATTGGGCGTAAAGGGCGCGTAGGCGGCTTGGCAAGTGGAAGGTGAAATCCCTCGGCTTAACCGAGGAACTGCCCTCCAAACTGCTTTGCTTGAGGCCGGGAGAGGCGAGTGGAATTCCCAGTGTAGCGGTGAAATGCGTAGATATTGGGAGG
>Ga0207677_10000203_pt1 | contig 47885 bp, 43 predicted proteins | sample KBSMisM42_FD_184311 | JGI IMG/M metagenome (GOLD analysis project Ga0207677, IMG submission 184311) | Miscanthus rhizosphere microbial communities from Kellogg Biological Station, Michigan, USA - KBS Miscanthus M4-2 (SPAdes) (version 2) | ecosystem: Host-associated > Plants > Roots >...
TTCGCAAGCGGGAGGCCGTCGCGCAGCCGCTTGGCTTGCTCCCCGGCCAACTGCCAGGCGTAGCGAAAGCGGCGCGGGGTGTCGCCCGCCATGTGGGGCGTGAGCAGGACGTTCGGCGTCGTCCAAAGCGGATCGTCGGAAGGCAGCGGCTCGGGATCGGTGACGTCGAGGGCCGCTCGCAGGCGTCCTTGCCGCAGGAGGTCGAGCAACGCGTGTTGGTCGACGACGCCGCCACGGCCCGCGTTGACCAGCAGGGCGCCCTGCTTCATCCTGCCCATCAGGTCGGCGTCGATCAGGCCCGCGGTCGAGGGAGTCAGGGGAAGCAAGATGATGACGACGTCCGCGCTGGGGATCAGGCGGGGCAGCTCGGACACGGGAGAAACCCCGGGTCGTCTTCCGCGAGCCACCCGGGTGACCGCCACGTCGAACGGCTTCAAGCGCCTCTCGGTCGCTTCCCCGATCGATCCGTAGCCCACGATCAGAACCTTGGAGCCCTCCAGGTCGCCTGAGTAAGGTGGCTGCCACTCCGCTCCCCCCACGACGTCTCGCCACCTCCTCTCGCGCTGCGCTATGAGGTGATCCGGGAGTCGCCGCTGCATGGCCAAGACAACGGCGACTATCCACTCGGCGACGGCCGCGTCGTGCGCGCCCTTGGCATTGCACAGCGTGACGTGGTCCGGCAAGGCGGGAAGGAGCCAGTCCACGCCCGACTCGAGCGTCTGGACAAGACGAAGCTCGGTCATCGCCGGCACTGCCTCCAGCACAGCGCGACTGCCGAACGGTGGGATCAACATCTCCACCCGAGTCAAGTCGGGATGCTCGGCGATCGGCCGAGGGATCGTTGCCAGCTCGATGCCGTCACTCACTCGAAACGAGCCGCGCTCGGGGCGCTCCGGGGCCCAAACCAGAAGCTTGTCCGTCAAGGATTCACCCGGCCAGGCCCTGTTACCGCGGGCGGCGCCAGCGGGCGAGCCAGTAGCGCTGTCGGAGGCGCCGTCCGCTCTCGTGTCGCACGACGTTGAAGCTCTCCGCGCCGGCGGGCTGGTCGTCGAGCAGCCGCTCGATCAGGCTCGCCGCCGCCGGGCCGTTCGAGCCTCGCGCCAGCCACTCGTCGAAGTCGATGTCGACTGCAACCGTCTTTTCGTCTTCGACGACGAGCCCCGCGTCGGCCCCGGCCTTCCGCAGGCGCTCCGGCGTCAGGCAGGCCCAATGGGAGGGATCGCGCAGGCGCTCGATCTCCTCCCGCCACGCCGCCGCCTCGTGGTCGTCGTCGGCGGCGAGATCGCTGAGCACGACTGAACCGCCCGGCCGAACCACTCGGGCCATCTCGGCCACGACTCGGGCCGGCGCTGGGACGTGGTGCAGGCTGAGCCGGGTGATCGCGCCGTCGAAGGTCGCATCGGGAAAGTCCAGTGCCGTTGCGTCGCCCAGCGCGAAGTCGACGTTTCGAATCCCTTCCTCGTCCGCCCGCTTCTTCGCCTCCTCGACCATCGCCGGCGTCAGGTCGACGCCGCTCACCGACCCGACCTTGCGGGCGATCGCGCGTGAGACCACTCCCGGTCCGCAGGCGACGTCGATCCACCCTGCCCGGGCGTCCTCGGGGGCCAACTCGACCAGCGTGCCGAGCGTCTCGGCCGAGGTCATCGCCGGCGAGCGGCCGAAGGACGTCGCCTGGTGCGTTAACTCCTCGCGCAGCGCGTCCTCGTGCATGGCGTCGATCCTAGCCCGGCGTCCGCCGCGCCGTGCGCGATGATCGCGACGTGTCTCGTCGGACCGGATTGATCCTCTCGGCAGTGGCGTCCCTGCTGTTGCTGCTCGCGATGTCGCCGGCCGAGAACCGGATGAAGGACGCCGGTGGGCCGGGGATCGTCCCCTTCGAGGTCACCGGCGGGCAGCACCGTGCCGACGAGATCATGGCCGAATGGGGCGAGGACGGGAAGGACGCGGCGCGCGAGTCGCTCTGGATCGACTTCGGCTTCCTCGTCGCCTACGGGACGTTCCTGACGCTGGCCCTGCGCGCGGCGCGGGACGCCGCCGTAAAACGGGGCTGGCATCGCCTCACGACGATCGGGGCGGCCGCGATCTGGTTCGGCGCGATCTGCGCCGGCTTCGACGCGCTCGAGAACGTCTGCCTGCTGCTCACCCTCGGCGGCGCCGGAGCCGCGGCGCCGCTCCTGGCGACGATCTTCGCCGGCCTCAAGTTCCTCTTCCTCGCCGCCTCGATCGTCTACCTGCTCGCCACCCTGTCGGTGCTGCTGCTGGGACGGCTCCCGGCCGAGCCGGCGACGTAGCCCCGGCCGACCGCGCGCACCGCGACGCGACGCTGATGGCGCCGGCGCGGCTTACGCAGTGGATGCGCGGCGCTCCCTAGACGCCGGACCCACATACATAGAGGTGTCTCTCCTCCCTCAAGTAACCCCAGAAGAGACGCCGGGGGAGGCTAACCGATTGCGCCGTTTGGTGCAAGCCTTAATTCGAGCCGACTCGAATCAGCTCAGCGCCGGCTCGCCGGAGCGCAGCGCGGACAGCACGCGATCGGCAACGGCCTCGCCGGTCAGACCGACCTCCTCGCGCAGCAGCGCCGGCTTGCCGTGGGTGACGTAGCGGTCGGGCAGACCGACCCGCAGGACGCGCGCCCGCTCGCCCGGCCGGTCGGCGAAGGCGTCCTCGAGGTGCTCCAGCACACCCGAGCCGAAGCCGCCCGGCAGCGCGTTCTCCTCGATCGTCACGATCAGCTCGTGACCGAGCGCGAGCCGCTCGAGCAGCTCGGCGTCGAGCGGCTTGGCGAAGCGCGCGTCGGCGACCGTGGCCTCGATCCCGTGCTCGGCGAGGATCCGGGCGGCGTCGAGCCCGACCGCGACCCCGTAGCCGTAGCCGAGCAGGGCCACGCGCTCGCCGCTGTTCAGCAGCTCGCCGCTGCCGATCGGGATCTCGCGCGCCTCGGCCGGCAGCGCCGCGCCCTCGGCCGCGCCGCGCGGGTAGCGCAGCGCCACCGGGCCGTCGTGGGCGATCGCCGTGCGCAACATGTGGACCAGCATCGCCTCGTCGCGCGACGCCATCACGACCACGTTCGGCAACGGCCGGAAGTAGGAGACGTCGAAGGCGCCGTGGTGGGTCGGCCCGTCGTCGCCGACCAGCCCGGCGCGATCCATCGCGAAGGTGACGTCGAGCTCCTGCAGGCAGACGTCGTGGATGATCTGGTCGTAGGCGCGCTGCAGGAAGGTCGAGTAGATCGCGCAGACCGGCTTCGCCCCCTGGATCGCCAGCCCCGAGGCGAGCAGCACGGCGTTCTGCTCGGCGATGCCGACGTCGTAGTACTGCTCGGGCAGCTCGTCGGCCAGCCTCTGCAGCCCGGTCCCCCCCGCCATCGCCGCCGTGATCCCGACCACGCGCCCGTCGCGCTCGGCCTCGGCGACGATCGCGTCGGCGAAGACCTGCGTGTACTGGGGCGGCGCCCCCGCCGCTGGCTTCGGTTCCAGCAGTTCCGGCGCCCCGTTGACGATCGAGTTGGGCTTGGCGGCGTGCCATTTCTCCATCCCCTCGAGGCCGCCGTCCTCGGCCGGAGCGAATCCCTTGCCCTTGACCGTGTGGATGTGTACGACGACGGGGCGGTCCGCCTCGAAGGCCTCGCTCAGGGCCTCGCGCAGGGCGTGGACGTCGTGGCCGTCGATCACGCCCATGTAGGCGAGATCGAGCTCCTCGAAGAAGAGGCCGGGCGCCCAGTAGGCCTTGATCGCGGACTTGATCTCCGGCCCGAGGCGCTCGATCCTCCTGCCCAGCCCGAGCGGCAGCTTCGTCAGCCGATCCTCGACCCCCTCGCGGGCGTGGTAGAGCCGCGGGTTGAGCCGCACGCGGTTGAAGTAGCGCGAGAGCGCGCCGACGTTGGGCGAGATCGACATCCCGTTGTCGTTGAGGACGATCACGATCGGGGTCTGCAGCCCGCCGGCCGCGTGCAGCGCCTCGTAAGCGACGCCGCCGGTCAGCGCCCCGTCGCCGATCACGGCCGCCACCCTGCCGTCCTCGCCGATGCCCTTGCGCATCGCCTCCTTCAGCCCGACCGCGTAGCCGATCGAGGTCGAGGCGTGGCCGGCGCCCATGACGTCGTGCTCGGACTCGAAGACCGAGCAGAAGGGCGCCAGGCCGCCATACTGGCGGATCGACGACAGCCCCTCGCGGCGGCCGGTGAGGATCTTGTGGGGGTAAGCCTGGTGGCCGACGTCCCAGAGCACCTTGTCGCGCGGCGAGTCGAGCAGGCTGTGCAGGGCGACCGCCAGCTCGCAGGTGCCGAGGTTCGCCCCGAAGTGACCGCCGATCTCGCCGATCGTGTCGATGACGTAGGTGCGGATCTCCTGCGCCACCTGCCGCAGCTGCGCGTCGTCGAGGCCGTGCAGGTCGGCGGGCCCGTCGATGCCGTCGAGCAGGCGCGGCTCGCCGCCGTCGCGCTCCACCGCTTTTCCGTTCTCGCTCATTCGTCTCTGGTGAAGATGTAGTCGGCTACCCGTCGCAGGTCGGACGTGTCGCCCTCGGCCTCGGCCAGGGCGCCGACGGCCTTCGCGTGGGACTCGGCAGCGAGCTCGCGAGCTCGCTCGAGGCCGAAGAGGCTGACGTAGGTGAGTTTGCCATGTCTCGCGTCCGTTCCGCGAGGCTTGCCGAGCTTCTCTGCCGTCCCGGTCACGTCGAGGATGTCGTCGACGATCTGGAACAGCACGCCCAGCTCGCTGGCGAAGCGGCGATACGGGATTGTCTCAGGTTCTCCCAGCCCTGCGAGGACTAGGACTACGCCTACGGAGGCGGCGATCAGGCGCCCGGTCTTCAGCTCGTGCACGGCCCGCAGGCCCTCGGCATCGCGCTGGCCGCCCCGCACGTCGACGTACTGGCCGCCGACCATGCCGTCGACGCCGGTCGCGGCGCTCAGCTCGCGCAGCGCCGCCAGCACCCGCGCGGGCTCGCCCGGCTGCTCGCAGAAGATCCGCACCGCCTCGGCGAAGAGCCCGTCGCCGGCGAGGATCGCGACGTCCTCGCCGTAGCGGACGTGGGAGGTCGGCTGCCCGCGGCGCAGGTCGTCGTCGTCCATCGCCGGCAGGTCGTCGTGGATCAGCGAGTAGGTGTGGACCAGCTCCAAGGTGCAGGCGACGCGCAGGAAGTCGCGCGGCTCGGCGCCTAGCGCCTGCGCCGTGGCCAGCGCCAAGACCGGCCGCACCCGCTTGCCCCCGGCGAGCAGCGAGTAGCGCATCGCCTCCTCCAGGCCGGCGGCCGGCCCGGGATCGACGAAGCGCAGCCGCCCAAGCTCGGCGTCGACGAGGGCGCGCAGCTCTTCGGGGTAGCTCAACCGCCCGACTCGCGGGCGCGGCGGTTGGCCTCCTCGACCGCCTCGGCCGAGAGCTCCGCCGCCTCGTTGGCGAGCTCGGCCGCGCGAGCGTCGTCGCCCTCGCCCTCGAGCTCGCGGGCGATCGCGCCGAGCCGCTCGGCGATCTCGCGCAGCCGCTCGCTCATGAGACCCCTTCCCGCTCGCGCGCGACCGCGCCGAGCACGCCGTTGACGAAGCCGGGCGCGCCGGCGCCGCAGTACTCCTTGGCCAGCTCGACCGCCTCGTCGATCGCGACCTCGGTCGGCACGTCCTCGCAATAGGCCATCTCGTAGAGCGCCACGCGCATCGCGTTGCGCTCCAGGGGGGCGATCCGCTCCAGCTCCCAGCCCTGGGCATGAGCGGCGATCGTCGCGTCGAGCTCCTCGCGATGAGCTTCGACGCCGGCGGTGAGCTCGCGCGTGAAGGGGCGCGACTCGGCGACCAACTCCTCGAGCGGCCGCCCGGTGACGTCGCGCTGGTAACAGGCGAAGACGGCGTCGCGACGTTGCTCAGATCTGCGCATCGAGATCTATTCTCGCGCCCCGGCCGGTCGGGGCCGGCTACGCCCGCGAGACGTACTGGCCGCTGCGAGTGTCGACGCGGACCGTCTCGCCCTCCTCGATGAAGAGCGGCACCTGGACCGTGACGCCTGACTCCAGCGTCGCCGGCTTGCTGCCGCCCCCCGAGGCGGTGTCGCCCTTCACGCCGGGCTCGGTCCGCGTCACCTTCATGTCGATCGCGCTCGCCACCTGCACGTCGGAGGGCCGTTCGTCGACGAAGAGGACGTCGACCTCGGCGTTGGGCAGGACCCAGCGCATCGCCTCGCCGGCGACGTCGCGTGGGATCTCGATCTGCTCGTAGTCCCGCGTGTCCATGAAGACGACCGCCTCGCCGGAGTCGTAGAGGTACCGCATCTTGCGCGACTCGGTCCGCACCGGCCGGAACTTCTCCCCCGCCCGGAAGGTCTTGTCCCGCACCGAGCCGTCGTCGATCTTGCGCAGCTTCGTGCGCACGAAGGCGCCGCCCTTGCCGGGCTTGACGTGCTGGAACTCGAGGATGCGGAAGATCGTCCCGTCGATCTCGATGTGCGAGCCGTTCTTGAACTGATTCGTGCTGACCTGCATAGGGGCGCAATCATGCCAAGAACGGCTCAGCGGGGGTGCCGAGCTCCGATGGGGTCGGTCCGCCAATTCAACCGGCGGGGCCCCTGTGCGCCCCGCCGGCCGAATCGATTTGCCTGTCGTCCCTATTCGCCTTATTTGACGAATTCGCGCACCTGTTGGTAGACGGTTTCGTCCGTCGTCAGGGCGGTGTGCGAGATGCAGGCGGTTTCCGTGTTCGTCGCCCCGCTCAGCGCCACACTGGAGTCGGGATTGATGATTTCGTCGCACGGCGACCACCAGGTGCCGTAGTTGACGATGCCCGGCGTCTCGTCGCCGGCGTTCAGTTCGCTGAGGAACGTCGAGCCGACCCGCATCTCCACGCACGAGGTGCTGAAGCAGGCTTTCGCCGTTTCGGTGCCGTGGTTCGGACCGCCCAGCGAGACCCAGTCGTCGACCTTCGCTTCGCCGCCGAGGAACTTGACGTACCAGCGGCTGTTGAGGCTGCCCATCGAGTGGGCGACGATGTCCACCTTCGTCGCTTTGGTCGCGTTCAGCAGTTTTTCGACTTCCGCCTTGACCAGTTCGGCGTCGACCTTGTTCGACTGCGAGGTGTTGTAGCTGAAGGCGCTCAAGGACGATTTCGAGTAGCCGTCTTTTTCGAACCTCGAGATCATCGTTTTCCACAGCGACGAGCTCTCCAGGTAGCCATGCACGAACAGGATCGGGTCCTGCCCGAAGGCGGCCCCCGGCGCCATCGCGCTTCCGGCGAGGCAGATCGCCGCGGCGGCCACGAAGCCCGCCAGTCTTTTCTTCCGCATCTCTCTCCCCTTTTCGAAATGATGGGCGCGGCGCAAAGAACGCCGCGCCCATCTACCCAAAACGGCGTGATCCGGCTGTATGAAGCGGATCTTCCGAATAAACAGTTACATTAAATCATGTAATGAAAGGCTGTCAACCGCCCGCCGCAACCGAGCCGCGACCCCCGCCAGCCCCTAAGCTTGAGAGGCCAGGGATGAAGGGGATCGTTTGCACCATCGCGCTTGCGCTTGCCGCGACGACGTACTTCGCCGGCGCGGTCGCCGGCGCCGAAGAACCTCCTTCTCCGCGGGCGGAATACGTAGCCCAGGTCGAGCCGATCTGCGAAGCGAACACGGTCGCCAACGAACGCATCCTCGAGAACGTCCGGATCAAGGCGCGCAGCAAGCGGCCAGGGGAGGTCAGGGCCGCCGGCGGTCAGTTCGTCCGCGCCGCCGCGGCGTTCGGCGCGACGGTCAGCCAGATCGCCGCCGTGCCGCCGCCGGCCGAAGACGAAGCGCGCCTGCGTCGCTGGATCGAACGGCTGCGCGTCGTGCAGGCCAACCTGCGCCATCTCGGCAAGGCGTTGCAGCGGCTGCGGAAGATCAAAGCCGCGCACGAAGCGATCCGAGTCGAACGCAGCGGCAACGCCGCCAACAACATCGGCTTCGTCTTCGGCTTCCGCTACTGCCGGATCACGCCGTCGCGCTTCAGCTGAGCTACGACGCTTCGGATTCGGCCGCGGTGCCAGTCGTCAGCCGCTCCGCCGAGCCGCCGGTCAGCACGCGCCGGGTCAGGCCCGGCAGCAGGACACGGGCGACGGCCGCCAGCCCGTAGGCGCGGGGCACGTAGCGCTCGGCCTTGCCGCGCAGGCCGGTCTCGACGATCGCCTCGGCGACCCGCTCGGGCTTGGAGACGATCCAGCGGGTCAGCGCCCGCTCGCGCAGCTCGGTGGCGGGGAAGCCCTCGGTCGCGATGAAGCCCGGCAGGACGAGGCCGACGTGGACGCCGTGCGCGCGCTCCTCGGCGTAGAGCGAGTCGCTCCAGCCGATCAGGGCGAACTTGCTCGCCGAGTAGGAGCCGGTGCCGGCGCGGGCGACGCGGCCGGCGGTGCTGGCGACGTTGACGATCGCGCTCGGCGCCGCGGCGCGCAGCGCCGGCAGCAGGGCCTCGGTGAGGCGGACCACCGCGTCGAAGTTGAGCTCCATGTGACGCTGGACGTTGGCGCGGCCACTCTCGGCGAACGTCCCGCGCCAGGCGCCGCCGGCGTTGTTGACGAGCAGGGTCAGGCGCCCGCCCCGCTCGGCGATGTGCGTCGCCACGCGTGCCGGCGCCGCGGCATCGGTCAGATCGGTCGCGACGTAGGACGCCTCGCACGGCAGCGACTCCGCCAGCGCCCGCAGGCGCTGCTCGCGGCGGGCGACGAGGACCAGCTCCGCCCCGGGCTCGCGCGCCAGGCGGCGCGCGGTCGCCTCGCCGATCCCGCTCGAGGCGCCGGTGACGACGGCGACGATCCCGTTCTCGCTCACCTGAACAACGCTATTCGATTCCCCAACCCCCGCCGTCGGTTCGAATCGACATACTGGCCCTCGCATGAGCGTCCCCGCCCTGCTCGACAAGCTCCTCCGCGTGCCGGCGCCTTCCGGCTACGAGGCGCCAGCGGCTCAGCTCTGGCGCGAGCAGGCCTCCTTCGCCGAGGTCTCGGCCGACGGCATCGGTTCCTCGATCGCCCGCCTCGGCGGCGCTTCTCCCCTGCTCGCCGTCGTCGGCCACATCGACGAGATCGGCCTCGTCGTGCGCCACATCGACGAGAAGGGCTTCCTCTGGTTCGCCCCGATCGGCGGCTGGGACCCGCAGATCCTGGTCGGCCAGCGGGTCGTGGTCCAGGGCCGGGCCGGCCCGGTCCCCGGCGTCGTCGGGCGCCGCCCCCTGCACCTGCTTGACGCCGAGGCGCGCAAGAAGGTCGTCGAGATGAAAGGCATGCACATCGACGTCGGCGCCGCCGACCGCGACGAGGCCGCCGAGATGGTCCGCGTCGGCGACGCCGTCGTGATCGCCAGCGACCCCTCGAGCCTCGCCGGCGAGCGCGTCGTCTCGCGCTCGATGGACAACCGGCTCGGCGCCTACGTCGCGCTCGAGGCGCTGCGCCGCTGCCACGAGCGCGAGTCGCTCGAGGGCGCCAGCTTCGCCGCGATCGCCGCCGTGCAGGAGGAGATCGGCCTCTTCGGCGCCCGCACCTCCGCCTTCGCGGTCGAACCGGACCTCGCGGTCGTCGTCGACGTCACCCACGCGACGGACGCGCCCGGCATCGACGAGAAGGAGCTGGGCTCGCATCAGCTCGGCTCCGGCCCGGTGATCTTCCGTGGCGCGACGCTCTCCCCCAAGGTCTTCGAGCTGCTGGTCGAGACCGCCGAGGAGGCCGGGATCGAGCACACGCTCGGCGCCACCGGAAACTCGACCGGCACCGACGCCGACGGCGTCCAGTTCTCGCGCGCCGGCATCCCCACCGGCCTCGTCGCGATCCCCCTGCGCTACATGCACTCGCCGGTCGAGATGGTCGACCTGCGCGACGTCGAGGCCACGGTCGAGCTGATCGCCGCCTTCGCGGCGCGGCTGGACGGCGGCGTCGACCTCTCTCGCTGACTAGCCGACCACGACCATGTCGCGGCCGCCTGCCTTCGCCGCGTAGAGCGCCGCGTCGGCGCGCGCCACGAGGTCGTCGGTATCGACCCTGTCGGGACGGGAGACGGCGAGGCCGACGCTAACCGTAACGCCCATCCCCACCGCCGGGCGGCGTGAGCGCACGTCACGTCGCAGGCGCTCGGCAATCTCGACCGCGTCGTCCCGATCGGCGCCGGGCAAGATGACGAGGATCTCCTCGCCGCCGATCCGGTAGATCGAGTCGCCGGCGCGCAGGCTCGCCCGCATCACGTAGGCGACGTCCTGCAACACGGCGTCGCCCATCGTGTGACCGAGCCGGTCGTTGACGCGCTTGAAGTGGTCGAGGTCGCAGAGCAGCAGCGCGTGAGAGAGCCCCTCGGCCGGGTTGCAGGGCTCGCCGTCGAGCTCGGCCAGGTGCTGCTCGAGCGCGTTGCGGTTGAAGAGGCCGGTGAGCGGGTCGAGGGTCGAGCGGCGGCGGTGGGCGCGGTCGGACTCGACCAGGGCACCGGAGAGGATCACGGTGCTCAGCACCAGTGCCACCGCGGCGACCACGTCCTTGTGGTGCGCGGAAGCCGAGGCGTGATCGAGGCCGTAGGTGCTGCCGAGCAGGAGGACGACGATATAGGCGGTGCCGAGGACCATGCCGCGCGGCGAGAAGCGAGCACCGAGGGTCACGGCCGGCAGGCCGAACCACATCAGCACCGGGCTGGCGCCGCCTCCGGTCGTGACGACGGCGTCGGCGAGGAGCAACGGCAGGATTCCCCAGGCCGTCGCCGCCCAGAGCCACGGGTGGCTGCTGTCGCGCATGAAGCGGTCGGCGACCATGAAGCCGGCGAAACCGGCTCCCAGGGGCACCACCCACCACCAGCCCACCTCCGAGGAGGCGGAGGCGAGAGCGAGGGCGAGGATCGCGAAGCAGGCGGTCCGGTAGGGCCGCAGGCGCACCTGCATGTCGAGCAGTCGCTCGCGGCGCGCGTCGTCGCGCATTTCCGCCAGCGAATCGGGCGGTCTATGCGCGACCGCGGCCTCGGCTTCGAGCCTGGCGCCGTCGCTTTGGCTGACTGTGGCCACGAGGTGGCATCGGTCGCATCGGCAAGGCACTTGAGGCTGCAGTCGCGCTGTCGCGAGACACCTTCTCGGCGTCGTCTCAGTCGACGATCCGCAACTGCTTCGGCAGTCCGCTGAGGTTGCGATAACCGTCCTCCGCGACGACCACGAGGTCCTCGATCCGCACGCCCAGCTCACCCGGCAGGTAGACGCCCGGCTCGATCGTCACCACCTCGCCCGCCGCCAACACGTCCTCGGAGCGCTGCGAGACGCGCGGTTCCTCGTGCACCTCGAGGCCGACGCCGTGGCCGAGGCCGTGGCCGAAGCGCTCGCCGTGCCCGGCCGCGGCGATCAGGTCGCGGGCAACCTGGTCGACGTCCTCACCGCGGGCGCCCGGCGCGACCGCGGCCAGCGCCGCCTCCTGCGCCCGCAGGACCAGCTCGTAGACCTCGCGGGCGCGCTCGCCGGGCTCGCCCGTCGCGAAGGTGCGGGTGCCGTCGGAGCAGTAGCCGTCGAGCCTGGCTCCCATGTCGAAGACGACCAGCTCGCCACGGCCAATCTGGCGCGCACTTGGCTCGGCGTGCGGCAGGGCGCCGTTGGGGCCGGCGGCGACGATCGTCGGAAACGAGGGCTCGGCGCCGAGCTCGCGCATCCGCGCTTCCACCGCCCGGGCGACGTCGAGCTCGCCGCGGCCGGCGAGCCCGCGCTCGAGCGCCCAGCGCCAGACCTCGTCGGCGAGCTCGGCGGCGGCGGCGATCGCGGCCAGCTCCTCATCGTCCTTGACCCGGCGCAGCTTCTCGACCGTGCCGCCGGCACCCTCCAGCTCGACCCCGTCCGGCAGCTTCTCCTTCAACTTCGCCAGCGCTCGAACCGCCATCTTGTGGTCCTCGAAGCCGCAGCGCCCGCTCAGGTGCGAGGCGATCTCGCCCAGCCAGTCGTCCTTCGCCGTGACGACGTCCCAGCCGTCGACCTCGGCCTCGGCGCGCTCGGTGTAGCGGAAGTCGGTGAGGAGGACGCGGGCCTCGCCGCCGCAAACGCAGGCGCCGTTGGTGCCGCCGAAGCCGGTCAGGTAGCGGACGTTGACCAAGTCGGTGACCAGCATCCGCTCCAGCCCACGCTCGGCGACCAGCGCGGCGAGCCGGTCACCGCGCCCGCTCATCGAGGGTCGGCCCCCAGCTCGGCGGCGATCCGCTCGAGCGCCTCGCGATAGCCGTCCGGCCCCTTGCCGCTGACCTTCTCGAGCACGAGGCCGTCGAAGACGGAGAGCTTGCGCCAGTCGTCGCGGTTCTCGACGTCGGAGAGGTGGACCTCGACCGTGGGCACCGCGGCAATCGCGAGGGCGTCGGCGATCGCGCGGCTGTAGTGGGTCCAGGCCCCCGCGTTGAGGATCGCCGCGTCGGCCAGCTCGGGCACCCGGTGCAGGTATTCGCAGAACTCGCCCTCGGCGTTGGTCTGGAAGAAGATCGTCTCGAGGCCCCGCTCGCGCGCCCAACCTTGGATCTTCGCCTCCAGCTCGTAGAGCGAGAGGCCACCGTAGGTCGCCGCGTCGCGACGCTCGAGGACGTCGAAGTTGACGCCGTGCAGGACGGCGACGCGGTTATGGGCGCTGGTCATGACGGGTACAGCTCCTCCACGGCGGCGCGGACCTTAGCCGGATCGACGAGCTCGCCGGTGCCGGGCGCGCCCGGCTCGGAGAGGAGCACGAAGCCGACCCCGGCCGCGGTGCGCTTCTTGTCGCGCCGCAGCGCCGCCAGCGTCGGCTCTATCTCGACCGCCGGGTCGAGGGACGTGGGCAGCCCGTGGCGAGCCAGGATCTCCTCGACCTCGCCGCGCGGCGCGGCGGCGCCGGAGAGGCGTAGCGCCGCCAGCAGGCCGAGGCCGATCGCCTCGCCGTGCCGGTAGCGCCCGTAGCCGCTCGCCGCCTCGATCGCGTGACCGACCGTGTGGCCCAGGTTGAGCACCTGACGCAGGCCGGCGTCGCGTTCGTCGGCGGCAACCACTTCGCACTTGTAACGGGCGCAGGCGAAGACGACGTCGTCGAGGCCCGCCGGGTCGAGCGCCTCGATCGCCCGCACGCGCTCCCAGAGCGCACCACCGGCCAGCAGCCCGGTCTTAAGCGCCTCGACGAAGCCGGCCGCCAGCTCCTCGCGCGGCAGCGTCGCCAGGGTCGAGGTGTCGGCGATCACCGCCGCCGGCAGGTGGTAGGCACCGGCGTAATTCTTGCCCTCGGGAAGGTCGACCCCGGTCTTGCCGCCGTAGGCGGAGTCGACCTGGGCGACGAGGGTGGTCGGGACCTGGACGACGGGAACGCCGCGCTGGTAGACGTGGGCGCAGAAGCCGGCGAGGTCGCCGACGACCCCGCCGCCGAGAGCGACGACGTGGTCTTCTCGCGTCATCCCCGCCGCCGCCAGCTCGCGCAGCACCCGCTCGGCCTCGGCCATCGTCTTCGATCCCTCGCCCGGATCGACTTCGACGCGAGCCGCGATCGGCTCGAGTCGGTCGGCGTAGATCCCGCGGACGACGCTGTCCGAGACGCAGAAACGGGCGCTCGCGAGCGGCCACGGGCCGACGCCGAGGACGCCGGGCCCGACGAAGACCGGGTACTCGCCGGCGGCGCTCGCCGCCCAGAGCAGCTTCGTGCCCGCGGGCATCTCGGCCAGCGCAAGCAGGGAGGGCAGCGCGCGGGCGGCGACCTCGCGGTCGGTGGGCGGCACGATCGCGTCGGCCAGGGCCTCGTAGTGCGGCAGGCGCCGATCGAGCAGACGCGCGACGTCCTCGGCGCCGGTGGCCAGCGGCCTGTCCGTCCGCTCGATCCGCCGCCAGGCCTCCGCCGCGCTGACCTGGAGCCAGACGACGACGTGGCGGCCGAGCGCCTCGCGGATGCGCTCGGAGAGCACGCTGCCGCCGCCGAGGGCGATCGCGCCTCCGTCGGCCCGCTCGAGCAGCGAGCCGACCACCTCCGCCTCGCGCGCCCGGAAGGCCTCCTCGCCGTCCTCCTCGAACGCCGCCCCGATCGGCTTGCCGAAGGACTCCTCCATCAGCTCGTCGATCTCGGTCGTCTCCAGCCCCGCCTCGCGGGCGGCGGCGAGAGCCGTCGACTTCCCCGCCCCCATGAAGCCGATGAAGACGAGGGCGGGCTTCATGCCCTAGCCCCTGAAGTCGATGCGCCGCTTGTACGCCTCGACGGCGGCGAGCACGTCGTCGATGTGGTCGCCGCCGAACTTCTCGCGGTAGCAGCGGGCGAGGACCAGGCAGACCATCGCCTCGGCGACCACCGCGGCGGCCGGCACCACGGTCGAGTCGGTGCGCTCGCGCAGCGCCTGCGCCGGCTCCTTCGTCTCCGTGTCGACCGAGCGCAACGGCTTGGTCAGGGTCGAGATCGGCTTGATCGCGGCGCGCACCGAGAGTGGCAGGCCGTTGGTCATCCCGCCCTCGAGGCCGCCGGCGTGGTTGGTCTCGCGAAAGTAGCCGCGCTCCTCCGACCAGAAGATCTCGTCGTGCGCCTCAGAGCCGGGCCGGCCGGCGACGTCCCACGCCTCGCCGATCGAGACGCCCTTCACCGACTGGATCGAGGCGACGGCGCCGGCGAGGCGGCCGTCGAGGCGGTCCTCCCAGGAGACGTGCGAGCCGAGACCGGGGATGAGGCCGAAGGCACGCACCTCGAAGCTGCCGCCGAGGCTCTCGTTGGCCTTGCGCAGGCGGTTGATCTCCTCGACCATCGTGGCGCTCGCCGCCGGGTCGAGGCAGCGCACCGGGTCCTCGTCGACCGCCGCGAAGTCCTCCGGGCCGAGGTCCGCGCCCTCCGGCGCCCGTACCGAGGCAATCTGAGTGACGTGGCTGTGCACGCTGACGCCGAGGGCGGTGAGGAAGCCACGGGCGATCGAGCCGGCGGCGACGCGGGCGGCGGTCTCGCGGGCGCTCGCCCGCTCGAGCACGTTGCGGATGTCAGCATGGCCGTACTTCTGAGCGCCGACGAGGTCGGCGTGCCCGGGCCGCGGCAGGTGCACCTCGTCGACCTCGGACTCGACCGGCCACGGGTTCATCCGCTCCTCCCAGTTGGCGTAGTCGCGGTTGGCGACGAGGACGGCGATCGGGCTGCCGAGGGTGCGGCCGTGGCGCACGCCGGAGCGGACCTCGACCGCGTCGGTCTCGATCTTCATCCGCCCGCCACGGCCGTGGCCGAGCTGGCGCCGCGCCATGTCGCGGTCGAGCGCCTCGCGCTCGAGTCGCAGCCCGGCCGGCACCCCCTCGACGATCGCGACCAGCCCGGGCCCGTGCGACTCCCCCGCCGTCGTGAACCTGAACCCGCTCATCGTGCCCGCAAGGCTATCGGCGGGCGGCCGCGCGCATGGTGTCGAGCGGCGCCGGGCGGCCGGTCCAGATCTCCAGCGAGAGGGCGCCCTGCTGAACGAGGACCTCGATGCCGTCGACCACGGTGGCGCCGGCGCCCGCGGCTGCGCGCGACAGCTCGGTCGGCTCGTCGCCGTAGACCATGTCAAGCACCACCTGCCCCGACCCGAACTCCTCGGCGTCCAGCGGCAGCTCCTCGAAGGGGCTCTCGCCGCGCAGGCCGACCGCGGTCGAGTTGACGATCAGGCCGTAGGAGGCCTGATCGAGCTCGGCCACGGGGTCCCCGCCCAGCTCCGCGCAGAGATCGCGGGAGCGCGGCGCGGTCCGGTTCCAGACGTCGACCGACGCGCCCTCGCGCAGCAGCGCCCAGACGACCGCCCGCGCGGCGCCGCCGGCGCCGAGCACCAGGGCCCGCGTCCCCGCGGGGGAGTCCGGTAGCGCGCGCAGGAGGCCGTCCGCATCGGTGTTCTCGGCTCGAATCTCGCCCCCATCGAAGACCAGCGTGTTGGCGGCGCCGATCTCGCGCGTCGCCTCGGAGAGGTCGTCGGCGAGAGCGAGCGCGGCGCCCTTGTGCGGGACGGTGACGTTGGCGCCGACGAAGCCCTCGCCCGCCATCGTCCGCACGCGCGCCTCGAAGGCGTCGGGGGCGACGTCGATAGCCTCATAGCTCCACTCCTCCGCCAGCCCCAGCTCCGTCAGCGCCGCGTTCTGCATCGCCGGCGAGCGCGAGTGGCCGACCGGGTGGCCGAGCACGGCGAGCCGCTTCACGCTCGGCGTCATTCGCCGCAGGTGTCCGGCGAGTTGCCGCCGGCCGCTTCGCGAGCTTCGTCGTAGCGGGCGACGTCGGCTTCGAATTCGGTTTCGGTCGTGGAGAAGGCGAGCTCGTTGCAGGCGCCGGGCTTGACCACGTAGTAGAGGTAGTCGACCTTCGCCGGACGCGCCGCCGCTTCAATCGCCGCCAGGCCGGGGCTGTTGATCGGGCCCGGCGGCAGGCCGGCGTTGGTACGCGTGTTGTAGGGCGAGTCGACCGCCAGTTCGGATTCGGTCAGCGGCTCGCTGTAGTTGCCGGTGGCGAAGCGGACCGTCGCGTCGATGCCGAGCGGCATCCCATCGTGCAGCCGGTTGTAGATCACGGCCGCGACCTTGCGCCGGTCGCCTTCGCTGACCGCCTCGTCTTCGATCATCGAGGCGATCGTCAGCACGTCGTAGGTGGTCAGGTTCCTCGAGCGCGCGTAGGCCATCTCGACGCCGGCGATGCGCCGCTTGAAGTCTTCGAGCTGGCGCTGGACCAGGTCGGCGGCGCTCGCGTGGCGTTCGAGCTCGAAGGTGTCGGGGAAGAGGAAGCCCTCGAGGTCCTTGGCCTCCTTGCCGCCGTACCGGGCGGGGTCCAGATAGGGCGATTCGACGCTCGCCTTCTCGTAGCTGCCGCGCAGCCCTTCCCCCCTGGCCAGTTCGGCGGTCTGGGCGCGGCTGTAGCCCTCGGGAATCGTGACGTCGATCGTATGCACGACCACCGGCGGGGGCGGGGACTCGTTGTGGAAGTGGCGATACGCGAGGGCGGCGATCGCGCCAACGCCGAGCGCGATCATCGCCAGGCCGAGGGCGATGCCGAGGCGGCGTCGACCGGCGGGAGGAGGCGTCGGCTGCCGCACGGGCGACTCCGCGTCCTCTCCTCCGCGTTCGGCCCGCTTCGCTTCGCGCTCGCGGCGACGTCGCTCGCGCTCGGCCGCGGCATGCTCGTCACTCATCCTCGGAATCCTCAATGGCGGCGCGCCCGGCCAGGTATGCCTGCAGCAGATGCGCCGCCGCGATCGAGTCGGGGGCGGCCTTGGCGCCTTCGCGCCGGCTCGCCTCGGCCATCCGCGTGGTCAGCCGCTCGTCGTAGGTCTCGACCGGCACGTCGAGGATCGCCTCCAGTTCGGCGCGGAAGGTCCGCGCCAGGCCCGCCTGACTGCCTTCCTCGCCGCTCAGGTGCAGGGGCAACCCGACGACGACGAGCTCGACGCCGTGCTCGCTGACGAGATCGGCGACGGCGCGCGCCTCCGGCGGCTCGATCACGGCCATCGGCGTCGCCAGGGTCCCGCTCGGATCGGAGATCGCGCAGCCGATCCGGGCCGTGCCGTGGTCGAGGGCCAGCACCCGCACGCGCTACGCGAGCTCCCGCTCCACCGCGGCGCGAGCGGCCGCGAGCGCCTCGTCGAGCCTGGCCGGCTCCCCGCCGCCGGCCTGGGCCATGTCGTCGCGGCCGCCGCCTCCACCGCCGACGACGGCAGCCGCCTCGCGGACGACCGCGGCGGCGGAGACGCCCTTCGCCACCGCGCCCTTCGAGACGAGGACGACGAGCGCGACCTTCTCGCCCTCGGCACCGCCGAGGGCGATCGCCGAGTCCCCGCCGAGCTTCGACTGCACCCGGTTGGCGAGCTCGAGCAGCAGCTTCCGGTCGGCCAGCGGCGCGCGCGCGGCGACGACGGCGACGCCGCCCACGTCGCCGGCTTCGGCGACGAGCCGCTCGGCCTCGGCCCCCAGCGTCTCCTTCTGGGCTCGCTGCTCGCCGGCGCCGGCCTCGCGCAGGCGCTCGGCGGCGCGGCGCGCGCCGGCCACGGGGTCCTGCGGGGCGCCGAGCAGATCCCCCACCTCGCGCAGGCGCTCCTCGCGCTCGCGAAACCAGTCGATCGCGGCCGGCCCGGTCAGCGCCTCGATCCGCCGCACGTTGGCGGCGCTGGAGCCCTCGGAGGCGATCTTGAAGATCCCGACCTCCGCCGTGTTGGCGACGTGCGTTCCGCCGCAGAGCTCGCGCGAGACGCCGTCGACCTCGACCACCCGCACCCACTCGCCGTATTTCTCGCCGAAGAGGGCCATCGCGCCCAGCCGCTCGGCCTCGGCCCGCTCCATCTCCAGCCAGCGCACCGGGCGGCTCGCCTTGACCCACTCGTTGACCCGGTCCTCGACCGCGCGCAGGTCCTCGGCGCCGAGCGCCTGGCCGTGGGTGAAGTCGAAGCGCAGCTTGTCGGGACGCACGGCGGAGCCGGCCTGGCGCACGTGGCTGCCGAGCCGCTCGCGCAGCGCCGCGTGCAGCAGGTGGGTGGCGGTGTGGTTGCGCATCGTCGCGTGGCGGATCTCCCGATCGACCTCCGCCTCCACGGGCGCGCCGCAATCGAGAGCGCCGCTCGCCTCCACCTCCAGCGCCTGGTCCTCGCCGACCCGGAAGACGTCGACCACCCTCGCCTCGCCCCCGTCCCAGCGCAGCACGCCGGAGTCGGCGACCTGGCCACCGCCCTCGGCGTAGAACGGGCTTTGCTCGAGCTTGACCAGCGCCCTGCCGTCGTCGCTCTCGACGGCGGCGAGGCCGGTCGTCGCCCGCAGCGTCTCGTAGCCGACGAAGCGCGTCGGCGCCGCCGCGGCGGCGAAGGCCGCGACCCGCTCGTGCGTGTTCTCCGAGCCATGAGCCGTGGCCGCGCCCGTCCGCGCCCGCTGTCGCTGCTCCTCCATCAGCTCCTCGAAGCCCGAGTCGTCGACCGAGAGGCCCTGCTCGGCGAGCAGCTCCTTTGTCAGGTCGTAGGGGAAACCGTAGGTGTCGTGCAGTTTGAAGGCATCGGCGGCGTCGATCCAGGAGGTCTCGGCCTCCTTGGCGGCGGCGACGAGGTCGCCGAGCATCGCCATCCCCCGCTCCAGGGTGCGGCCGAAGCTCTCCTCCTCGTCGCCGACCCAGCGGGCGATCGTCGCGCGCTCGGCGACCAGCTCCGGGTAGGCCTCGCCCATAACCTCGATCGCGCGCTCGGCGAAGCGACCGAGCCAGGGCGACTCGAGGCCGAGCGTGCGCCCCTGCTGGATCGCGCGGCGCATGACGCGGCGCAGGATGTAGCCGCGGTCCTCGTTGGAGGGGACGACGCCGTCGGCGATCAGGAAGGCGGCGCCGCGCGAGTGGTCGGCGACGATCCGCATCGCCCGCGTCACCGCGCCGCCCTCCTCGTAGCGGTGACCCGACGCCTCCTCGGCGAGGTCGATCAGCGGCCGGATCAGGTCGGTCTCGAAGACAGAGGGCACGTCCTGGAGGATCGCCGCCATGCGGTCGAGGCCCATGCCGGTGTCGATGTTGCGCATCGGCAGCTCGGTCAGCGTTCCGTCCTCGGCGAGGTCGTAGGTCATGAAGACGTGGTTCCAGAACTCGAGGAAGCGATCGGTGTCGTCGCCGGGGCGCTCGCCGGCGGCGCCGAAGCCCTCGCCGCGGTCGAGGTAGAGCTCCGAGCAGGGGCCGCAGGGGCCGGTCGGACCGGCCTGCCAGAAGTTGTCCTCGCGGCCGAGGCGGACGATGCGCTCGTCGGGCACGCCGACCCGACGCCAGACCGCGATCGCCTCCTCGTCGGGGCCAAGGCCGAGCTCCTCGTCGCCGCCGAAGACCGTCACCCAGATCCGCTCCGGGTCCATGCCGAAGCCTTGCGTGGAGAGCTCCCAGCCCCAGGGGATCGACTCCTCCTTGAAGTAGTCGCCGAAGCTCCAGTTGCCGAGCATCTCGAAGAAGGTGAGGTGGCGCGCCGTGTCGCCGACCTCCGTTATGTCCGTCGTGCGGAAGCACTTCTGCACGTCGGCGAGGCGGCGCGCGGGCGGCTCCTCGCGGCCGAGGAAGTAGGGCTTGAAGGGCTGCATCCCTGCCGTCGTCAGCAACACCGAGGGGTCGTGCACGGAAGGCACGAGCGAGGCTGAGGGCACGATCCTGTGCCCGCGCCGCTCGAAGAACTCGAGGTAGGTGCGCCGTATCTCGGTGGCCCTCATGGCCAGAGCCTAAGCGGCGCGCCGCCGCTTCGCGGTAAGGCTGCCCGGACGCGAAGAGGACTGACAGCCGGGGGCTCCCGGCGTTCAGGGATTGACGGACGGGCCCCTACCCTTGACTGGATGGCCGCGGGTGCCGAAACGACTGGGACATGACACAGCGCACGGGCTCGGATCGCCCTCCCCGACCGACGGCTGGGGCAAGGCTCCTCTCCGACGAGCGACTGGCACGACGAGCGGCCCAGGGCGACGAGCGAGCGTTTGCCGCGATCTACAGTCGCTACGGCCAGAGCCTCTACCGCTTCTGCCTCTCCACCCTCGGCAATCCCGAGGACGCCGGCGATGCCCTGCAGAACACGATGGTCAAGGCGCTCCAGGCCCTGCCGGGAGAGGAGCGGGACATCCGGCTCAAGCCCTGGCTGTACCGAGTCGCCAGAAACGAGTCGATCGAAATCCTGCGCAGGCGCCGCGACGCGGTCGAGCTTCCGGAAGAGCTGTCGGCCTCGAGCCGGGGGCTCGCCGAGAACGCGGCCCAGCGCGAACGGCTGCGGCAGCTGCTCAGCGACCTCGCCGAGCTTCCCGAGCGGCAGCGATCGATGCTCGTGATGCGGGAGCTGGCAGGCCTCGAGTTCGACCAGATCGGCGAGGCGTTCGAGACTTCCCCCGCGGTGGTGCGGCAGACTCTCTACGAGGCGAGGTTGAGCCTGCGGCAGATGGCGGAGGGCCGTGAGATGACCTGCGAGGAGGTGATGCGCAGGCTCTCGGACGCCGACGGCAGGGTACGGCGGCGGCGCGACCTCCAGGCCCACCTGCGTGCCTGCCCCGGTTGCCGGACCTTCAGCCAGACGATCGACGAGAGAAGACGAGACCTGGCGGCCTTGGCGCCGCTGCCCGCGATCGCCTCCACCGGCATCCTGCACGCTGTCCTGTCCGGCGCGAACGGCGCCGCAAGCGCGGCAGGCGGCACGGCGGGCGCCGCCGCCGGCCCCGCGATCGCCACCGGAGCGGGCAAGGTCGCGGCGACCTCGGTCCTCGTCAAGTCGGTGGCGACGGTCGCGGTCGTGGCGACGGTGGCCGTCTCGGCCGACCGCGGCGGGCTGGTCGACGTCGGGCTGCCCGGCGGGAGCGGCGGCACCGCGAGTCGCGAAGCGGCGCCAGACGGCGCGGCTCCCACCGACGGAGGCAGCTCCACCTCGACGACCTCCCCGGCCCAAGGCGCATCGGGGACACCGGGCAGCGAACGTCCGGGCGGAGCTCAGACGGGTTCCGGGCAGAGCCGGGGCAAGCAGGCGGCGGCTGCCGATCGGGGGGCCGGCAACACGGGCCACGGGCGACCGGCCGAGATGCCTCAGGCCTCCAACCACGGTCGGCAGACGGCGGCCGAGCACAAAGCCGAACCTGGCCCGCATTCTCCGCGGTCACATCGCCACGCACCGGCTCCCTCGCACTCCAGCGGGTCGGAGCACCCCCATCGGGGCGGCTCCCAAGCCCATGGCAGGCCCGGCAGGTCCAAGCCCCCCGGCGGCCCGGCCGCGGCCGGGAAGGATCACGGGCAGGCGCGGACGGGTGGCGAAAACCAGCAAGAAGCGGCACAGCCGCCGGCCGAACCGAAAAAGGGCGACTCAACGGAACCGGCGGGGCCCCTCGGCGATAAGTCCAGTGTCGACAGTCCTACCTGACGACCAGGCTAGTTTTCCGTTCAGGGGTCAGCTCGCACTACAACCGTTCGACGCAGGTCGAAGGAGGCACGATGAAGCTACGCATGAAGATCGCACTCGCAACCGGCGCCCTGGCCCTGACGATCCCGGCGATGGCTCTCGCCACCCCGGGTAACGGTAACGGCCAAGGTCAAGGCAATGCCGGACCAAACTACGAAACGGCCCCGCCACCGCCGGCTAAGGCCTACGGCAAGTACTGCCAGGGCGAAAGCAAAGAACACGTGAAAGGCGAGAAGGGCACTGAGTTCTCACGCTGCGTGCAAACGGCTGCCCGTGCCGCTCACCACGAGCACCAGACCCCCGGTCAGGTCTGCAAGGGCAAGAGCAAAGAACACGTCAAAGGCGAGAAGGGCACTGAGTTCAGTCGCTGCGTGACGTCGATCGCCCACCTTCGCCGCGACGAACGCCGCAAAGAACAGGAAGAAAAAGAACAAGAACAGCAGGTCTAAGGGCAGATCCTGCCGTGCCCAACGACTGCCTCCCCGGCCAGGAAGACAGCCGCCTGGCCGGGTGAGGCGGCCGCGAACGGCTCTTCGAGCTCGATCGTCAGCTCCGCGTGTCGCCCGGTTCCCGCCGCTTTGCCGAGCCTGGCGGGGACCGGGCGCGAGCGGTAGCGCAGCCGCACGGCGTCGACCTGGGCGGCTTCGCGGTGCAGGACCGCGTCGCGGACCCGCACCGACGTCGTCTCCAGCTCCGCCCGCGAGCCGATCGTCACCGTGTTGGCCGTCGGGTCGGTCGCCAACACGTACATCGGCTCCTCGGCGCCACCCCCGATGCCGCGGCGCTGGCCGACGGTGAAGTGATGGTGCCCCCGGTGCCGGCCGACGCTTCGGCCGGAGCGGTCGATGAGATCGCCCTCGCGCTCGCGCAGGCCCCCGTGACGGCGCAGGAAGTCGGCCTTGCCCTGGCCGGACAGGAAGCAGAGGTCCTGGCTCTCGGGCTTCTCGGCGACGGCGAGCCCGTGCCGGGCCGCGATCGCGCGAACCTCTGGCTTGGTCAGCTCGACGAGCGGGAAGCGGACGCGGGCGAGCAGGGCCGGAGGCAAGGCGGCGAGCATGTAGCTCTGGTCCTTCCCGGTATCGGCGGCGGCGGCCAGCAGCGGCCCCTCGCCGTCGTCGACGATGCGCGCGTAGTGGCCGGTGACGAGGTGCGTCGCCCCCAGCCGCCGCGCCAGGTCGACCATCGCCGCGATGCGCACCTCGCCGTTGCAGGCGATGCAGGGATTGGGAGTGGTCCCGGCCGCGTAGCCGGCGACGAACTCGGCGACCACGCGGCGGCGGAACTCCACCTCGAGGTCGAGCGTCAAGTGCGGGATCCCGAGCGAGTGGGCGAGCGCGCGCGCGCCTAGCACCGCCTCGGGCGAGCAACAGGCCTTGGCCCCGTCGGTGTCCGGATCCGCCCAGAGCTTCAGCGTCACCCCGACCACCTCGGCGCCGCGCTCGCGCTCGAGCAGAGCCGCCACGGCGCTGTCGACGCCGCCCGACATCGCGACCAGGACCCGGTCGGGGTTGACCGCGCCCAGGCGCCGGTCCGAGGCAGCCGCCTGAGCCAGCGCCCGGTGCAGGGCGTCGGCCGCGAGCTGGGCCGCGTGGCGCTTGGCCGGGGTCAACCCACCGAGCGCCGCGTCGACCTCGTCGGTCCCGATCCGCGCCGCGGAGAGCACCGCCTCCCCCGCGACCATCTCCGCCACCGCCGCCGTCGCCGCCCGCGTCGCCCCACACCCCTCGGCGTCGAACGTAACCCGTTCGACCCTCCCATCCTTGATCGCCAGCGAAAGCCGCGACAGATCCCCGCAGGCCGCCCCGCCCGCGGCACCGGTGAAGTCCCCGTCCCGCGCGGGCCCAACTCGACTCTCGTCGCGCAAATACGCCTCGAACAATTCTCCACTCATGTCAGTCCAGAGTATGAACCTGTCGAGGGAGGCGAGGGTGTGCGTCTGGCGAGTGCCGGACCAAGCGAGGCCAGGACGCAGGGAGCCCGAATAGCAGCGCTATTCGGGCGACCGAGGACGCCGCCTCGCGCAGCGTCCGCCACCGCCAGGCGTGCGCCATCGCCGACCGAGCCAGGTTCCAAAAAGGCTCCAGCCCGCCGGTACCGCCCCTGGCTTTGATCCCTTGAAGTAAAGGGTGGGCGCCTCCTCGGGGTCCCTAGAGACCAAGAGAGATCAGCACCCTCGCCGTTTGTGTTGGGTCAAACGGTGGGACGGCTCGCGTACGGGCTCGAGCCTTGGGCCAACCGTAGCACCGGCCGGCCGCGAGAGCCAGCGGTCAATCGTCCAGGTCGAGGTTGGAGAGCAGCAGCTCGGCCTCGCTCCAGTCCTCGGACCGCACGCGCAGGGCGATGTCGCCGCGGCCGAAGCGGTCGAGCGGCCAGTCGGCGGTCAGCGCGCCCTCGATGCCGCCCTCTTCCAGGCCCTGGTGCCAGGCCCGCGCGGTGCGCACGTCGACGAAGTCGCGCACCACCTCCCAGCTGTCGAAGCGGGGGTCGTCGACGTGGACCGGGGTCGCCCCGGGGCCCGGGGCGAACACCGCCCGGATGCGGTCGATCAGGCCCATTAGTGGCCCGCGAGGTCACGCCTGTGCAGCGCGATGCCGAGCTCCTTGAGCTGCATCTCATCGACCGGGGCGGGGGCGCCGGTCAGCAGGTCGAGGCCGGAGGCGGTCTTGGGAAAGGCGATCACGTCGCGGATCGTCTCGGCCCCGTGCAGGCGCTGGACGATGCGGTCGACGCCGTAGGCGATGCCGCCATGCGGCGGCGCCCCGTAGCGCAGCGCCTCGAGCAGGAAGCCGAAGCGGGCCTCGGCTTCGGCGGCGTCGATGCCCAGGGCGGCGAAGACCGCCGTCTGGGTCGCGGCGTCGTGGATGCGGATCGAGCCGCCGCCCAGCTCCTGGCCGTTCCAGACCACGTCGTAGGCCTGCGCCTGAGCGGCTCCCGGGTCGTTGGGGTCGAAATCCCCGGCCGGTGCCGTGAACGGGTGGTGCAGCGCGTCCCAGCGCCTCTCGTCCTCCTTCCACTCCATCAGGGGCCAGTCGACGATCCAGACCAGGCGATGGTCGTCGGGGTCGATCAGGTCGAAGCGCTCGGCGAGGTCGAGTCGCATCTGACCGAGCACCGCGTCGACGACAGAACGCTTGTCGGCGACCAGCAGCAGCAGGTCGCCCTCCTCGGCGTCGAGGCGGGCGTTGAGGGCGGCCAGCTCGGCCTCGCTGAGGAACTTCGCCGTCGGCGAACGCCAGCCGTCGCCCTCGCGGAAGGCCCAGACGAGGCCCTTGGCACCCAGCTCCTGGGCGCGGGAGATCAACCCGTCGAGCTCCGAGCGCGGCATCTCGCGCCGGCCGGCGTTGATCCCGCGCACGGCGCCACCCCCGTCGAGGACGGAGCGGAAGACCTTGAACTCGGTCTCGCGCAGCGCCTCGCCGAGGTCGACCAGCTCGAGACCGAAGCGCAGGTCGGGACGGTCGGTGCCGAAGCGGTCCATCGCCTCGGCGTAGGGCATCCGCCGCATCGGCAGCTCGATCCGCGGACCGCCGGCGCGCTCGAAGACGTGGGCCAAAAGGCGCTCGTTGACCTCGATCAGGTCCTCGACGTCGACAAAGGACATCTCGACGTCGAGCTGGGTGAACTCGGCCTGGCGATCGGCCCGGGTCGCCTCGTCGCGGAAGCAGCGCGCCACCTGGTAGTAGCGCTCGAACCCGGCCACCATCAGCAGCTGCTTGAAGAGCTGCGGCGACTGCGGCAGCGCGTAGAAGGAACCTTGCCGCAGACGGCTGGGGACGAGGAAGTCGCGGGCACCCTCGGGAGTCGAACGGGTGAGGACCGGCGTCTCGACGTCAAGGAAGCCCTCGCCGTGGAGGAATTCGCGCATCGCGGCGACCACACGGTGGCGCAGCTCGAGCGCGGCCCGCATCGGCTCGCGCCGCAGGTCGAGGTAGCGGTAGCGGAGGCGGGCGTCCTCGCCGGCCTCGCCGGCGAAGCCCTCGATCTGGAAGGGCGGCGTCTCGGCGTCGGCAAGCCGCTCGGCCGCGCTCACCTTGATCTCTACGGCGCCGGTCGGCAGGTCCGGGTTGACCGTCTCGGGCGCTCGCTCGACGACGGTGCCGGAGGCGCTGAGCACGTCCTCGGCGCGCAGCTCGTGGCCCAACGCGAAGGCGTCCCCCGCCTCGTCGGGGTTGAAGACGAGCTGGACGATCCCGGTGCGGTCGCGCAGGTCGATGAAGACGAGTCCGCCGTGATCGCGGCGGCGATGGACCCAGCCGGCGACGCGCGCTTCGGAGCCGACCCGGTCGCCCAGCACCTGGCCGCACCAGGCGTCGCGGAAGCCATTGGGACGCAACGCCGGGAAGTCCGTAGCGCTCATCCGAGCCCTCCAGCGATCTCCTCGATCAGGTTGCCTGCCTCGACCGGACGCTGCTCGCCGCTCGTCATGTCGCGGAGCTGGACTCCATCGGCCTCGAGGATGACGACCTGGCGAGCTCCGATCCGGTCGGCGTGCTTGAGCTGTCCCTTGAGCCCGCGCCCACCGAGGTCGGCCTCGGCCGCCAGCCCGGCCTTGCGCAGTTCCCCTACCAGGACATGGGCAAGTGAGCGCCTCTCGCGCTCTTCGTCGCCGGTGGCGACGAAGACGTCTCGGCGCGTCGACGCGCCCTTCTCGTCGAGGGCGAGCGCGATCCGCTCGATTCCGGCCGCCCAGCCGACGCCCGGCGTCGGCTTGCCGCCGAGCTGCTCGATCAGCCCGTCGTAGCGGCCGCCGCCGCCGATCTCCGACTGGGCGCCGAGCCGGTCGCAGACGAAGGAGAAGATCGTTCGCGTGTAGTAGTCGAGGCCGCGCACCAGGGTCGGGTCGATCGCGTAGGCGACCCCGGCCGCGTCGAGCAGCGCCCGCACCTCGGCGAAGTGCTCGGCGTCCTCGCCCCGCAGCCGCTCGACCAGCTTCGGCGCCGACGCCATCGCGCCTCGGGTGCCCTCGTCGTCGGAGTCGAAGGCGCGCAGCGGGTTGGCGTCGATCCGCTCGCGCACCTCCTTGGCGAGGTCCGCCTCGTGCGCGCGCAGGTGCGCCTTCAGCTCCTCCAGGTACTCGCGCCGGGCCTCGAGCGAGCCGAGGCTGCCGAGCCGCAGCTCGACCCCTGGCACGCCGAGCTCGGCGACCAGCTCGGCGAAGAGTCCGATTGCCTCGGCATCGGCAAGCGGCGAGGCGCTGCCGATCGCCTCGACCCCGAGCTGGTGGAACTGCCGGTACCGCCCGGCCTGCGGGCGCTCGTGACGGAAGAACGGCCCCCGGTAGGAGAGCTTCACCGGCTGCGCCAGCTTCTGCATCCCGTGCTCGAGGTAGGCGCGGCAGATCGCCGCCGTCCCCTCCGGCCGCAGGGTGAGGCTGCGCCCCCCCTTGTCCTCGAATGTGAACATCTCCTTGCGCACGATGTCGGTCGAGTGGCCGACGCCGCGCTCGAACAGCTCCGTGTCCTCGAAGACCGGCGTGGCGATCGGCTCATAGCCGGCGCGGGCGAAGATCTCCGCGGCCGCCCGTTCGATCCGGCCGCGCACGGACGCCCCCTCGGGCAGCACGTCGAAGGTGCCGCGCGGCGCCTGGTACTTGGTTCCGGCCATCGTGCCGCGACCTTACCTGCGGACCGTCGCTCGCGCCGGGCTACCCGGCGAGTTCGGCGAGGAACGGGTTGGTGGCGCGCTCGGAGCCGATCGTCGTCACGCCCATGTGGCCGGGGTAGACGGCGGTGTCGTCGGAGTGCGCCTCGACCAGGTCGCGAATCGAGCGCATCAGCGTGGGACCGTCGCCGCCGGGCAAGTCGACGCGGCCGACCGAGCCCTGGAAGAGGACGTCCCCGGAGAAGATCGCCTTCTCGTCGCGCACCGAGTAGGTGACGTGCCCCGGGCTGTGGCCGGGAGTGTTGATCACGTCGAGCGTTAGCCCGGCCAGCTCCAGTGCCTCGCCGCCATCGAGCTCGACGTCGGCCTGGTAGCTCTCGTAGGGGCCGAAACCGGGCATCGGCACGAAGGCCATGATGTCGGCCAATACCGGCACCTCGATCCTCGGGCAGTAGACCGTCGCGCCGGTCATCTTCGCCAGCGGCGAGACGGCGCCGATGTGGTCGAAGTGACAGTGGGTGATCAGGATCGCCTCGACCTTGACGCCGACCTCGTCGACCTTGGCGAGGATCCGCTCGGGCTCCTCGCCCGGATCGACGACGATCCCTTTGCCCGAGCCTTCGCGGCGGAGGATGAAGCAGTTCTCCGCGATCGCCCCGACCGTGAGCATGTGGACGTCGAGGTTCATCTGGGGCCGCGCTCAGGACTTGCCGGCGCGCATCCGGGCCCGCTCCCGGCGGCGCCAGAGGTAGCTGTCCATGTAGTAGCCGGCCGGGATGTAGAAGACGAGCATGAAGGCGCCGAGGCCGAACGCCGCGCCCGCCGAGCGTTTGAAGACGAGTAGCAGCAGGACGGTGAAGATCGCCGCGGCGACGACCCCGCGGATCGCCGCTCCGCGCCAGGTCGGCGGGCTGTCTACTTTCGGGCCGCGCCGCTTGGTGCCGGAGCGCGCGCGTGCCTGCGCCTCGGCGCGGCTGCGCGGTTTGGGCGGGCGGCGATTGACGTCGACGCGCCCGCCCTGGGTGCCGCGGCGCTTGCGCTGGCGCTTTTTCTTGGTCTGGGCCATCGGCTGAATCTAGCGCCCGGGCGCTTCAGGGGACGGGCGCAGCCGCGCCTCGATCGTCTGGACGGCCGGCTCGAAGTCTTGCAGCGACACGTCGGCCGGGAAGCCGGCCAGGGCCGCCGCCGGCACCAGGCCGACGACCTCCGCCTTTACCGGTCGGGCGCCAAGCGGCGAGGCGAGAGCGCGCACCCGCTCGACGACCTTGGCCAACGGCACCGCGAGCGGGTCGTGGACGTTGGTCGAGACCTGGGCGCGGCCGCCCGACAGGAGCAGGCCGATCGCCCGCACACCGGGAAGCCCGCCGCCCGACTCGCGCAGCCCGGCGGCGACCGAGCGGGCGACCTCGGGGTCGGAGCTGTCGAGCTCGACGTTGAAGGCGGCGAGCGGCGGGCGCGCCGTGACCAGGGTCACCCCGGCGCCGCGATGCGGCTCCGGCGGCCCGCTGTCGGGCCGCAGCTCTCCCGCCTCCATCCGCAGCCAGAGCTCGGCCAGGCCGCCGTTGCGGAAGTAGGCGCGCTCGGCGTGCTCGGGTCGCCGCGCCAGCTCGCCGTAGAGGAAGACGGGCACGCCGAGGCCGCCGATCTGCTCGGCCAGCTCCAGCGCGAGGGTGTGCGCGGCGGCACGGTCGGCCGGGTCGAGCCAGACGACCGGGCAGACGTCGAGCGCGCCGACCGCGGGGTGCAGACCCGCGTACCCGGTCATGTCGATGGTCTCGATCGCCTGCTCGGCACCGGAGACGAGAGCGTCGCGCAGGGCCGCGGGCGCGGCAGCGAGGGTGAGGACCGTGCGGTCGTGGTCGGGGTCGGAGTGGCGGTCGAGCAGGCTCACGTCGCGCGAGAAGGCGCTCTCCAGGTCGGCGATGCGCCCGGGATCGCGCCCCTCGGAGACGTTGGGAACCGCGAGAAGCCGCGCCGCCACCGGGCTCAGAGGAGGAGCTGGCCGGCGCGGACGATCTCCTTGCCGTCCACTTCCACGGTCGGCTCGACGATCACGCAGTCGAGGTGGATTGGGACCTGGACGGTGCCGCCGATCGCTGCCGATGCGCCGAAGGCGACGTGCGCGGTGCCGAGGATCTTCTCGTCCTCGAGGATGTTGCCGGTCAGCGTCGCCTCTTCGTTGGTGCCGATCCCAAGCTCGGCGACGTTGGTCCCGTCCTCGCCGTGCCTGGTCAGCATTTCGAGCAGGGCGCCGCCCTCGGGGCCCGTCGCGTCGGTGAGGTGACCGTCGCGAACGGTCAGCTCGACTGGCGTCTCGACCAGGCCGACGCCGGCGATCGAGCCGTCGACGACGAGGGTTCCCTCCCCCGTGGTCGGCGCCACGAAGGCCTCGCCGCAGGGGAGGTTGCCGAAGGCACCGGGGGCGTTGAGCACGCCGGCGTCGGCGATCGGGACGCGGTCCTCGAGCCCGAGCCGCAGGTCGCTGCCGTGCTTGCAGGTGATGCGTGCCTCCCCGCCGCTGCGCAGGGCCGCCGCGATCGCGGCGCCGCGCCGGCGCAGGACGCGCATGTCGGCGTTCATCAGGCGGGAGAGCATGTCCTCGGTGACGCCGGGCAGCGTCGCGATCCGCACCCCGGCTTGGGTGGCCGCGCGGCGGGCAGCGGTGTGGGAGAGCGACTGGATCGTCGGCGCCAGCACCACTTCGGCGGCGACCATCGCCGCCGCGACCGGCGTCGGCGGCTCGGCCCCGTTGGAGTCGAGCTCGGAGATCACCGCCAGCGTCGCGAAGGCCCCATCCCCCTCCGCCTCGATCCGCATCAGCGAGCCAATCTCCTCGGTAACCGGGTTGCAGACGATCAGCACCTCTTCCCCCGGTTCGACCCGCAGGCAGTCCCGCATGATCGTCCTCACCGCCATGTCGAGCTCCTGAGTCATGCGCGAAGCTAAGCCTAACCGCGCCCCAGCGACAGCCGCCCCTCCCCCGCTACGATCCATCCCCCGCCGGAGTAGCTCAGCTGGTTAGAGCAGCGGAATCATAATCCGCGTGTCGGGGGTTCGAGTCCCTCCTCCGGCATGGCTTGCAGTGCGGGATTAGTGCTCTGACGGCCCTACCTCGGGGCTGGCGTGTCCCAGATGTGTCCCGAACCTCGACTCCCGCGACTCACGCAGCTATGTCTTGCTCTCGCTTCCAGACCTTGATGTAGGCAGCCAGCTGCTCGTCAGTCAACTCGATGCGACCTTGGGCCACGGCCATTGACGTATCCCACGGCCGCTTGCCATCGCGACGCGGCGTGAGGAGAACGCCTACGGTGACGGACTCATCAGAGTCAATCCGTTCGGTGAACTCGTGGTGTCGCAGTTCCACCCAGGTGCCGAAGGCGAATTCAATCTCCTCGCTCAAATGAGAGCACACCCCAAGCCCCAACTGCGTCGCCCCCTCGCCAAAGATACGCCGATGCTGCCAAAGCACATTGGGAAGTTTGACCTCGCGAGCGCTCTCGAATGCCTCCCACAGAAAACGCCCAGCATGGGCGCGCTGCTGCGTCGGAAGACTGTCCAAATTTGCCAGCGACCGAATGCGAATTTCCTCCGGCATGGCCACTAGGCGGATGCTCGCTATGTCCTCCAGGATCGTTCGGAACAGGCGATGCTCAACCTGAGCCTCGGTAGCAAGCGGCGCCATCGGAAGTAGCGGCTCGTGCAACCGGCGAACACCCGGCACGAAGAACCCCTGCCCAAGTGGTCTGGGCTCGGCTTCCCCGTCGGCGGCAGCCAGTTCGTAGTAACGGATCGACTCATCGCCAAGGTTCACCGCGTCTCCGGAAACCCGCTCTAGGTATCGCCCGACTCCGTGCGTTGACTTCAACTGCTCAAACAGGAAATCCCAGTCGCGCCGCAGCAGGATCACCGCGTTCTCCGTCGGCGCCAACGACACATCGGCTGGCGGGTCATCGTGGTCGACGATGACCGCGACGATCCATCTGGCCTCGTTGGCGTCCAGCTCGATCCTTCGCCCCCGCAAGTTGGTCATTGCGGCGGGTTGACGTCGTAGCTCTCGGATGGTGCCAGCCCCTTGGGCAAGGGCCTTCTTGCACTGCTTCTTAATCCACCGCCGCTCCCGATCTGGATCTTCCGACAACGACTCTCTGCTCTTTACCTGCAACACGACACCAAGATCACCAAGGAGAAGGATGCCATCACCCAGCTCTCTCACTCCGGAGGGGCGCTGGCGGACCGAGGGCTCGAATACAAAGTCGGCCAAACCCCAGAATGCCGCCGCATCATGGGTCGCGTTCTCGGCCTCCTTGCCCTGCTCATCTAGCAACCTGCGCGGCATTGCCGCCGCGACGTTCCTCACAGCCATTCCGTTGGAGGTGTCGATGATGAGCTGCATCTCCGGCACGTCGGCGGTCGGATCAGAAACAAGCGACAAGCTGGCCCGACGACCTTCGCAGCACTTCTTGTGCTTCCGGCCGTTTCCGCACGGACATGGGTCATTGCGACTGATTCGTCCCATCTCATCGAGCATAGGACCGCACCCGGCTGACTCCATACGCCTCCGTCCCCAGCCCAGAATGGCACCCCCGCCCAGGGCCTCTCCCGAAGCCAGCCCTGCCAAGCACCAGGCACTCGGAGTCCCCTGACCGGGGAGAGCCGCCTCCTCAGGCGTGCTTATAGGCCCGCGCGCTCGGCCCAGGGAATTGATCGAGTGGATCGTCATTGCTCGCCAGCCTAGACAGACGGACCGGAGCCGATCCCAGCCTCGATCCTGCCGAGACCGGCTCCGTTAAACGATGAGGCTCTGTTTAGCGGGACTTGTAGACGTGCAGCATCGGAATCGTCGTGGGAACCTCCTTGATCGCCATCCTGCTCACCTCCTCTCGCGGTCGCGGGAATCCAGGCCCGGCCGTAGGAGATGAATACTAAGGAAAAACTGAGTATTAGGGAATAACTGATCGCCGCGAGCCTCGCGCCGCTTGACAGACCCCTATGCTCCGCGCTGCCTGACTAGCCAATACACGTCGAGCAGAGAGGGGTCAGCGGTGCCAAAGTCCGCCAACAAGCCGAGGAAAAGGAGTCGCGAGGAAGCGACGCACTACGCCCTAGGGGCGCGAATCCGCACGGCGATCCTCACGATCCTCAACGACGGCCCAGCCAGCCACAGCGAACTCGCCAAACTGACCGGCCTGGGTGTCAGCGCCATTGGGCATCACATCCAAGAACTGGTGGACTCGGGCTCAATTGAACTAGCCGTCGTCGTGCAGGTCCGGAACCAGAACGTGCATGTCTACCGTGCCATCAAACGTGCCTATACGAGCGACGAGGAAGCTGAAGAAGCATCGTCTGAGGAAAACAACGAAGTCGCGGCTTTCATTCTTCAGGGCTTCACCGCCGAGGCGCTGTGCGCGCTTTGGGCGGGCAAGCTCGATGCCCACGGGCGGCGAGTCAAGATGAGCTGGGATACGTTCAGGGTCAACCCCCAGACAAGGGAGAAGATTCACGAAGAGCAGCTTGAATCGTGGGAGCGGATCGTGAAACTGGCCTGCGAGGGAGTCAACAGCTTGGCCGAGTCCGGTGAAGAGGGCGTGTCGGTGGTGATGGGTTCGTTCGGGTTCGAGCGGAGCCGTGACCCACGTACGCCGTATCCGCTTGAAGTAAAAGCTGACTAGACGGTTCAGACGATTCGAGAAATAGGTATGGACTGCTGGGTTTTTATCTGGCACCGTTCAATACTCAAATTAGATGCGACCTGTCGGTAACTGAACGGGAACGAATCTGATTTTGCGCCCTGAGCGGCATCTAAAAGAGTGGCCTTCACAGCCGTTCAGGGCGCGTACTGGTGCTATGCAGATGTACGACGACCAAGGCGCAAAAGCGAGAGAGGCACGAGAGGCCTACGCCCGGAGCCATCCGATCCGGGCCAGGATTCTCGAGTTGTATGAGGAAGACGAGGGCCGGTCTTTGACGACCACTGATCTCCAGGTAGAGCTAAACGAATCGCCCCAGCCGACCGTCGCGATGGTTGCTTACCACCTCCAGGTCCTACGGGGCGTTGGCATGTTGCCCGAGAGCGCCGATTAGCTTCTGGAAGCACGGGTCAGGCTGAAAGCGAAGTAGAAGCGCGGCAAGAAACGACGTTGACGAGCGCTCCTAACCCTCTCTCCCCCGACCTACCCGCCCTGCGCCCGACCCCCGCAGGGGGTTGACGGCCGCGAGCGCTGCGCGATGATCACGGCGGTCGGGGTCAGCGACCCATGCCAAGGCCACTACCGAAGCCCATGTCTCGGCTGCGCTTCATCGTGCGCTCAAGCTGGCGCTTGAGGCCGAGCTCGCGCTCCCCTCCCCCTGGTGCCCAAGGGCGTGCTCGGGGAGGTGACGCCGTGATCGCGGCGGTAGTGCTCGATGACCACAACCAGCGCATCGCGCCGGTTTTTCTGACGCAACCCGAGCAAGCTGGAGTTTGCATCGCCCCGCAAGACATCGGGTGGCAGCGGCAAGACCGGCTGAACCTTCAATCGACGAAGCGGCTTCGATGATCTTCTCGACCCCGTCGGGTGACGAGAGCGACGGACAGGCCCTCTCGCGTTGCGGACCAAGGCCGAGCCAGCGAACGGAGCATCGGCATCAACGAAGATCGTGTCTTGCGGGTGGCAGCCATCGCCTCAAGAGGGGCCTTGAAGCGTCTCAATGCCAACTCTCTCAGTCGCGCCTCAGTCGCCGCAGTGAAGCCCGGCTGGCTGATGCGGCCGACGCACCCTGGAAAGCTCGGGGAGACGGTCAGCAAAGTAGCCGAGCGTGACGCCGGTCACGACAGCGAGAACGTCAAATGCAGCCACAGCGATGCCCGCACTGGCATCGACGCCGTTCAAAAAGAGCACCAGCCCTGTAACTGCTGCGGCGGGAACCGCGAGTAGGGCAAAACGGACGGCCACGGCAGGTTAGAGCACGACGAGCTCGCGCTCGGGGTGCTTGACCGAGCCGAACTCGAAGCCGAGGACGGCGCGGGCGCCGAAGGCGTCGGCAAGTTTCTTGACAGTCCGGGGGCTAGTGGCGTGCTGACCGCTCTCGATGCGGGAGATCGCTGAGGCCGTGGTGCCCATGCGGGCAGCAAGCTCGGCCTGGGTCAGACCGAGGGCGGCGCGGCGCATGATGACGATCCGGGCAAGCTCCTCATACGGCGCGAGGCGCTCGTACTCGGCCTTGAACTCAGGATCCTTGAGGGACTCCTCAATATGACCGGAAACGGCGGTCCCGACCGGACTATCTCGTCTGCTCATCATTGACCTCGATCAATTGTGCTGACCCGAGTCAGCATGTTAGCAGCCGTGCTAACCCGTCACGGCGCATCGCGCCCGGCCGCACGCGGCGGTCTACGGGGCTGGGCATCCATCCGAGACTTGAAGTCAACCCAGCGCTTCTGGGCGGTCTCGACCTCTGCCCTCGGCAGCTTCCCCGTGGTCTTCGGGAATGCGGCCAGCAGGACGATCAGGCGGCCGGAGCGTCGGTAGAGCACCCGGTAGTGATGGGAGCCCATGTGGCAGCGAAGCTCTCGAAGCTCGCCCTCGACCTGAGAGCTGTGCGGGAACGGCAGGTGTGGCACCGTGTCGGAAAGGCCGTTGAGCCGGTCGATCTGACGCATGAGCGCGGCGCGGCGCTTGGCGTCGAGGTCAGCGAGGAATTCGCGGACTGGCTCGCTGCCGTCAGAGGCCCGGTAGTAGACCGCCTGAAGTCCGCTCACGACGCACCCAGCCGCGCGCTCGCGATTTGCCAAAGGCCAATCATGCGAGCCAGGTTACGATCCCTCGCGGCGTTTTGTCTTCATTCCTCTCGGATTCCGGGGAACAGAAAACCAGGCGACGCCAGAAGCTACTTCAGGTGTTCTGGTACAGCGGGCCGTCGCCACCCTCGGGGGTCGTCAGGCGGCCGCCCTTGGCGGTGATCGCGCCGCACTGGACGCAGTTGGTGTAGTTGACGATCACGTCGACGTCGCCGGTCTCGGGGGCGTCGTCGGGGATCTCGTAGACGCCGGCGGGGCACATCCAGCGCCAGGTCTCGGCGACCTCGCGGGGGACGCGCTTCTGCACGCGGATGTGGTTGGGGGCGTCGTCGCGGGTGGGTTCCCGGTGATGAAGACGCTGGAGAGCTTGTCGAAGGTGAGCTCGCCGTCGGGCCGCGGGTAGCCGTCCTTGGTGTCGCCGACGAACATCGGCTGCTCGTCGTTGCGCTCGATCTTCCAGCGCCCGCCCGGGAAGCGGCCCTTGGTCGCGATCATCAGGTTGACCATCGGACCGCCCTTGATCAAGCCCTTCTGGAACGGCTGGCGCGTGTTGCGCTCCTGGTAGAGGTCCTTCTTGATGAAGGAGCCCTCGACCGCCCGCTCGTAGCCGCTGAAGTCGTTGCTCTCGGCCCGCAGGCCGGCGTAGATCGCCTCAGCGGCGAGCATCCCCGACTGGATCGCGTAGTGGACGCCCTTCAGCGCCGCCAGGTTGACCATGCCGGCGGCGTCGCCGATCAGGACCGCGCCGGGCGCCGAGAGCTTCGGCATCGCCCAGTAGCCGCCGGCGGGGATCGCCTTCGCGCCCCAGCTGACCCGCTCGCCCCCTTCGAGGATCTCGCGCACCATCGGGTGGGTCTTGAACTGCTGGAGCAGGTCGTGGGCCGAGGTCGTCGCGTCGGCGTAGTCGAGGTCGAGGACGAACCCGATCGAGACCAGGTTTTCCCCAGTCTTCTCGTCCACCATCGGGTAGATCCAGCTGCCGCCGATCTGGTGGTACTTGGAGGAGATCTTCAGTGGCCAGCCGGCGACGGTGTGGATCACCCGGTCGAGCGGCTTCGGCACCTTCCAGACCTCCTTCACGCCCAGCTCCCAGACCTGCGGCTCGCGATCCTCGGCGAGGTCGAACTCGCGCACGACGGCGTCGGTCAGGTGGCCCCAGCAACCCTCGGCGAGCACCGTCGCCTTGGCCGCGATGTCGGTGCCGGGCTCGAAGTTGCCGAGCTCCTCCCCCTCCTTGCCACGGCCCTTGTCGCCGGAGCGCACGCCGACGACGGCGCCGTCCTCGACGACGACCCGCGTCGCCGCGGTCTCGGTCAGCAGATAGACGCCGTTCTCCTCGGCCTGGGCCTGCATGTAGCGGCAGAGGGCGGAGACCGAGACAACCTCGTTGCCGTGGTTGCGCTGCGGCGGGGGCGGCGGGATGCGGATCTTGGCCTTGCCGTTGGGCAGGAGGTAGATCGCCTCCTTGCGCACCTCGCCGAAGGCGAAGCCCTCCTCCCGCCACCGCTCGCGGCTCAGCTCCGGAAAGAGATCCCGCAGCGGGCCGGGCCGCATCACCGCGCCGGAGAGGTTGTGGCCGCCGCAGGTCTTGGCCTTCTCGATCACGGCGACCGGGACCTCGCCGAGCTTCTCCATCGTCTCGGGGTCGTCGGCCAGCAGCCGCAGCAGGCGGTTGGCGCAGGCGAGGCCGGCGGTGCCACCGCCGACGATGGCGACGCCGATCTCGATCCGCTCGTCCTCGCCATCGAGGCCGCGCTTGACGAACTCCTCTCGGGCGTCGACCGGGGGTGGGAACTCAGCCGGAACGAACTTGCCGTCGCCGTATTCGAACATGGCCGGGGACTATATCCCCGCGCTTTCCGGCAAATCGATCAGCCGAGGGTGGCGCCGACGCCGTGCTGGCGGAACTCGTCCAGCACCTCGCTCATCGAGTCGACGTCGCAGGCGACCATCTCGGGCCACGACTTCTCGGGGTGCTCGTCGAGCGTCTTGTAGCCGTTGCCGCTGACGATCGCGACCACGGTCTCCTCGGGGCCGATCTTGCCTTCGCTCGCGAGCTTGGCCGTGCAGGCGATCGTCGTGCCGCCGGCGGGCTCGGTGAGGATTCCCTCGGTGGCGCCGAGCAGGTCGATCGCCTCGAAGATCTCGGCGTCGGTCGCGGTCGCGGCCGCCCCCCCGCGCGACGTCACCGCATCGACGACGAGCGGCCCGTCGCCTGGCGCGCCGATCGCGATCGAGTGCGCCGCCGTGTGCGGGACCTGCGGCTCGATCTTTCCCGAGCCGTCGCTGATCGCGGTCGCGATCGGGCAGCAGCCCTCCGCCTGGGCGACGTTGATCTTGGTCGCCGCGGTCTCCGCCAAGCCGACGGTCTGCAGCTCCTCGAGGCCCTTGTGGACGCGCGAGGAAAGCGTGCCGCCCGCGGCGGGGATGACGAAGTGGTCTGGCGAGACCCAGTCGAGCTGCTCGACCGGCTCGTAGGCCGCGGTCTTGGCCCCCTCGGCGTAGAACGGCCGCAGGGTGATGTTGGCGAACTGCATCTCCGTGGCCAGCGCCAGCTCGCGGCAGGCGCGGTTGGCCTGGTCGTAGTTGCCGTCGAGCTGGATCACGGCCGCTCCCAGCGCGCGGCAAGCGCGCGCCTTGCCCTTCTCCATGTTCGACGGGTAGAAGACGTAGGCGGCGACGCCGGCCTTGGCCGCCAGCGAGGAAACAGCCGTGCCGACGTTGCCCGTGGAAACGCAGCCGATCTCAGTCTTGCCCAACTCGAGCAGGCGGGCGACGGCCATCGAGACGACCCGGTCCTTGTAGGAGAGCGACGGGCGCGAGGTCGAGTCGTCCTTCAGGTAAAGCCGCTTCAGGCCGAGCTCGGCGCCGAGCCGGTCGGCGTGGATCAGCGGCGTGCGCCCGCTGTAGCCGCCGACGCGGGCCAGCGCCCGGGCGTCGACGATCGGCAGCAGCTCCTCGAAGCGCCAGATGTTGATCTCACGCTCGCCCGGCGGGATTTCCGCCAAGCGCTTCTTGGCGAGCTCGTAGTCGTAGTCGACGTCGAGGCCGTTGCCGCAGCCATGGCACTTGAAGGCGGTGTCGAGCAGCGGGTAGCGCCGCCCGCAGTCGCGGCAGACCAATTCCGTTGCGCAGGAGCGGCTGCGGTCCTCTGAATTCAGCATGGCTGGATCCCCTGCGAGCAGGGTAGCGGACGAAAAGGAGTCCGGGCCCGTCCCCGCGGTGTCAGCATTCCGCGAGGACGGGCCCGGAGTGTCGTGACCCTCGATCCGGTCACGGCTTGAACCCGCGCCACGGCCCTAGGTGGCCGCCCCCCCTCTCCGGGGACCTAGCTGCCAGAGGCGGAAAGGGCGATGCGACCGCGGTGGGGCGCGGCACCGCGCGCTCGTGGTGGGGCATCGCGCGCGGCGTCGGCGCCTCCCTCTTGCACCCGAAACGGTCGTCGTCTCGACTCATGACCGGACACATTCCTTCCTGGCCATCGCAAGGCGAGTCGCCCCTGACTGGGTCCCGCCTCTCCGCTAGCGCTTGGTCGTCAGCGTCCGTAGCTATAACATTCCTCCCGTCACCAGTCAAGGCTTCCTGCGTAAAGCGCGCGGATGCGCGCAAACGCCCCCGCGATCAGGCCGTGACGCGGACCGGGCTGCGCCAGCTCGGCACCCTGTAGGCCACTTCGAAGCCGGCGCGCAGCAGGCTTTCCCGGTCGCCGATCGGCGCTTCTCCGCCGGCATCGACGAGGACGAAGGAGTCGCAGCCGACGGCGCGCGCGTCCTCGATGCAACGCCGCAGCACGGCAAGCTGCCCTTCCCCGTCTCGCCCGGGGTAGGGGCGCGAGGCGAGAGCGATCGACGCCACATCCTCGTGGACGTGCATCGCGACGTAAGCGAGCGGGTCGTCGCCGACGATGCCGCAGTAGCAACGCCAACCCTCGTCGCCCAGCAGGCAGGCGAAGAACGTGTCCCCCATGCGCGCCAGCCCGAGGCTTTCGGCCAGCGGCCCGCCGAACCCGTCGTCCCACGAGTCCCAGTCGAGCACCTCGATGCCCTCGGGCTCGACGAAGGAAGGCGCGGAGCCGTCCCGGATCAGCTTCGCGGCCCCATCCGTGCGCAGGTACCCGCGCTCCGCCAACCATTCCTCGGCCGCCGCGGACTCTGCCAGACCCGGCACCACGGGCACCCGGTGGTCGACCCCCCTCTCGTCCTCCATCTGAAAGCACCTCGTCTCCATCAGCCTCACCGCGTCGGCGAGGTGGCCGTGAGTCACCGTGCCGGGCTCGCCGGCACCGAGAACGCAATTGATTCCCCGGTCATGGCGCTGCGCGGTCACCAAGAGCGCGCGGACGGAGCCGAACCCGACCGAGTCGGCACCCGAGTCGTGCAGCGTGTCCGGGACCGGCGCGTCCCAGAGCGCGACCCAGAACGCCTTCTCGCTTTCGCTGAGTCGTGCCACGTCCCAGCCCGAACCGACGTACATCCCGTGCTCTCCCATTGCATCCACACCTTTCCTCCCCTGAAGGGAAAACCATGTCTTTCTTTCGGTACTACCCGTAAGAAAGAGAACCGGTGCGGGCGGAAAACCGTTTCGCCGAAGCTAAATGTAAGAGGTTTTTTCACCCATAGGTGAAAAATTCGCGCAGGAAGAGGCGGGGGAGGACAGACCGCGGCGGTGCGCCGCCGCAAGCCCGTCGCGGCTCATGACTGGACTCTCCCTTTGCCGTGCCAGGCGAGCCTCCATCGAAATGGAATCCCGCCTCTTCGCTGCGCTTGATCGTCAGCACGCTAATTCATAACATAACAACAGTGGATCAGTCAAGTCCTTTTTCCTAAATTCGGGACGGATGGCCTAGGTCGCGCCGGAGGAAACCGCCGGGAGCGACAACGCCTCGGGCCAGGAGCCGGGGACGTCGGCCTCCTCGACGCCGCCGGTCAGCAGCAGCGTCTCGGCGGCGTGGGGCGCGAAGGGCGCGAGCACCCTCGCCAGCAGCAGCAGCGCCGCCACCTGAGCCTCGGCGTCGGCCCGGCTCAGAGCTCCGCGCCGGGCGACGACGCGCTTCTCGAAGTCCTGGATGCGCTCGAACATCCGCGTTACGTTGCGCACCGCCTTGTGCATCTGCAGCTCCTCGACGTCGGCGGTGATCCGCTCCAAGCCGTTGTCGCACCACTTCCGCAGGCGCTCGCGCAGGAACTCGGTGTCGGCGGCCGCCTCCGCGTCCTCGGCGGTCTCGTCGACCCGCTCGAAGCGCTCCACCGAGTAGCTCCAGACGTTGTAGAGGAAGCGACTGGCAAAGCGCAGGGCGCCGTCGTTCCAGTTCAGGGTCTTCGCCGGGCCCGCCGCGTAGAGGATCGCCAGGCGCACGGTGTCGGCCCCGTAGCGCTCGACCAGCTCGTCCGGGTCGACGACGTTGCCGAGGTGCTTGCTCATCTTGCGCCCGTCGGCGATCACCATCTCGTGGAACAGGCAGCCCCTGAACGGCTCCCCCTCACCCATGAACTCGAACGGGCCGATGTCGCGCAGCGCCTTGGTCACGATCCGCTGGTCGAAGACGAAGCCGCCGCTGTCCGAGCCCGCCACGAGCCGCTCGGAGGGTAGCCAGGTGCGCAGCTCGGGGTGGGTGAACATCTCCGTCGCGCGCGCCTCGGGCGGGACCGCTGAGGGCACCCATAGCCAGAGCGCGTCGAAGTGGCAGTCGAGCGTGTCGGTCTCGCGCTTGGCCGGCGCCCCGCAGCGCGGGCACTCGACGTCGACGAAGGAGGGCAGCTCGGCCAGCGGATTGCCCTCGCCGGTCGGCTCGACGTCGCGCGGCAGGACCACGGGCAGATCCTCCTCGGGAACGGGCACGGCGCCGCAGGCGTCGCAGTGGACGATCGGGATCGGCGTTCCCCAGAAGCGCTGACGCGAGATCGAGAAGTCGGCCGCCCGGTAGCGGACCGCCGGCCTCGGCGCCGGCTCGAGCTTCCCGCCGGGTGCCTCCCCCTCCCACTCCAGGCCCTCGACGCGCGCGGCGATCGCCTCGTCTGCCTCGTCGACGGCCGGGATGCCGAGCGCCGCGGTCGGCCCGTAGCGGGCGTCCACCAGAGGCGAGACGAGCAGCGGAAGCTCGTCCTCGGCCCAGGGAGCGACCGCCGCCAGGCCGGTCTCCACCAGCGGCACGGACTTGGCGTCGCGGGCGCTGCGCTCCCAGCCGCCGGAACGCAGCTCGTCGAGCCGCTCGCGGACCGTGGGATCGTCGATCCAGGACTCGAGGCCCGGGTGGCGCGGAGAGACGAGCAGGAAGCGGGCCAGCGCGACGGCGTCGCCGTGGGGGGTGTAAGCGACCAGCACCGACCCGTCGGGCGCGGTGAGATCGACCTCCACCCCGTCGCCGCGGCCGAGGATGTAGCGCTGCGTCGAGAGCGAGATCTCGTCCCAGGCACCCCCCTGCTCCAGCTCGGTGAGCCGACGGTCGTTCTCCTCCAGGTAGGGGACGATGCGCAGGAACCAAGTCGGCCGGCGGATCAGCCGCACCTCGTTGTGGCAGCGCCAGCAGCGTCCGTCCTCCACCTGCAGGGCGGCCAGCGTCGTGCGGCAGCTGTCGCACCAGTCGACGGTCGTGTCGTCGCGATAGATCAGACCGGCCTCGAGCAGGGTGAGGAAGAGCCATTGCGACCAGCGGTACTGGCCCTCGTCGGAGCTGTAGAAGACCCGGTCGTAGTCGAAGGAGAAGCCGAGGCGGGCCATCTGCTCGAGCATCCGCTCACCGCAGCCCTCGACCCACTCGGCCGGCGGCACCTTGCGCTCGATCGCCGCCATCTCGGCCGGCAGGCCGAAGGCGTCGAAGCCGAAGCCGAAGAGGACCGCGTCGCCGCGGGCGCGGCGGAAGCGCGCGTAGGCGTCGCCGATCGAGTAGTCGCGGACGTGGCCCATGTGCAGCTTGCCCGAGGTAAAGGGGCTGGACGGCTTGACGTAGACGCCGCGCCTGCCCTCCGGGGGTTGGGGAGTGGCGTAGGCGCCGGCCTCCCGCCACGCCGCCTGCCGCGCCTCCTCGACCACCGAGGCGTCATAGCTCGATCTTGGGCTGCTCATCTGCCGGTCCTCCGATCCGCCCCGCGCATCTCGGACGAAAATATTTCTAACTATTTGACCATTGGCCGACGGGCGCTTATTGTCTTAGTTCGACTCTACACACGCACGGCTTTCAAGATGCGACCCCGGCGGTGCTTGCGACACCCCGGGGCCCGGCCGAGACCTGAAGAGGAGGTCCCAACATGACAGAGGGTAGAGGAAGCACCGCCGTTGTCGAAGGACGTCTCGACGAAAGGCGCGTCGAGCGGCTGATCGAATTCGCGGCGCATGCCCCACCAGAGGAGAGGATCCGAGAGGCGGTCGAGGCGATCGTCGACGCCGCCGAGCTGGATCCGGAGGGGGTGAGCGAGGCGCTCTGGTCGCTGCGGGCAAACCGCGAGGCGGTCGAGCGACTGGAGGCCAGCCTGCGTATGAGTCCGGCGCGGGCGACGCTGGCGCTTGGCGCCGCGGTGCAGCTGGCGCGGAGCGAGCTCGCGAGCGCCCAACCGGACCTGCGCGGCCGCGTGCCGGAGTTGCTGCACTGGCTGGAAGGGAACTGGTAGGCGACTGCGCATAGTCTCCCGGGCGATGTCCGGGAGAACCTCAATCGTCCTCGCCGCCGCCGCGGTCGCGATCGTGGCGGCGGCGATCGTCCTGCTCGGGGGCGGTGCCGACGAATCGAGCGAGGCGAGTGCCAAGCCGTCTTCCACCGAACCCAGCGTGCAGGTGATCTCGCCCCGCAACGGTGCCAGGCAGGCCAGCCACGCGGTCGTCGTCAAGGTCGACGTCCGTAACTTCCACCTCGCCCCGCGCCACTTCGGCGGCGAACCCCAGCTCGGCGAGGGCAACCTCCGCTTCGGGCTCAACCGGGTACCCGACTGCGTGGACCCGGTGAAGCTGCGGCGAGCCATAGAGAGCCCCTTCGGCAAGGGCCGTCTGGTCGGCAAATCCTTCGACTTCCCCCGCTACGCCGGCCCGAACGGGGTGCTCGCGGAGCGGATCGGCTCGGCCGGCAGCTACTCGCCGGCGACGAGACCGGAGATCTATTACCACGACCTGCGCTCCGGCTTCTATCGGTTGGTGATCACCCTGGCCGAAAACGACGGCTCGCCGACGCCATTCCACGGGGTGACCAACTTCCAGGTCCTCAACCGCTCCGGCTACGGCCCCAAGTGCACTGGCGGCAAAGTTCCCAGCGTCAAGGCGGCGGCGTTCGAGTAGAGGGCCGGGCGATCACTCGCCCGGCCCTGGCAATTTTAATGACCTTCGGCGCGGCACGACATAACGGTCATCTCCTCCTCCGCCTTAAGGTTCAGGCGCAACCCAGAGCGGATTCGGTGCCGTGACTTCGTATTTCGCCGACCATTTCATTTTTTCGGGGCAGAAGCCAGCTTCGATGGCAAGTTCCGCTTCGTTTGCGACCAAGCTCGCCGGAGCGCCGCTTTCTCCTTCGAGGAGAATGTTTTCCGCACCGTACGTGCAGTTGATCAAAAAGCCGCATTTCATGTGAATATTCGCATTGCCTTCCAGGGAAGGATCTCTATCGATCTTCACGTGGAAGAACGGGAAGAGCGATAAGAATAAGAATAAGATTAACCATGCTCGGGGCACTTCCACCGTGCATGCCGTTTTCCCAAGCAAGCACGAGGTAAAGCTGAATTTGACTAATACGTCGAGGGCGGTTTCCGGCGATCCCGTCGATTCTTCATTCGATTTGCCTTCGGCGCTGGATTCTTTGCATTCGACCGTGCCGATCGACGACGGGAATTTGGCCGTTCCCACAGCCGTGGCTTTCACGGCCGTTCCCGCCGGGTACCGATTGCCTGCAGCGCAGACTTCTTCTTTTGCTTTGCAAAGGGTCGTCGCGGATGCCGAGGTCGCACCTAGGAGTGCCACCGCAGCCAGGGCGACAAGCCCCCCGAGCACGCCGGTTCCGATTAATTTCATGTCATCGCTCCCTTGTCATGGCCGGGCTGCGTGCCAAGCCAGTGTCAGGGCATAGGTCTAGCGTCTAGGCATTGAATGCACAAGGTTTTTCGGAGCAATAGCGTCCTAATACTTCACTTTGTATAGTGGGTCCCCGATGCGGACCTATCGTCGTTTGACCGGGTTCCTGCGCCCCTACCGCCGCCAGCTCTGGGGCTCGCTTGCCTTCGCCTGGGCGGCGATGGGAATGACCGTGCTGATCCCCTGGCTGATCGGGCTGGCGGTCGATGCCGTCCAGGAAGGGGACAAGCCGGACCTGTTGCCGCTCGCGCTGGCGATCGTCGGCGCCGGCGTCCTGCGGCTGGGACTGACCTTGGTACGCCGCGTGGTCGCGGGAAAGGTGTCGCTGGCGGTCGAATTCGACCTGCGCGAGCGCTTCTACGGGCACCTGCAGCGGCTCGAGCTCTCCTTCTTCGACGGCCAGCAGACCGGCCAGCTGATGTCGCGGGCCACGGTCGACCTGCAGGCGATTCGCTTCTTCCTCGGCTACGGGCTCGTCTTCATAACCCAGAGCGCGCTGACCATCGTCCTCGCCGCGGTGGTGATGATCGCGATCAACCCGGCGCTCGCCGCCATTGCCCTCCTGCCGGCGCCACTCGTCGTCTACGTCGCCTCCCGCTACAACCGTGTCTCTCGGCCGGCCGTGCAGGAGGTACAGCAGCGGATCGCCGAGCTGACCGCGGAAGCCGAGGAGAGCATCTCGGGCATTCGCATCATCAAGGCCTTCGCCCGCGAAGAGCACCAGCTGCATCGCTTCCAGCGCGCGGTCTCGCGCGTCTTCGACCAGAGCGTCTACTCGAACCGGTTGCAGGCGACCTTTTCGCCGCTGATCGGGTTGCTGCCGCAGGCCGGAGTCGCGCTCGTGCTGCTGATCGGCGGCCGGCTGGTGATCGACGGCAGCCTCAGCCTCGGCAACTTCACCGCCTTCTATACCTACGCCGTGATGCTGGCCGGTCCGACGCGGATGCTCGGCATGTCCCTGGGCATGGCGCAGCGGGCGATCGCGGCCGGCAACCGCCTCTTCGAGATCCTCGACCGCGAGCCGCGGATCGAGAGCCCACCCGGGTCACCGCCGCTGCCGGCCGGCGGCGGCGCGGTCGAGCTGCGCGGGGTGACGCTGCGCTACGGCAGCTCGGAGGCGGCTTTGAGCGGGATCGACCTCAACGTCAAGGCCGGGACGACGGTCGCCCTCGTCGGACCCTCTGGCTCGGGAAAGACCAGCCTCGTCGCGCTCGTCGCCCGCCTCTACGACGCAACCGAGGGCGCGGTCCTGGTCGACGGAGTGGACGTGCGTGAGGTCGACGTCGCCTCGCTGCGCTACCAGGTCGCCTTCGTCGCCGACGACAGCTTCCTGTTCAGCGCCACGGTCGCCGAGAACATCGCCTACGCCCGTCCCGACGCGAGCCGTGCGGAGGTCGAGGAGGCGGCGCGGCGCGCCCAGGCCGATGGCTTCATCCGCGAGCTGCCCGGCGGCTACGACACCGTCGTCGGCGAGCGCGGCCTGACGCTCTCGGGCGGCCAGCGTCAGCGGGTTTCGATCGCCCGCGCCCTGCTCGCCGATCCCCGCATCCTGATCCTCGACGACGCGACCTCCTCGGTGGACGCGACCACCGAGCGGGCGATCAAGGAGGGCCTGCGCGAGGCGATGGCCGGACGAACCACCTTCGTCATCGCCCACCGGCTCTCGACCGTCTCGCTGGCCGACGAAGTGGTGGTCATGGACGGCGGCCGCGTCGTCGACCGCGGCACCCATGAGGAGCTACTCGCCGGATGCGGCTTCTACCGCGAGATCGCCGAGCACGGCCTCGCCGACTCGGTCTTCCTGCAGCGCGACCTCGAGCAGCGTGAGGAGCTGGCGAAGCTGTGAGGAAGGCGCGCTTCGTGCTCGGCCTGCTCTGGCCCTACAAGGGCCGGGTGGGACTCGGCCTCACGGCAATGCTGATCGCGACCGCGGCCGGACTGGCGCCGCCGCTGCTGGCTAAGGAAGCGATCGATGCCGGGATCGTCCCCCGCGACGTCTCGGCGCTCGACTGGGCGGTCGCCGGCTTCGTCGCCGCCGCCCTCATCTACGCCGGCGCCACTTTCGTGCAGACCTACATGGTCGGCTGGGTTGGGACGCGGGCGTTGCAGGACCTGCGCGAGCGGATCTTCTCCCACCTGCAGGAGATGTCGATCGGCTTCTTTACCCGGCGCAGCCCGGGCGTCCTGATCTCGCGCCTGACTAACGACGTTGAAGCCCTCAACCAGCTCGTCTCGACCGGAGCCGTGACCCTCGTCTCCAGCTTGCTCACCCTCTTCGGCGCCGTCGTCATCCTGCTCGCGCTCGACCTGCGTCTGGCGCTGGTCACATTTCTCACCTTCCCGGTCCTGATCGCGGCCAGCGCCCTCTTCCGCGTCGTCTCGCACGGCGCCTACCGGGCGACGCGCGAGCGGATAGCCGCGGTCACCGCCTACCTGCAGGAGACGCTCAGCGGCGTACGGATCGTGCGCAGCTTCGGTCAGGAGCCACGCCACGCGAGCGCGATGACCGAGCTCAACGAGGCAAACCGCGAGGCCAACATGCGCACCGTCTACCTCAACGCGACCTACTTCCCAGGCGTCGAACTGCTCTCCGCGATCGGCACCGCGGCGATCCTCCTCTACGGCGGTAGCCAGGCTATCGACGGCGCGATCCAGGTCGGCGTCGTCGTCGCCTTCGTCGGCTACCTGCAGATCTTCTTCGAACCGATCCAGCAGCTCTCCAACCTGTACACGACGTGGCTGCAGGGGGTGGCGGCGATGGACAAGATCTTCGAGCTGCTGGAGACCCCGACGGACATGCCGGACGCCCCCGGCGCGATCGACCCGGGCAGGCTGCGCGGCGAGATCGAGCTGGACGGGGTCTGGTTCAGCTACTCCGAAGGCGGGGAATGGGCCCTGGAGGACGTCGACCTGCACGTGCCGCCCGGGCAGACGCTCGCCCTGGTCGGAGCGACCGGCGCGGGCAAGTCGACCTTCGCCAAGCTGGTCGCCCGCTTCTACGACCCACAGCGGGGGCGGGTCATGGTCGACGGCCACGACCTGCGTGAGCTGCGACAGCGGGCGCTACGGCGCCAGCTGGGGATCGTGCCCCAGGAGGGCTTCCTCTTTTCCGGCAGCGTGCGCGAGAACATCGCCTTCGGCCGCCCCGACGCGACGCTGGAGGAGATCGAGACGGCGGCGTCCGCAGTCGGCGCCGCGGAGTTCATCGCCGCTCTGCCAAACGGAATCGAGACCGAGGTCGGCGAGCGCGGCGTGCAGCTCTCGGCCGGTCAGCGCCAGCTCGTCGCCTTCGCCCGGGCGCTGATCGCCGAGCCCCGCATCCTCATCCTCGACGAGGCGACCTCCAACGTCGACGTGCGCACCGAGCGCACGATCGAGCGCGGCCTTGCCCGTCTGCTCGCCGGTCGCACGGCGATCGTCATCGCCCACCGCCTATCGACGATCCGCCGCGCCGGCAAGATCGCCGTGCTCGAGGGCGGCCGGGTGGTCGAGGCCGGAACCCACGACGAGCTGATCGCCGCGGGGGGCGCCTACGCCCGGCTGTACGGGGCGTGGGAGGAGTCTTCGGCGGCATGAGGTCCTCGGGGGTCCCTTCCCAGGCCGCTTCGCGGGAGTTCCTGGGAAGGGACCCCCGAGGACCTCTCCCCCGCTAAGGACCTATACCGCCCGAA